>Ga0196978_1000010_pt1 | contig 291500 bp, 251 predicted proteins | sample S3v_2013CmetaG_FD_155491 | JGI IMG/M metagenome (GOLD analysis project Ga0196978, IMG submission 155491) | Soil microbial communities from Anza Borrego desert, Southern California, United States - S3+v_20-13C | ecosystem: Environmental > Terrestrial > Soil > Desert | place: USA: California... | reverse complement strand
GATGCCGCCTGCCGCTACATCTTGGAGATGAGCCGGCACGAGCGACTGAAGAAAGCCGGAGTCCTCTCTGGTAACTTCTGGCTGACGAACTGATGAAGTTGTGAAAGAACTTTTTGCAACCTACTTAAGAGGACTTCTTCTTACGCTGCGCGACCACGGTCAGGGTGGCGACTTCGGTGCGGGTCTCGGCGGCGCGGACGGCCTCGCGGGCAGGGGCGGTCGCCGCGTCGTCGGAGGAGAGGAACTCTTCCAGGCGGTTCTTGACGGCCGCGAAGGTAACCTTGCGCTCGAAGAGCGCTGCGAACTCTTCGGCCCCGAGCAGGGCCTCGGCCGCGGCGAGCTTCTCGGCGTCGTAGGCGGCCTTCGAGGCGTAGCTGCAACGCACGCTCCCCGAGTCGGCGCGCAGCACGACCGCGTTCGAGACGCGCGGCCTGACGGTCGCCGCGCGCTTCAACCGCTCCTTGATCTCCGAGGCGCGCCCGTCGAGGCGCTTCAGCTCCTCGTGCAGCGCGACGTACTCGGCGACGAGCGCGGCGACCTCTTCGTCGGAGAGCGCCTCCGTCCCGTCGTCCGACGCGGGGCGCGAGAAGCACTCGAAGCAGTTCGGCGCGCCCGTGTCGTTGCGCGCGAGCGCCTCGTCCGCGGGGACGAGCCCGCCGCAGCCGGCGCACGTGCTGTAGAACGCCGCGGCGCACGCGCGGCAGAGCGCCGCCCCCGTGCGGTCGAGAACCTGCGCGCCCGCGTCGAGTCGGACGAGGCACTCGACGCAGAGCGCGCCGCGCGGTTCGAGACTCTCCGGGTGGAGGCTGTTTTCGGTCTGCATCCGTCTGGCCCTCTGGTTTCGGGTGAAGGTCGGCGTGTGCGGGGAGTCGGGGGCCCCGCGCCCGCTAGCATACACGGCGGCTCAGGCGGCGTCGATGCGCGCGGCGAGGATGAAGTCGCTCTCGCTCAGGCCGTCGATGGCGTGCGTGTAGACGCGCACGCGCGCGTAGCCCCAGCCGAACTCGATGTCCGGGTGATGACCCTCCGACTCGGCCACGCGGCCGACGCGGTTGACGAAGGCGAGCGCGTCGGCGAAGTTCTTGAACTTATACTCCTTCGACAGGTGGTGCCCTTCGACTACCCGCCAGCCTTCGAGCTGCGCGAGCAGCCCACTCGTCTCTTCAGCCGTCAGACGCGGCACGCCGCCGTGGCAGGGTACGCAGTGTTTGCTCGCAAGACTCTCCCCCATTGAACGCTCCTCCTTCTCAAGTCGGACATTCTACAGCCGCTCGCATTATAATCGCAGGCAGTCTTCCAGATTGTTCTTGCGCTAACGCCGGGAGGGTTTCGATGAGGGGCGGCGGGAAGGTGCCTTCGTGGCTGAGCGGCGCGCTCGTGCTGGGCGCGTTCGGGGCGCTCGTGTGGCTTGAGCGGCGGCGGCCCCTGCGTGAAGAGAGGGAGTCGAAGTTGACGCGCTCGGCGCGCAACCTCACGGTGGCGGCCGCGGGCGCGGCGGCGCTTCGGCTGACCGAGGCCCCGCTGGCCGAGAGGCTGACGGCGCTGGTCGAGCGGAAGAGGTGGGGCCTGCTCAAGCTCGTGCGGCTGCCCGCGTGGCTTGAGGTCGCGGCGGCCTTGGTGCTGCTCGACTACACGCTCTACCTCTGGCACGTGCTCGCGCACCGCGCGCCCCTGCTCTGGCGCTTCCACGTCGTCCACCACATCGACCTCGACCTCGACGCGACGACCGCCCTGCGCTTCCACTTCGCGGAGCTGGTGCTGTCCGTCCCCTGGCGCGCGGCGCAGATTCTCGTCCTCGGCGTCTCGCCGCTCGCGCTCTCGGTCTGGCAGACGCTGCTGATGCTCTCCGTCCTCTTCCACCACTCGAACGTGCGCCTGCCCGTAGAGTTGGAACGCAAGCTCAATCTGCTCGTCGTGACGCCGCGGATGCACGGCATACACCACTCGACGGTGGAGGGGGAGACGAACTCGAACTGGTCGAGCGGGCTCACCCTCTGGGACAGGCTGCACGGCACGCTGCGCCTGGACGTGCCGCAGGAGGCCATTGACATCGGCGTGCCCGCCTACCGCGAGCCGCGCGAGGTCGGGCTGACACAGATGCTTTCGCTCCCCTTCGGCGAGGAACGCCCGACGTGGCAGTTGTACGGCTACGGCCCCAAGCCGAGCCGCGAGCCCCTGCCCGAACCGACACAACAACTGACGGCGTGAACCTGTCCATCATCATTCCCGCGCTCGACGAGGCGCAGGGCATAGGCGAGACGCTGGACGCGGCTTTGCGCGTGAAGGGTGACGTTGAAATCATCGTCGTGGACGGGGGGAGCGAGGACGCGACCGTCGAGGTCGCACGCGGACGTGGCGCGCGGGTCATCGCGTCGGCCCGCGGGCGCGGCGCGCAGATGCACGCGGGGGCGCTCGCGGCGCGCGGCGAAGTCCTCTGGTTCCTGCACGCGGACACGCTCGCGCCCGCGGACGCGGGCCGCTGCATCGCGCGGGCGCTCGCAGACCCGCGCGCCGTCGGCGGGAATTTCCGGGTGCGCTTCGACGGGGCGAGCGGCGCGGCGCGGTTTCTGACGTGGCTCTACCCGCGCCTGCGCCTGCTGGGGCTGGCCTACGGCGACTCCGGCTTCTTCGTCCGGCGCGCGGCCTACGAGCGCGCGGGCGGGTTCAAGCCGTTCCCCGTCTTTGAAGATTTAGACCTGCTGCGCGCGCTCCGGCGGCAGGGTCTTTTCGTGCAGGCCGAAGGGTGCGTCGTCACGGCCTCGCGCCGCTTCGAGGGGCGCAGCTTCGCGCTCACCTTCGCGCGCTGGTCTTTGCTTCAAACGCTCTACTGGCTCGGCGTCAGCCCGCACACGCTCGCGCGCCTCTACGCGAACGTCCGCGGTGGTCACAAGGGATGAAGTTCTTTAGAGCGATTTGTCTTAAAGTTAACCGTCTCCCGTTTAGAGGCGGGCTATGCCCGCCGGCCCGGCTCCCATCGCAGGTCGGGCCGGCCGGCATAGCCCGCCTCTAAACAAGAGGTAAAAAGATGCGCAGCCATTCGCAGGTCGCGGGGGCGAGGCGGCGCGCGGCTTCGTCGGTGGAGAGTTCGGCGCGCAGGCGTTCGAGGTCTGCGGGCGTGTCCACGTCGTACCAGGGCGGCAGTTCCAGCACGCGCAGGCCGAGCCGGTCGGCGTTGCGCGCCGTCTGATCGTAGGCGCGCGGCGTGCTCCACTCGACCGAGTCGAAGAGCCCGGCCGCGGGCTCCTGCATTCCGACGGCGTAGTAGCCGCCGTCCTCGGTCGGCCCGAGCGCCACGTCCGCGCGCCCCCGCCTGAACATTTCGAGCGCCGCGGCCAGGCAGGACGGCGGGAGCGTCGGGCTGTCCGCGCCGACGAAGAGCAGCGGGCCGAAGCCTTCCTCGAACGCGCGCCCGGCCACGCCTTCGAGCCGCTCGCCTAAGTCTCCGCCGCACTGTTCGAGCCAGTGCAAACCGCCCGCGGCCTCTTCCGTTAAAGTGAGGCGCAGCGCCTCCTCAAGCGCCGCGCGCCCGTCGGCCGGCGCGTAGGCCACGACGACGGCCGCGCCCGCGCCGAGCGCGGACGACACCGTGTCGGCGAACAGGCACGCGGCCAGGCGCGCCGCCCCTTCCGGCGTGAGCGGCGGCGCGAGCCGCGTCTTGGCCTCGCCCGCGCGCGGGGCCTTCGCCATGACGATGATCGCCGGAGTAGACATACGAAAGGATGAAGGATGAAGGCGGAAGGATGAAGGTTAAAAGGAGCGGCGCGCCTTTACAGCGGCACTTTCATCCTTCATCCTTCCGCCTTCATCATTTCAAGACGGGAGTATTGCACGGAGATGAGCTACTACGAAGAAGAAGACCTCGGGCGCTTCGGGGACGTGGGCCAGCACCGCCCCGACCTGTTCGAGAAGTTCATGGCGTGGTATCAGGCGTGCCAGGAGGACGGCGCGCTCTCCCGCCGCGAGAAGGCTCTGATCGGGCTCGCGGTCGCGCACGCTTTGCAGTGCCCTTACTGCATCGACGCCTACTCGCAGTCGTGCCTCGAAGCCGGCTCGAATTTGGAGCAGATGACCGAGGCCATCCACATGGCTTCGGCGCTGCGCGGCGGCGCGTCGCTCGTCCACGGCGTGCAGGCGCACAACTCTGTCAACAAGGTCTCGATGTGAGCAGCAGGGAACTGCCGGTCGTCGAAGAGTCCCGCGTGCGCGCCCCCGCGGCGTTCGGGCAGAAGCTCGTCGAGCACGGGCTGAGCCTGCGCGCGGGCAGAGTCGAGACGCTCCAGGTCAACGTCGGCAAGCTCTGCAACCAGGCGTGCAAGCACTGCCACGTGGACGCCTCGCCGCGCCGGACTGAGATCATGACGGCCGAGGTGGCCGAGCAAGTCCTCGACGCCGTGCGCCGCTTCCGCTTCCCCGTCGTAGACATCACGGGCGGCGCGCCGGAGCTGAACCCGAGCTTCCGCCGCCTCGTCTCCGGGTCGCGGCACGCGGGCTCGCGCGTCATGGTGCGCCACAACCTGACCGTAATGTTCGAGCCGGGGCAGAGCGACCTGCCCGAGTTCTTCCGCGGGCACGGGGTCGAAGTCGTCTCCTCGCTCCCATACTTCCTCGGCCGGCAGACGGACGCGCAGCGCGGCCCCGGCGTCTTCGACAAGTCGGTCGAAGCCCTGAAGCGTCTGAACGCCGTCGGCTACGGCGTCGAAGGGAGCGGGCTCGTGTTGAACCTGGTCTACAACCCGGTCGGCGCGTTCCTCCCGCCGCCGCAGGGCTCGATTGAAGCGGACTTCAAGCGCGAGCTGCTCTCCCGCCACGGCGTGACCTTCGACCGCCTCTACACGATCACCAACATGCCCATCAAGCGCTTCCTCGAATACCTGCGCCGCTCGGGGAACGAGGAGCGCTACATGCGCCGCCTGCTGGACGCCTTCAACCCGGCCTCGGTCGAGGGGTTGATGTGCCGCACGACCCTGAGCGTGGACTGGACGGGCCGCCTCTACGACTGCGACTTCAACCAGATGCTCGGGCTCGGCGTCGAGGAAGGGCTCCCGCAGTCAATCGCCGACTTCGACCCGGAGAAGTTCGTGGGGCGCGTCGTCTCAACGGACGCGCACTGCTTCGGCTGCACGGCCGGCGCGGGCTCCTCGTGCGGCGGAGCAGTCGTGCGCGGTTGAACCTTCCTTCTTCAGCGGCGCGGCGGATGGGTGGCGCGCTCCTGTAGGAAGCGTAATGCCTCTTCCTTAATCATCGGGTGCTCGTCGTTCGTCATCTCCCAGATGAGGCGGCGCGCGCGCTCCGTATCCCAATCCTTGAGCGCGCTGAGTACCATCAGGCGGACGCCGTAGAAAGGGTCTTCGCGTAGCGACAGCAGCAGTTCACGCGCCTTCGGGTGTTTACTGCGCGACAGTTCGAGCGCCGCCAGCGTGCGGAAGTCCTCGTCCGCGTCTCCGGCCGCGCGCCTCAGCCCCTCGAACGCCGCCTCGGTCTCGAACTTCCCGAACACCTTCAGCGCCGCGGAGCGGATGCTCCCCGCCCCGCACCTTGCCAGCGCCCGCGCGAAATGGCCCACCACGCGCTCGTCGTCGATCTCGGAGAGACGCATGGCCGACTCGACGGCCTGCGCGCGGGTGAGCGGTTGTTCGCATTCGAGCATCTTCGCGCCCAACTCCTCGACCATCCTGCCCGTGTGCTCCGCCCCGCCCCCGACGACCTCGATTTCGGTCTTGACGCTAACCTCGACCGCGGGTTTGGTCGTGCCGGGGAAGAGCCTGTAGCGGCCGCCCCACGCGCCGACCCGCAACCCGCGTCGGACGACGACGGTGTAGCGCCCCGGCTTCAAGATTTTCGCCCAGGGATCGAGTGAGATGGTGACGCGCGTCACCGGGCTGACGCGCTCGGGGTCTCCGGGCGCGCGGACGCGCAGGCTGGCGTAAGTGGAACCCGGTGCCGACTCGTCGGCCGGCGGGCGCGGCAGCACCGCGCCGTCGGGATCGACCACGCGCACGTCGAAGTCGTCCGGCCAGCCGCGCCCCTGCTCAATGCTCCAAAGCATCTCCAGACCCGTCCGGGAGCGGTTCTCGACTTTGATAAAGACCCAGGGGCGCTCGCCGAGGACGAACGACTCTTCCCCCGGCTCCAGAGCGATGTCCAGTTCGTAGCCGTCCACCCAGTAGGCTTCCGCGTGTGCCCGCGCCGGGGCGAGCAGAAGCGCGGCGAGCATGAGCAGCGCGGCCGCGGCGGCGGTGCGCGTGAGGAGCGGTTCGCGTGGAGTGAGTCTCTTCATGGCGTACGGGCCCCGTCGGTCGCTCGCGCGGCTTGGCAAAAGGCGCGTCGAGTCGGTAAGCTTACAGTCTAAAGTTCCACACACGCAATCATCTTACTGCCGAAGGAGGCGCCGAACAGACGTGGCCGCCATCTACCCTTTCCGCGCGCTGCGCCCGCCTGTCGATAAGGTCAGGCAGGTCGCCGCCGTCCCCTACGACGTGGTCAACACAGAGGAGGCGCGTGCGCTCGCCGAAGGGAACCCCTTGAGCTTCCTGCATGTCTCGCGCCCCGAGATCGACCTGCCCGAGGGGACGCACATCTACTCGGACGAAGTCTACGAAAAGGCGCGCGAGAACTTCGAGCGCTTCAAGGCGGAGGGCACGCTCGTCCGGGAGGAGGAACCACACCTCTACGTCTACCGGCTGGTCATGGGCGACCACACGCAGGTGGGCGTCGCCGCCGCCTTCTCGGTGGACGAGTACGACAACGACCTCATCCGCAAGCACGAGCGCACGCGCCCCGACAAGGAGAACGACCGCACGCGCCACATCCTGACCCTGCGCGCGCAGACCGGCCCCGTCTTCTTAACATACCGCGCAGACCGGCGGATCGACGCGCTCGTCGAGGCCGAGACGAAGCGCGAGCCGCTCTACGACTTCGAGGCCGAGGACGGCGTGCGCCACACGGTCTGGCGCGCAGGGGCGGCCGAACAGCTCGCGCGCTGCTTCGCGGAGGTGCCGCTGCTCTACATCGCCGACGGCCACCACCGCGCCGCCTCCGCCTCGCGCGCGCGCGCGGAGCTGAAGGGGGAGAACCCGAACCACACGGGCCAGGAGGACTACAACCGCTTCCTCGCCGTCGTCTTCCCAGACGAGCAGATGCAGATACTCCCCTACCACCGGGTCTTGAAGGATTTGAACGGGCGGGACGAGGGGGAGTTCCTCGAAGCCGTCCGCGCGCGCTTCGACATCACGGAGGGCGCGAAGCGCGAAGGGCCGGGCAAGGCCGGCCACTGGCACATGTATCTGGGGGGCAAGTGGTACGGGCTCAGCCTGAAGGGCGAGTCGGCGCGCACGCTCTCCGACGACCCGACCGCGGCGCTCGACGTGAGCCTGCTTCAGAACAACCTGCTCGACCCCGTGCTCGGCGTCACAGACCCGCGCACCGACAAGCGCATAGACTTCGTCGGCGGCATCCGCGGCACACGCGAGCTTGAGAGGCTGGTGGACTCCGGCGCGGCGCAGGTGGCCTTCGCCCTCTACGCGACCTCCATCGAAGACCTCCTGCGCGTCTCCGACGCCGGCGGCGTCATGCCGCCCAAGTCCACCTGGTTCGAGCCGAAGCTCCGCGACGCGATTGTGATTCATACGATTTGAGGAGAGGAGAGTAGGCAGTACGCGGATGGCAGCAGGCAGTTGAAAGCGCCGTTATAGAAATCTCCGATTTAATCTTTCAACGTCCACAACGCGGGGCGTACTGCCTGCTGCCTACTGCCACCTGCCTACTGAAAAAACATGCGCGTGCTCATCGCAGACAAGTTCGAACAGTCGGGGCAGGACGGGCTCGAGGCCGCGGGGTGCGAGTTCTCGTACCAGCCGGATGTGAAGGACGAGGCGCTCGTCGAGGCCATCCGCTCTTACGCGCCGGACGTGCTCGTCGTGCGCTCGACGAAGGTGACCGAGCCGATGATCGAGGCGGGCGCGCTGAAGTTAATCGTGCGCGCGGGCGCGGGCTACAACACGATAGACGTGGCGGCCGCCTCGCGCCGCGGCGTCTACGTCTCGAACTGCCCGGGCAAGAACTCGGTGGCCGTGGCCGAGCTGGCGATGGCGCTCATCCTCGCCTTAGACCGCCGCGTCGCCGATAACGTCATACAGCTCCGCGAGGGCAAGTGGAATAAGAAGGAGTTCTCCAGGGCGCGCGGGCTGCTCGGCCGGACGCTGGGCCTAATCGGCACGGGGCAGATCGGGCGCGAGGTCGTCACGCGCGCCCGCGCCTTCGGCATGAGGGTCGTCGCGTGGAGCCGGAGTCTGACCGACGAGACGGCCACGGTGCTCGGCGTCGAACGGCTTGAGAGCCTCCTCGACGTTGCGCGCGAGTCGGACGTGGTGAGCGTCCACGTCGCCCTGAAGCCGGAGACGCGCGGCCTCATCGGCGCGGACTTCTTCGGCGCGATGCGGGACGGCGCCTACTTCGTCAACACCTCGCGCGGCGAGGTCGTAGACCAGGTGGCTCTGCTCCGCGCGATGCGCGAGAAGCGGTTACGCGCCGGGCTCGACGTGTTCGCGCAGGAGCCCTCGGGCGGCACGGGCGAGTTCACGGACGAGATCGCGCGGGAGCCGAACCTCTACGGCACGCACCACATCGGGGCGTCCACCGACCAGGCGCAGGAGGCCATCGCCGCCGAGACCGTCCGCGTCATCCGCACCTTCAAGGAGACGGGGCGCGTCCCGAACGTCGTCAACCTCGCGCGCCGGAGCCCGGCGACGCACACGCTCGTCGTCCGCCACCGCGACCGCCCCGGCGTGCTCGCCTCCGTCCTCGACCGCATCCGCGCCGAGTCCATCAACGTCCAGGAGATGGAGAACGTCATCTTCGAGGGGTCGGAGGCCGCGGTCGCCCGCATCAACCTCGAAGGCGCGCTCGACGCGGGCGCGCTCCAACGACTCAAGGCCGACAACGAAGACATCATCGAGCTGAGCTTGATAGAGATCAGAAACCCGTGAACCGTGAACCGTAAACCGTGACAGGATAAAACTGCCTTCCTCTTGTCACGGTTCACGGTTCACGGTTCACGGCGAACGGAGTGAGCAAATGACCGAGAGAATCTTTAACTTCAGCGCGGGGCCGGCGGTGCTCCCCGTCCCTGTGCTCGAGCGCGCGCGGGAGGAGATGTTGAGCCTGCCCGGCGTCGGGATGAGCGTGATGGAGATCAGCCACCGCTCGAGGCCCTTCCAGGCCATCATCGACGGGGCCGAGGCCGGGCTGAAGGAGTTGTTGGGCATCCCCGAGGGCTACCGCGTCCTCTTCCTGCAAGGCGGCGCGAGCCTCCAGTTCTCGATGGTGCCGATGAGCTTCCTTTCCGAGGGCGCGAGCGCCGACTACATCCTGACGGGGAGCTGGGGCAAGAAGGCGCTCAAGGAGGCGAAGCGCGTAGGCGGGACGAGCGTCGCCGCAGACATGGCCGACTCCGGCTACAACCGCGTGCCCGCGCAGGACGAGCTGAAGCTCGACGCGGGCGCGGCCTACGCACACTTCACCTCGAACGAGACCATCGAGGGCGTCCAGTTCCAGGCCGAGCCCGAAGTGGGCGACGTGCCCCTCGTCTGCGACGCCTCCTCAGACATCTGCTCGCGGCCCGTTGACGTGTCGAAGTACGCGCTCATCTACGCGGGCGCGCAGAAGAACCTCGGCCCCTCGGGCGTCACCGTCGTCATCATCCGCGAAGACTTTCTGGCAAAGGGGCGGGAGGGACTGGCGACGATGCTCGACTACCGCACGCACGCCGAGAACGGCTCGCTCTACAACACGCCGAACACCTGGGGCATCTACATCCTCAACTTGGTGTGCGAGTGGGTGAAAGAGCAGGGGGGCCTCGAAGGGATGTACCGGAAGAACGTCGAGAAGGCGCAGAAGATTTACGACGTGATTGACGCCACCGACTTCTACCGCGGCCACGCCGCACGGGAAGCCCGCTCCATCATGAACGTCACCTTCCGCCTCCCCTCCGAAGACCTCGAAAAGAAGTTCGCGTCCGAGGCGACGGCCGCCGGCCTCGACGGCCTCAAAGGCCACCGCTCCGTCGGCGGCATCCGCGCCTCCATCTACAACGCCTTCCCCCCCACCGGCTGCGACGCCCTCGCCCAATTCATGCGCGAATTCGAGCGCACCAACGGCTAACACCCCGAAGGCGCGGCGGTGGGACGACTCATTGCCCGCCGCCTGCGCCGGGGGCCGCACCCCGCGCTGTCGCGCTGCCCAGACCTTGAGCACCTTCGCGAGGGCAATCGCGCTGTCTACGTCTTTCCCTGTCGCCGTGGCCGACCTGTAAGCGCTTCGCCAGTCGCCGGCCCGCGCGTAAATCTCGGCGATGACGGTCATGGTCTTGGCCTTTTCCGGCGCCCCGTTCGCTTCCAGCCATTGCTCGGCTGCTGCAAGGTATTGGTCAGTCTTCATCGGCTCGCCGAGTTCCACGCAATTGTCGGCGATGCTAACCAGTGCCCCGACAGTGGCACTGAAATCGGTGCCGAGGTAAATCGTCTTCAGTGAAGGCGACCTATTTCTATCCAGCAGGTCGAACGCCTTCTGTCTATTGCCGCTCGCCACGTGGGCGTTGAAGATGAGCGCAGTCAGAAGGTCGTTCCGGTCGGGCTTAGTCGGCGATTCGAGGGAGGCGTTAAAAGAGGCGACTTGTGCGAGGATTCTCAGCGGGAGCCCGGACAGTCTTCTGATAAGAGCTAACCACTCGTCGGCGTCCAGCGACCATCCGTCATAGAGGATGGACAGCAGCATGAGGCGGCACCGGCTGTCGTCGCCGCGGGCGACGTAAACCCGCGCCGCGGCCACTAGAAACATCACGAGGTCTTTATCGTCGAGCCAGACCGCGCTTGCCAGCGCGTGCTCCATGTACTCTGGAGAGCCCTCGTGCTCGGCGAGCTTTAGGAACGCCAGCGCAAGGGGGGAGAAGATTTGAGATCTGGTCTTCGCGCCCGACCGGAACTCAGAGTCGCTCGCCTCACCCCTTGACCACAACAGGAACCTTGTTATGCCGGAGTGAGGGAGCACAGTCCCGTAGCGCTCTATCGCCACCCTCGCGTCCTTGTTTTGGGCGAGGAATCCTTTGTCGAAGAGGTACTCTTTCGGCAGGCTGCCTTTGTCAAGACTCCCGGGTCGCGCTTGGGTCGCGCCCGGCAGCGCCCGGCGGGCGAACTCAAGGGTTTTCGCCTCGTTTCCGTCCGTGGCGTAAGCGGCGCAGAGCGCGGCATAGACGGCTTCGTCACCCCCTTCGGCCAACGACTCTCTCGCCCGGAGCGCGTTCGCGATCATCTCCAGCGGGAGCGCATCCTTAAACTCGGGCCGTATCTGCTCGTAGGTTTTGACCGCCGTGATAAGATCGTCCGCCGATAGCGAGGTCCAGAAAGACTCCGATTCCAACTGCAACCTCAGACGCAGAACCCTGTAAGCCTCGCCATCCTCGCCAATCGCAGCGAAAGCCTCGGCGAGCCAGAGCCACATCTGCGAGCGCGACCTGAACAACGGCGACGGCGGCACGGCGGCTTCGAGCTTGTGTAGAAAATCAACCGCCCGCGCCCTCTCATTCAGTGACGTGTAGATGTGCGCGACCCGTCTCAGGGGGTTTTGATTGTCACTACTGAACCCTGCGAAGTGCAAAACGTAGTCGGGGCTTTCCGGAGTTACACGGTCAAGGGCAGCTAACACTTCGGCCTTCTTCCCCATCTCGGCGCACGGCGCCGCGACGGCGGCAAGGATGTGGAGCGGCACTCTAGGCACCCGCTCACACCCGCCGAGGAGGATAGAAGCCTCGCCGACATGGTCGGAGACCTCCGGGTTGTTGACGCGGGCGTCGAGCGTCTTGAGCGCGGAGTGCGCCTGCCACAACTGGCCCCACGGGCTGTACCACCACGCGGCGGAGGCGAGGAGTACCGCGGCGAGGGCAAAGGCCGCGCCGGCGCACAGGAGCATGCGGCGACGGCTGCGGCGCAGCAGGGCTCTGACCGTGTCTTTCCTCGTCTCGGCGGTCAGCGCGGAGCGGTACTTGCGGACGCGGCTCAGCTCGCGCCAGGAGAGGAGGTAGCGGCGGTCGTAGTCGTTGCTGACCCACTCGCCCGCGCGGCGGTTGAGCATCTGGCGGGCCACGTCCGCCTCGGTCAGCTCACGGCCGGCGAGCCTGCGCAGCGCCGGGATCAGGCGCTCGTGGGCCAACTCGTAGAGGGTCTCGCCGGGCTGCGCCAGCGGCGTCAGGAGGCGCACGTCGCCGCGCGCCAGCCACTCGACGGCCTCCCCCACATCGTCGGCGTCGTCGGTCTTCTTCCTGATCTCTTCGAGCGGCATCGCGCCGGCGCGCGCGTTCTGCTCAAGGTCGGTCAGCGCCAGCAGGACTTTGATGGCCGTCTGCCGCCGCGCCTCGGTTTCGCGCGCGCCGAGCGCACGCCGCAGGAACTTTTCGAGCAGCCCCTCGACCCCGCCGAGCTTCTGGTAGGCGGCGCGGTTGAAAGCGCGCTCGTCCTGCGACTGTTGGCCGATGATCATCCACGCCAGTATCTGCACGTCCACCGGCGAGACGAGCCCGTCCTCGCGCCCGGCCAGCTCCCGCGTGGTGAACTCCTCGACGAAGCCCTCGTCGAACGCCAGCCCCTCGGTCTCGGCCATCACGCCGAAGACCTTGACCGCCTGCTCCGGCTCGAACTTCTCCAGCCGGAAACTCTCCTGCGGCCCGAGCGAGTAGCCCATCGCCTTCTGCAACTCGATCAGGCGGTCGCTGAAGTCGCTGCGCACGCAGGCCACGAGCTTGACGCGCGGGTCGCCGCGCCGGTACCACTCCGCCAGCGCCTCGACGAACGCCCGCCGCTCGCGGCGTTTCCGGTGGATGAAGAACTGCTCGAACTGGTCGAAGATGACGACCAACGGCCCGCCGCCCTCCCTCCCGTGGGCTTCGAGAAGCGCGGCGAGCGTCGGGGCCTCGCCCCCGGCGGCGGCCGGCGAGCCCTCGTCGAGCGACCGCCTGATCGAGAGCAGGGGGTCCTGGTTCGTGAACTTGACCAGCGCGCAGCGGTGGGCGCGCGCCTCCAATCCGGGCCAGAGCCCGGCCTGAAGGAAGGATGTCTTGCCGGAGCCAGACTCGCCGCTGATGAGCCCCAGCCGGAAGTCCTCGGCCGTGATCGCCTGCACGCACTCGCGCAGAATCTCCTCGCGCTGGAGGCGCTTGAAGATCTCCGCGTCGTCGAGCGCGAAGGGGCGGAGCCCTTTAATCGCGCGCCGCTCGACGACGGGCGTCGGCCCGGCGGGCCGTTCGGCGCGCAACGCAGCGACCAGCGCGCCGACTAAGAGCGCCCCGAGGACAGCCACCCACGCCGGGGTGTACCACACCCACATGGGGAGGTTGAGGAGCGGTGCGGCTATCGCGGCGAGCCAAGGGTTGAGGAGGAGGGCCACGACCACGGCGCACAGGCTCAGCACCCTCACCCAGTTCCTGGTGCGCCAACTGTGGGCGATGAATTGGAGAAGCTTCTCCAGCTTCTCCGCCGACTCCTGAACGTCTTTCGTTGAGGGGAGCGACATAGGTTGTTCCCGGCGGCTAGAGGCAGACATAAGCTTAAGGCAGAAGGCCCGCCGCGTAAACCTAAAAGGGGCGGCGGGTGACAAGTAGCTTGCGGCAGGTTAAAGTCTTCGCAGTCTCCGCGGTGCTGTTCGCGCGCTCGTCTAAAACCACTTATCACCCGTCGCGCCCTTTATGAGATTCCACTTCAAACTTCTCTTCGTGGTGCTGCTGCCCTGCGTTCCGCTCGCCGCCTCGCTCGCCCCGGGGCGGACGGGGCAGAACCCGGCGCAGTCGAACCAAAGTGCTAACGGCGCGCCGGTCGAGCTTGCGTCGGAGAAGCGTCTGCGGAATGTGAGGCAGTTGACGAACGGGGGGGAGAACGCGGAGGCGTATTTTTCGGGGAGGGGCGAGCGGCTCATCTTCCAGTCGAAGCGCGCGGGGGTGGAGTGCGACCAGATTTACACGATGCGCGCCGACGGGAGTGATGTGCGGATGGTCTCGACGGGGAAGGGGCGGACGACCTGTTCGTACTTCTTCCCGGGCGGCGGGCGGATACTCTATTCGTCTACGCATCTCGCCGACGCGAAGTGCCCGCCGCCGCCCGACTTCTCGCGCGGGTACGTGTGGGCCGTCTACCCTTCTTACGACATCTTCACGGCGCGCGAGGACGGGTCGGACCTGAGGCAGTTGACGAAGGAGACGGGGTACGACGCCGAAGCCACAATGTCGGCGGACGGGAAGAAGATCGTCTTCACGTCGATGCGCGACGGCGACCTCGACATCTACACGATGGACGCCGATGGGAAGAACGTGAAGCGTCTGACGAGCGAACTCGGGTACGACGGCGGCCCCTTCTTCTCGCGCGACGGGAAGCAGATCGTCTACCGCGCGAACCACCCGAAGACGCCGGAGCAGGTCGAGCGTTATAAGAGACTTCTCGCCGAGAACCTCATCGAGCCGAACGCGCTCGAAGTCTGGGTGATGAACGCGGACGGGAGTGGCAAGCGGCAGGTGACTAACCTGGGCGTCGCCAGCTTCGCGCCCTACTTCCTGCCCGACGGCAAGCGCATCATCTTCTCCTCGAACCACCCGAACATACGGGGCCGCGACTTCAACCTCTTCGTCATAGGCGTGGACGGGACGGGGCTGGAGCAGGTCACCTTCAACGACACCTTCGACGGCTTCCCGATGTTCTCGCCCGACGGGCGCAAACTCGTCTTCGCCTCGAACCGCAACGCCGCCGCGCGCGGCGACACCAACGTCTTCATCGCCGATTGGAACGATGAACTATGAACTATGAACTAAAGACCTGTTGTATTCAGTTCATCGTTCAGCGTTCATCGTTTGAGTGACGCTATGCAGTACCAGAAAACCCTTCGACTCCTCTTCGCGCTTCTTCTTCTCGCGCCGAACGCGCTCGCGCAGAGTATGCCGAAGCCGGTCACGCCGGCGCCGGACGTGGAGCGGCTGCGCGCGCACGTCAGTTACCTCGCCTCCGAGAAGCTGGAGGGCCGGCGCACGGGCACGGAGGGGGCGCGGGAGGCCGCGCGCTACGTCGCGCGCGAGTTCATGCGCGCGGGACTCGGCCCCGGCGCGGGCGCGACCTGTGGCGAGCTGAGCGAGGCGTGTTACATGCAGCAGTTCCCGTACGTCGCGGGCGTCGAGCTGGGGAAGGGGAACGCCCTGACGGCCACGCGGCGCGCGGACGCGGGCGTGCCGTTGGCCGTTGACTTCCGTGTAGGCGAAGACTGGATGCCGCTCGGCTTCGGCTCTTCGGGGACGGCCGAGGGGCCGGTCGCCTTCGTCGGCTACGGCATCACGGCCGCCGAGCAGGGGCACGACGACTACAAGGGCGCGGGCGCGGCGGGTAAGGTCGCGCTCGCCTTCGCGGGCACGCCCGACGGCGACAACCCGCACAGCCGCTTCACGCGGGCGGGCGGGCTGCGCTTCAAGGCCGCGGCCGCGCGCGCCGCGGGCGCGAAGGCGCTCGTCGTCATCGCCGCCGAGGAGGAGTTCAAGAAGGACAGGCTCGCGCGGCTGCGCTACGACAACGCGGGCGGCGACGCGGGCCTGCCCGTCGCGGTCATCTCGCGGCAGGCGGCGGCGAAGATTCTCGGGCTGGCCGGCCCGCCTTTGCTCGCGGAGTTCGAGAGGTCTCTGCGCGGGGGCGGGGGCGGCGGCCCCGTCGCCGTCATACAGGACGCGGAGTTGGGCCGGGGCGTCGTGCTCAACCTCTCGACCGACGTGGTGCGGAAGAACGCGCCGGCCGCCAACGTCGTCGGCGTGCTGGAAGGCTCGGACGCGAAGCTGAAGTCGGAGGTCATCGTCCTCGGCGCGCACTACGACCACCTGGGCCGCGGCGGCGATGGGAGCGGGAGCCTCGGGCGCGAGGGCGACATACACTTCGGCGCGGACGACAACGCCTCCGGCACGGCCGGCCTGTTGGAGCTGGCGCGCCTCCTAGCGAGTGAGAAGGAGAAGATGAGGCGCACCGTCGTCTTCGTCGCCTTCGGCGGCGAGGAGGAGGGGCTCATCGGTTCGAGCCACTACGTGCAGAACCCCGCACGCCCCTTGGAGCAGACCATCATGATGCTCAACATGGACATGATCGGGCGGCTCAGAAACAACGCGCTCAGCGTCGGCGGCGTCGGCACGGCCGCCGAGCTGCGCGCGTTGGTCGAGGGGGTGAACATGGTGCACCTCCCGCCGGTCGTCTCCACGGGGAAGGGCGGGCGGAAGCAGGAGACGCCGGCGCCGTGGGTCAGGCGCTTCGAGCTGCGGCTGAGCGAGGACGGCTTCGGCCCGAGCGACCACTCCTCCTTCTACGCGCGCCGCGTCCCCGTCCTCTTCTTCTTCACGGGCGTGCACGAGGACTACCACAAGCCTTCGGACACGGCCGACCGCGTCAACTACGAGGGCGAGGCCCAGATACTCGGGCTCGTCCGCGACATCGTCATGAGCTTGCAGTCCCGGGACGCGCGCCCGACCTACGCGGCGGCGCGGGCCGAGGCCGGCACGCGCACGACCTTCCGCGTCTCGCTCGGGGTCATGCCCTCGTACGGCGAATCGACCGACGGCCTCCGGCTCGACTCCGTGCGCGAGGGCTCGCCCGCGGCGGCCGCCGGGGTCAAGGCCGGAGACCGCGTCGTCAAACTCGCCGGCCGCGACATACGCAACGTCTACGACTACACGCAGGCGCTCTCCGAGATGAAGGCCGGACAGGAGTACGAGATCGAACTCGTCCGCGACGGCCAGCGCCTCAAGCTCAAGGTCACGCCCGCGGAAAGGAAGTAGGCAGTAGGCAGTGGAAGTAGGAAGTAGGCAGTTAGCCGGTATGGAAAGCGGCTAAAAAGTATCGGAGGCGGCGAGCTTAGCAACTCGCCGCCTCCGATACTTTCAGGCGAAATATTTCAACGCAGGCTTCCGGCTTCAACTGCCTACTGCCTTCTGCCTACTGCCTACTGCTCCTCACCAGCGCGGCTCTCGCTCGCGGCCGCCCCCGCCGCCGTATCCGCCGCGGCCGCCGCGGTCACTGCCGCCGCCGCCGTACCCGCGGCCGCCGCCCCCGCCGTAGCCGCCGCGCTCGACGCGGGGCCGGGCCTCGTTGACGGTCAGGCTGCGGCCGCCGAACTCCTTGCCGTTGAACTGCTCGATGGCCGCGGCCGCGCCCTCGGCCGTCGCCATCTCGACGAAGCCGAAGCCGCGCGAGCGCCCCGTGTCGCGGTCCTCGACCACGGTGGCGTTCTCGACCTCGCCGGCCTGCGAGAAGATTTCGCGCAGCTCGTCGCTGGTCGTGCGGAAGTTAAGGTTCCCGACGTACAGTCTCGTGCTCATCTCTCTCTCTATCCTTTACTGGAAGTGAAGCGCGGGCCGGAACTCGTCGCGTGCGTGAAGTCTCGTGTGAGCGGGGAGCGGGACTCTTCTGCGACCACTGCGGCGGCGAGGGCGGCGACTGCTTAACGACCCGTTGCTCTGGCTGACGGCGAGAGCGGCTTCAAACCAACAGACCAACCTCACTCTCCTTCAGCCGAACACCGTCGCCTCAACAGTCGCGGGCAGGCGCGGCCGCCTCCGGCCGCGCGAGAGCAGGAACCTGAATGCGAGAGAGTATGCCTAAAACCGTCCGCCCCGCGCAAGAATTTTTCTCGCCCGGCCTACCGATTGCGGATTGCGGATTAAAGAAGCACCCGGCGGTCGGCTTTCGGCATTCAGCCGGCGGGTCGCTTCCGGCCTGGCTGAAGGCTGACCGCCGGGCGCCGACCGCTTTCAAATCCGCAATCGGGAAGCCTCCCTTCTTGAAAAGGCCACGGCTTTAGAGGAGAATGGCGACGCGTTTTTATTGTGGGGCGCGGGCCGCGTGTGGCCGCCCGCGCGCCCGCGAGTCCGAAACCTCTGTCCCTTTCGCGCGGCGGCGGCGCCGCCGCCGCGTCCGAGACCCCCATGATCGGCAAGAGCATCTCGCGCTATCGCATCCTCGGCACAGTCGGCGAGGGCGGGATGGGTGTCGTCTACGTGGCCGAGGACACGGTGCTCGCGCGCCGCGTCGCCATCAAAATCCCGCACGCGGGCAAGGATGAGAGCCACTACCGCGCCCGCTTCCTGCGCGAGGCGCGCGCCGTCTCCAAGCTCCGCCACCCGAACATCGCCGCCGTCCACGACTTCGGCGAGACCGAGGAGGGCCAGCCCTACATCGTGATGGAGCTGGTCTCGGGGCAGACGCTCGGCGACCTGCTCTCGAATCAGGGCGTCAGCGTCGCGCGCGCCGTCGAGGTCGCGTGCGAGGTCGCGCAGGCGCTCTCGGAGGCGCACCGCCTCGGCGTCGTCCACCGCGACGTCAAGCCCTCGAACGTCGTCATCGACGAGGCGGGCACGGTCAAAGTCCTCGACTTCGGCCTCGCCAAGCAGCTCCACGAGGAGTCCAGCAACGGCGCGAGCACCGAGGCGGCGACGCTCCTCACGGCGCGCACCCGCTCGGACGTGGTCATCGGCACGCCGCTCTACCTCTCCCCGGAGCAGGCGCGCGGCGCGAAGGTGGACGGCCGCAGCGACCTCTTCGCCCTCGGCGCTCTGCTCTACGAGTGCCTGACGGGGCGGCCGGCCTTCTCCGGGGCCAACGTCATCGAGATCGGCGCGCAGGTGCTCCACTTCGACCCGCCGCCGCCGTCGAAGCTGAACCCGCGCGTCCCCGCCGAGCTGGACCGCCTCACGCTCAAGGCGCTGGCGAAGAGGCCCGAAGACCGCTTCCAGTCGGCCGCGGAGTTCGCCGCCGAACTCCAGCGCATGCGCGCACGGCTTCCCGCCTCCGACACCGTGACGACGCGGCGGCTGACCGGCCCCGACATCACGCACCGTTCGAGCGCGCTCATCACGATGGCCGAGGGCCTGCGCCGCCCGAAGTTCTCGGCGCTGTCACTGCTGGCGTCGCTCGCCGGGCTCGCGCTCGTCATCTGGGCCGTCTGGTACGTGCGGCAGCCCTCCGCGCACGAGCCGGGGCCGGAGGTCGCGAAGCTCTACGAGCAGGGCGTGGAGGCGATGCACGAGGGCTCCTACTTCAAGGCGAGCGGCCTGTTCCAGCAGGTGGTGGACAAGGACGAAAAGTTCGCGCTCGCCCGCGCGCGGCTGGCCGAGGCGTTCGTCGAAATGGACTACCTCGACCGCGCCAGGGAAGAGATGCTCGCCGTCAACAGGCTCGTGCCGGACTTCTCGATCTACCCGCGCGCCGAGGCCCTCTACCTTGAAGCCATCAGCGCGACGGTCGGCAGGGAGCACGCGGCCGCCATCGCCGCCTACGAGAAGCTGGTCGGGCTCGACCCCGGCCGGCCGCAGGCGCACCTCGACCTCGGCCGCGCCTACGAGCGGAACAACCAGCCCGACAAGGCGCTCAAGAGCTACACCGAGGCGACCACGCGCGATAATTCGTACGCGCCCGCCTTCCTCCGCCTCGGCACGCTCCACGTGCGCCGGCGCAACCAGGCGGGGGCGGCCGCGGCCCTCGACAGCGCCCAGAAGCTCTACGCCGGCCCGGCCGTCAACAAGGAGGGGCTGGCCGCGGTGCACTACCAGCGGGGCCGGCTCTTCGTCATCCTGCAGAAGAACCAGGAGGCGAAGGGCGAGTTCGACCGGGCGCTCGCGCTCGCCCGCGAGACGAAGAACACCTACCAGGAGGTGCAATCCCTCATCCAGCTCGCCTTCATCGAGAACGACAAGGAGCTGGCGCGCAAGACGGCGAACGACGCGATCAGGCTCGCGCAGTCCAACGGCATGAACGACCAGGTGGCGAACGCCTACAACACGCTCGGCACCGTCTTCTTCCGGCTCGGGGACTACGACGGGGCGGATGAGAACTTTAACTCGGCGCTTCAGTTCGCGAGCAACAACAAGCTGAAGCGCTACGTGGCGCTGGCCTACGCGAGCCTGGCGGGCCTGCGCGAGAAGCAGTTGAAACCCGACGAGGCGGAGAAGTTCGCCGAGCAGGCGCGCGACTTCTTTACCGAGGGCGGCTACCGCAGTGAGGCCGACCAGAGTGCGATGGTCGTCGCGCGCGCCAAGAGGCGGCGGGGCGGCCACGAGGAGGCCCTCAGAATCTTCCAGGACTTGCTGCGCGCGGCCGAGCAGGCGGGCGACTCGGCGCAGGTGGGCCTCCTCCACCGCGAGTGCGGCGCCGTGTTCTACGCCCAGGGTAAGTACCTGCAGGCGTTCGAGCGTTTCAAGGAGAGCGAGAATTACGCCAAAGCTTTCCGCATCCAGTCCCTGCGCACCTACTCGCTCCTTAACCAGGCGGAGGCCCTCTGGGCGCTGGGCCGCTACGACGAGGCGTCGGCAAACTACGGGCTGTTGGCGAGCACCGACCCGAAGGAGCTCGCCGTGAGCCAGGACGTAGTGGCACACATACAGGCCACCGAGGCCGAGATGGAACTCACCCGGCGGCACTACGCGGAGGCCGGCGAGAAGGCCAGGCGGGCGCTCGCCACGTTCATGGAGTGGAAGGGCCAGTCCAACGACCTGCTCTCGCGCATCCACGGCGACCTCTGCCTGACCGAAGCCTTCGGCGGCTCGCGCGCGCGCGGCCGCGAGCTGTGCGAGGAGGCCGTGCGCCTCGCCTCGATTAACAACGACCCCGGCATCGTGGCCCTGGCGCACTTCGCGCTCGCGCAGGCGCTGCTCGAAGCGGGCGACGCGGCCGGGGCGCGCGACGCCGCGCTGCGCGCGCACGAGGGGTTCTCGCGCACCGGCCGCGCCGACTTCGTCTGGCGCGCGCTCGCCGTGGCGGCGAAGGCCGGCCGCCGCGCCGCCGACGAGGCCGCGGCGCGTGAGTACGCGCGGCGCGCGGCCGACTCTCTCTCGCAGTTTGAACAGAGTCTGGGGGCCGAGGGGGCCAGCTACCTCTCGCGCCCGGACGTGCAATGGCTGCGCGGTGAGCTCGGCGCCTCGACGGCGAGCGCGGCCCACTGACGTTGCCCCGACAACCTCAACCCCTAAGGAGAACCGAAATGTCACAGTCAGACCCACCGATCATCATCTCCGGCGGCTCGGTCACCATCGAGTTCGACCCGAGCACCTTCACCCCGAACGGCAACGGCAAACACTCGAACGCCAACAAGAAGATCAAGCGCGTCGAGATCACCGGCGACGGCATTGACCCCATCGACCTGAACGTGCCCAACGGCAAGGTCACGGTCAAGGTTCACTACAGCAACCCGTAAGCCGATTTGAAGTAGGCGGCAGCTAGGTGGCAGGAGGCGGTTGAAGCCGGAAGCCTAAGTTGAAAATCTTCCGCCTGAAAGTATCGGAGGCGGCGAGCTCCTCGACTCGCCGCCTCCGATTCATTTAAGCCGCCTTCCTGAGTGTCTTAACCGCCATCCGCCCGCCGCCTACTTCCTCTCCTTCCACGCCGCCTCGGCCAGCCCGGCCAGCCAGCAGAGCGTGCCGCGCGCGCCGAAGTGCTCGCGCACGCGCGCGAAGATGCGCGGGTAGAGGCGCGCCGTGCGCGCGAGCAGCCGCCGGAGCGCGCCCGTCGTCATCCGCCCGCGGAAGACCTCGCGCCGCTCGCCCTCGTCCAGGCCGCCGAGCGCGGCCGCCAGCGCGTTCAGCGTCTCGTTGACCGCGTGCGGCGCGCCCTTCGCCGCCGGCCGCATGAACTCCGCTAGGCCCAGCGCCGCCGCCACGCGCGCCGACCCGCCGTCGCAGACCGCGGAGAGCGCGCCCGCGTCCAGAGCGCCCGAGGCGAGCGCCGCGTCCGTCTCGCGCGCCAGCCGCCGCAGCTCGCCCACGCACGCGCAGGCCCCGCGCGCGCCCGGCGCGAAGGCCCCCAGACCCGCGTCGCCCACGAGCAGCACGCGGTCGCACGCCGCGCGCCGCCGCGTGCGCCAGCCCCCGCGCGGCGCGTGCGCGTAGTCGAAGACGGGGCGCTCGACGCGCCAGCCCGCGCCCCTGCGTTTGTAGGCGGGGAGCGACTCGAAGTAGCGCTCGAAGAGCGCGAGCAGAGACTTGTCGGCCGGCGAGTCGGTCGTGTCCTGGAAGAAGAGGCGCGTCGCGTAGTCGCCGCGCGCGGGCGCGCCCGCGAAGCCCTCCCAGAGGAGCTGCCGGTGCGCGCTCGCGTCCTCCGTGCTGACGAGGATTTCGCCGGCGCGGAAGTCCGCCTCGTCGCTCCCCTCGCCGCGCACGAAGCCGCGCGCGACCGTGCCGACCGAGGGCCTGACGCGCGCCGCCGCCCCGCGCCCGCCGTTCAACTGCCGCGCGACGGGCGAGTCCGCCCCCGAGGCGTCCACGAACAGGCTCGCCGCGAAGAACCGGCGCGCGCCGCCGACGCCCTCAACTTCTACCGTCACGCGCCGCGGCTCGACGTAGGCGCGCACGAAGCGCAGCTCCCGCGCGACCGCGGAGCCCTTCGGCGCGAGCCGCGACAGGCGACCCGCCGCGAGCGCGGTCAGCCGCTCGCCGTCCACGGCCACGTCGAGCGCGCCCGTCACCCACAAAGGCCCCGCCTTCACGCGCGAGGCCGCGTCGTGGAACTTCACGAAGCCGCCGCGGTAGCGGTTCAAGACCGCGCCCTCGACCTCCTCGCGCGTGAAGACGGACGCCGACTCCAACTCCTTCAGCTCGTCTTCGGACAGGTTCCAGACGCCGCCCGGCTCGCCCTCGGCGCGCGCGCCGCCGACGACGAGCACGCGCCGTTCGTGCCCGCACGCGAGCGCCGCCGCGTGCAGCAGGGCCGCCGCCCCGCCCGCGTAGACCGCGTCGAACTCGCCTTCGGCCTCGCGCCCCGCGGGCGGCGGGCCGAACACGACCGCCTCCTCTTCCCGGTGCGCGCCGCCGCGCGTCTCCCAGTCGGAGCGCCAGGCGGTCTCCAACTCCCAGATGCGCCGGAGCCAAGCCTCGCGCTGCGGGAGCGCGCCGAGGCTCGCGACCGTCTCGGGGTAGCGCCGCCGGAAGTGTGCGAGGTCGGGCGCGGGCGCCGCGGCGGCGCGCGCGAACGTCTGTACAGATTTAGTCGGAGCCGTGGCGACCATCTCGTAAAACTCCGCCGACGCGTGCGTCGAAGGCGCGCGCATCGGCCCGTCCGTCTGCGCGCGCGCCGCGAGGTGTGTCTGTTGTCAGGGGAGACCTTGGGTTCGCGGGCGAGTGTAGCCGAACGCCGCGCGCGCGGTCTAGCCCCGTGCGGCTCCGGGGGATGTTGAGAGAAAAATGTGACCTCGCGGCGACACTTCGCGCCTCACGCGCGCGAGCGCGAGACGAGCCCGATGACCGCGACGAAGAGCGCCGAGCCGATGATCGACCAGACGACGGGGAACGTCTGCCCCCCCACCCGCACGGGGAGCGGCTCCGGCAGATTCAGGTTGCGCGCGACCCACATCCCGATGAGCGCGCCGATGAACCCGAGCGCAATCGAGACCAGACACCCGCCGCGCGAAAACCCGCCGATGGCCTGCCCTATCGCCCCGCACACGCCCGCGACGAGCAGCAGCAAGAGCAGATCGATGAGAGTCATTGCGTATTCTCCTGTCCGCTTTAACGAGTCTGGCGCGAGCATAGTTCAACCTGCGACGGCGGGCAAATCAGTACTGCGAGCGGTAGCGAGCGGGTCGGCGTTACTTAAGAAATTCACTTAGCGGTACGCCGACCCGCTCGCTACCGCTCGCTGTTCTGTTTTCTGGAATTCGTCGCCTCATCTTCCACGAAACTTTTGCTTCACAAGCGCGCACGGGAGCCTCTATACTCTGTTTAGAGCAGGCGGCGCATGGGTCGCCGCCGCTTGAAAGCGACACCGATAAAGGCCATCCGGGGCGAAAGCTCCGGAGCGCAAAGCCGTTGACCTAAACGCGCGGGACAGTGACGCGCGCACGGACGCAGCGGTCGCCGAAGTGATGCCGGAAAGGGACGAAAATTCGAGAGGCCGGAGGCGCACGCCGCACGCGACGCGCCCCGGCCTCGCCGTCTTCCGGGCGCGGGAAAAGCGTTGCGCATGTACGACTTACGGGCGTCATTCAGAAGCCCCCCGGTCGTCTTTCGCAAGCAACTGCCGCCGCACCCCGCTCATCTTAGACTGGCACGTCGCGGCGATCATTTCCCCTTACAGGTCACGCGGTCCGGCCGACTGAAACCCGAACTTAAAACTGCTGACCCGGAACGAAATTTTAAGGAGATTTACCGACATGCGTAAGCTCATCATCGCCTCTCTCCTCGTCATCTCGGCCTTCGGCGCCGCCGCGGCGCAGAACAACGGCGAAATCCCCAACATGGGCCGCGCGCCCAAGCAGGCCGACGGCATCGGCCGCCTCGACCTCCGCGTCGTTGACCAGGACGGCAACCCCGTCCAGGGCGTCCGCGCCGACCTCAAGTCGAAGCGCGCGGACGGCTTCCTCTGCGAGTCCTGGAACTGGACGGACGCGCGCGGCGTCTCCGTGCTGCCGCCGCTCCACATGGGCAAGCTCACGCTCAAGCTCTCGGCCAAGGGCTTCCAGACGCAGACCATCCAGGTGGACGCCGCGTCGCTCAACGAGCCAGTCCGCGTCACCCTCGTCCGCAAGTCGTAAGACGGTAGACGGCAGGGAAGAGATAAAGGCAGCGCGGCTCTCATCGGCTGATGATGAGAGCCGCGCTGCCTGTTCTTTTATGGACTACTGACTACCGTCTCCTCGTCCCTCACGCCACCGTGGCGGCCGTCGGCTGCGCGGCGCTGATGCCGATGATCTGCGAGACGACTTTGCCCTCCAGCCCGGTGCCCGTCCCACCTCCCTTGAAGACGTTGGAGACCTCTTCGCTCTCGGCGAGCTTCTGCAAGCCCTCGTCCGGGATGAGCGGGGACTGGCCGTCGCGCGTCCGGCCCTCTCGAATCGAATCTATCGCCCCGGGGTTGCCCTCCAGGTACTCCTCGAGCAGCGGCCAGCGCAGGCTCACGATGGCCCAGAGGGCGAGCTGCTTCCGGCGGTCGATGTCGCCGAGCACGTCCACGCCCGCGAGCAGCGCCATGTCGCGCAGCACCGAGTAGGCGTTGACGAGCCGCTTCATCGCGCGCGGGTTCGGCTCCAGCAGCGGCGCGAAGGGCTTGAGGAAGTATTCGGTGCTGGCGACGACCTCGCTGCTCGCCAGTTGCCTGACGGCCGCGCCCCTGCGCACCTGCTCGCGCAGCGCGTCGCGCTCCTCGCCCGCGATCCCGGCGGCGACCGGCGAGACCGTCCCCAAGACCTTTAAGACCTGCTCCTCGGTCATGGCGCCCGTGAACTCGCGCTCGGCCTCCGCGCTCCGCTCGCGGATGGCCCGCTCGATGTCGCGCCGCGTGCCGCCGACGAGGAAGTCCCAGTAGACCTGCCGCATCTCGTCAGACAGGCGCGGCACCGAGACCGAAAGCTCGAAAGCCTTTTCGAGGAAGAGCGAGCCGAGGCGGCGGCCCGGCTCCTTCACCGCGTCGGCGAACGCCTGGTAGGTGGTCTCGAAGCAGGTGTTGAGCCAGCGGCGGTCGGCGGCGACGACGTAGACGACGCGCGGGTCGCTGAAGAGCGTCTGGACGCCTTCGAGCAGCTCGCGGAAGTGCGCGCAGACGCGCTCCATCGGGTCGCCCGCCGTCTCCATGAACGACTGCGCCGCCCGCGCCGACCCCGAGAGCAGCGAGCGGCTGACGACCAGCACGCTCGACCAGACGCCCACGACGACGCTCGCGTAGGCGACGAAAGAGTTGGCGGGCCCGAAGACCGCGGTCAACCCTTCGGGGAAGACGTTGGCATTCTTCAGGACGTAGAGCAGCGTTGCCAGCACGAACGCGATGACGGCCGTCACCAGATAGACCTTGCGCCCGGTGCTGAAGCGCCACCACCACTCGCGCACGCGCAGCCACCGCGCGTGGCCGCCCTCGCCGAAGTCGGCGCGCAACTGCCCGGCGGCCTGCTTCGAGACCGATTCGAGCAGCGGCCACCACGGCGGGCTGATGCGCTGGTGCTGCCACGCGTTGAACTCGACAACGACCCACCCGCGCGACCCGGGCGCGGCGGCCTTCTCCCCGCGCGCGGGCTGCAACTCCCTCTTCAGGAAGTTGAGCAGCGAGGTCTTGCCCGAGCCCCACGGCCCGTGCAGGTGGAGGACGAAGCTGCTGCGCGCCTCCGTCTTCCGGCCCTCCGGATTGCACTCGTCCCACACCCGGTTGAGCCTTGCGGCCAGAGCCTCCGCGAACCCCCGCCGCCCCAGGTAGTCCGCGTCCGCCGGGTTGTCCAAGTGCAGCAGCGTCACGTCGGGCGGCACGGCCGGGGCCGTCGGCTCCGCAGGCGGCTGCGAGGGCTTCTCGAACTCCGGCGCGGCCCCGAACTTCTTAGTGTGAACTTCCATCCACTGCTTCAGCTCGCGCTCGCGCAACTCGGGCATGGAGTAGATGAAGGAGAGGAACGAGCTAGACCAGTGGGCCCTGTCGAATTTCCACGAGTCGAGTTGGGCCTCGTGATTCGGCGGGCAATGGTAGATGTAGGCAGCCATCACGTGCCGCTGGTGTAACTCATTCGACGGCTGCGTTCTTATTACCTGGTCTCTGAGGGAGACGGCGCCCCGGATGATGTTCTCGGCCGACGCCGTCGGCCTCGTGTCCGCCACGCTCAGATTCTTGACAGAGCCGCGCGCCGCCTCTTCCAGTAGCCGCCTGTCCGCGTGGATGCGCGACAGCATCGCGTCCACGTTGACGCCGGCCTTCGCGACGTAACCCTGAAACCATCGCGCCAGCGGCGTCTGCGAGGCGAGGAAGCCGAGGAGTATGGACGTGAAAGAGAGGTTGACCCCGTCGCCCGTGTGCTCGCCTATCATGGACGCGCGCAACAGCACTTCCCTCAATCCGCCGGAAGGGCGCGGGAGCGGGAAGCCGGGCCGCCACTCTTTCTGCGACGACTCGATTTTGTCGCCGCCGGTCTTGTCTCTCTGGATGGACAAAGCGATCTACCTCAGACGTGAGTTTTAAAAGGACATCCTCGGCGTGGGAGGCGCGCGGCATCCGAAGCCCGCGTCCGGCGCGCAACAGTAACACCGATTCCTGGTTTAGAGAATAGCACCTGCGCGGCGTGGCTAAAGGCCGCGGCTGCGAAGCCACTCGCGGACGACTTCGGCGGCGGGGCGCTTGTTGCCGTCAACCTCGTAGTTGAGGCGGCGCATCTCTTCGGTCGAGATGGAGCCGTCGAGCCTCTGCAAGACTTCGCGCGCGGGCGTCAGTCGTTCGAGCGTGTCGCGGCGAAGGAGCAGCACGGCCTCGTAGGGCGGGAAGTAGTGGCGGTCGTCTTCGAGCTGCGTGAGGCCGAGCGTGGCGATCATGCCGTCGGTCGAGTTGCCGGCGATGACATCGACCTGCCCTTCGGCGAGCGCGCGGTAGGAGAGCGACAAGTCCATCTCGCGCGGACGCCCCCGGAACTGTAGGCCGTAGGCGCGCGAAAAGCCTTCGTAGCCGTCGGGGCGCGACATGAAGTCCTGCCCGAAGCCCGCGCGCATCCGCGGGGCGTGCGCCGTCAGGTCGGAGATGTTTTTGAGGTCGAGCCGCCGGGCGTCTTCGCCGCGCACGAGGACGGCGAACGTGTCCTCGAAGCCGAGCGGCGGGCCGACCTCCACGTCGAAGCGCGCGGCGTAGTCGGACTTGACCAACTCGTAGACGGCGCGCGCGTCCGTCGCGGGCGGGTGCTTGAGGATAGACATCAGAGACGTGCCGGTGTATTCCGGGTACACGTCCACCTCGCCCGCGACCAGCGCGTCGTGCGCGAGGTTGCCGCCCAGCTCGTATCTTCTTTCCACCGTCAGCCCGCGCGCCTCCAACGCCTGCGCGTAAATCTCGGCGAGGATGACCGACTCGGTAAAGTCCTTCGACCCGACCCTCACGTCGGCCTTCGCGGAACGGCTCCATACGGCGAACCCCGCGCCCGCCAGGATGAGAACCGCGAGCGCCGCCAACACGACCTGCCTGACGACGACGTTAGCCTTCGTCGCGGCGCGGCGGCGCGCGGCGAGCCGCGACTCGATGAGCCCTATCCCCGCGTCGGCCGCGAGCGCGAGCAGCGCGGCGGGGATCGCGCCCGCGAGGATGAGCCGGTTGTCGTACTGTCGGAGCCCCCGAAAGATTAAAGTGCCCAGGCCGCCCGCGCCGATGGCCGCCGCGATGGTCGCCACGCCGACCGAGATGACGGTCGCCACGCGCACGCCCGCGAGGATGACCGGCGCGGCCAGCGGCAGCTCGACCTGACGGAGAATCTGCCGGTCGGTCATCCCCATCGCCAGCGCCGCCTCGCGCACGCTGCGCTCGACGCCCTCGACGCCCGTGACGGTGTTGCGGATGACCGGCAGCAGCGCGTAGAGGACGAGCGCCACGACGGCCGCGCGCCACCCGATGCCGCCGACGTACTTGAGCGGGATGATGAAGCCGAAGAGCGCGAGGCTCGGCACGGTCTGAAGGACGTTGGCGACGGCGAGCACGGGCCGCTTTAAATTCGCTTTGCGTGTCAGTAGAAGCCCTACGGGGATGCCGACCGCGACGGCAATCAACGTCGAGACGGCGACGAGCAGCAGGTGCTCGGCCGTCAGCCCCATCACCTCGCGCCAGTTGCGCAGCATGAACTCGAACGCGTTCATAAGTCCTTCGGCAGCGCCACCGTCTCGCGGTAGGCGCGCGCGTGCGGCTCTTCGGAGCGGAGGAAGGCTTCGGGCGTGTCGAGGAGCACGATCCGGCCGGCGCGCATCAGCGCGACGCGCGTGGCGACGAACAGTGCCTCGCGCACGTCGTGCGTGACGAAGATGACGGTCTTGTCCAGTCTCCTCTGGAGCGCGGCGAACTCGCGCTGAATCGTCGAGCGGGTCAGCGGGTCGAGCGCGCCGAAGGGCTCGTCCATCAGGAGCAGCGGCGGGTCTGCGGCCAGAGCGCGCGCTACGCCCACGCGCTGCCGCTGCCCGCCGGAGAGTTCGGAAGGGAAGCGCCCCGCGAACTTCCCGGGGTCGAGCCCGACCAGCCTCAACAGTTCCTCGACGCGGCCGCTGACGCGCCCCTCCTCCCACCCTTCGAGCGTGGGCACAAGCGCGACGTTGCGCCCCACGGTGAAGTGCGGGAAGAGCCCCGCGTCCTGTATGACGTAGCCCGTGCGCCTCCTCAGCTCAATCGCGTCCCACGCGCGCGTGTCTCTGCCTTCGACGAGGACTTCGCCCGCGGTCGGCTCCAACATTCTGTTGACGAGGCGGAGCGTCGTCGTCTTCCCGCACCCGGACTCGCCGAGCAGCACGAGCGTCTCGCCGCGCCGGACTTCGAGGTCGAGCGCGTCGATGATGGGCGCGCTCACGCCCGGCGGCGCGTAGGTGACGCGGCGGAACCGGACGAAGGCGTCGTCGGCGTCGGTCGTCTGATTTGGGTTTTGAGATTCCAATTTGAGATTCTCAGGCGACGCGCAGGTGCTCGAAGACCCTGTCCGGCGAGCCGTGCCAGGAGCCCTCGAAGTTGCGCAGGAGGATGTCGGCGGGGCAGACGCCTTCGCCTATGACGCGTTCGACGAGGATGTCGAGGTAGCCGGTCTCGTCCGGCGCGACGCGCTTCAACCCTTCGGCGGCGAGGCGGACGAACTCGCGCGCGAGGCGGAGCACGTCCACGCCTTCGCACTTCGCGTCGAGGCCGTCGCGCGCGACGCGCTCGCGCAAGCGGACGGCGTCCGCGGCCTTCAGGCGCGGCGCGAGGCGGAGCGCCTCGTCGAGCGCCGCGTCGTCGTAGAGCAGCCCCTTCCAGAGCGCCTGAAGCGCCATCGAGTATTCGAGGTCGCAGGCGTCCGCGCTGCGCAGCTCGACGTGCTGCTTGAGCCGCGCGTCGGTGAAGATGGTCGTCAGGTGGTCGGCCCAGTCGCCGAAGACCGGCGTCAGCCCGGCGCGCCCGCTCCCGAGGAACTCGCGGAAGGGGACGCCCGCGACCGCGCCGATGTAGCGCCCGCCCCGGTGGGCGAAGATCATGGGCACGTCGAGCGCGTACTCAACATAGTCTTCGGGTTTGAAGTCGTCGCGCAGCGCGGGCGGGGCCATGCCGGAGCGGTCGGGGTCTGTGTCGAGCCAGGCGGCGGCGCGCGTGGACTTGTAGCCGGAGGGGCGGCCCTGCTCGAACGGCGAGTTGGCGAAGACGGCCGTGACGACGGGGGCGAGGCGGTTGCCGACCAGGAACTTCTTGCAGAGGTCTGCGGGCGGGCCGTAGTCGAGGTTAGCCTGCACGGTGCAGGTGCGGCACATCATGTCCCACGCCCGTCCCCCGCGCGAGGCGAGGTAGGGGCGCATCACCTCGTAGCGCAGCTTCGGGAACCAGCGCTGCTCCTCGATGGAGCGCAAGGGGTCGAAGCCGACGGCGAGGAAGGCGAGGCGGTTGGCCTCGGCCACCTCGCGCAGGCGCGCGAGGTAACGCCGCAGCTCGCGCTCCACGTCCGCGAGCCGCCGCTGCGGCGCGCCCGAGAACTCGACCTGCCCGCCGGGCTCGACCGTGAGGCGGTTCATCTGGCCGTCGTTCGCCTCGATGACCGTCCCGCCCTCGTGCACGAGGTCGCGCGAGGAGGGCGCGAAGCCCGCGAGCACGCTCTGCACCTGCCCGGCGTCGATGCGCGCGAACGAGCGCGCGCGGTCGTAGCCGAACAGCTCCAGCTCCGCCCCGCACATCCAGTCCGCGCGCAGCTTCTCGCCCCGCAGCAGGTTCTCGACGAACAGCGGCACCGACTCGCCCGCGACCGCGTCGGTCAACACGGGGAAGCCCTCGCCGCTCGTCCTCGGGTGCTGAGACATAGCCGTGAACCGTGAACCGTAAACCGTGACAGGAAAAAGCCGTGAACCGTGAACCGTAAACCGTGACAAGTGAGGAGCAGGTTTTATCTTGTCACGGTTTACGGTTCACCGTTCACGGCTCTTAAGAGGTTGCTGCTGAAGCGCTCGGCCGGGTCGAGCCAGGTGTGCTCGCGCGCGAAGCCCGTGTCGGCGGCGAGCGCGGAGAGTTCGTCGAGCGAATACTTGTAAGAGTTCTCGGTGTGTATGCGCTCGCCCTGGCGGAAGTGGACTTCGAGGCCGAGCGCGCCGACGCGGACGGTCTGCTCGCGCGTGCTTTCGAGGTGCATCTCGACGCGGCCCTCGCGCTCGTCGTAGAGCGCGACGTGGCGGAAGGCGCGCAGACGGAAGTCCGCATCCAGCTCGCGGTTGATGCGCGCGAGCAGGTTGAGGTTGAAGGCGGCCGTGACGCCGACGGGGTCGTCGTAGGCGGCTTCGAGCATGGCGGCCTCCTTCTTCAAGTCCGCGCCGAGCAGCAGTTGGTCGCCCGCGCGGAGCGACGCGCGCACGCGCCGCAGGAAGTCGCGCGCCTCCGCGCGGTCGAAGTTGCCGACGTTCGAGCCGAGGAAGAGGACGAGCGCGCGCGAGCCCTCCTCGAAGCTCTCGCACAGCCGCGGGAGCGCCGTGTCGTAGTCGGCGGCGTAGGCCGTCACGCTCAGGCCCTCGTAGTCGCCGAGCAGCGCGCTCGCGCTCTCTTCGAGCGCGGCCGTCGAGATGTCCACGGGGACGTAACGCAGGCGGGGTTGTGCGGCGAGCAGCGCGTCGATGATGCGGCGCGTCTTCGCGGCGCTCCCCGAGCCGAGCTCGAAGAGCGTGACGCGGCGCGCCCCGTCCCGCGCCCTCTCGACGATCTCGGCGGCGTGGCGCTCGAAGATGTCCGCCTCCGCGCGCGTCAGGTAGTAGTCGGGGACGAGGCAGATGGCGTCGAAGAGGCGCGAGCCCAAGGCGTCGTAGAAGTATTTCGGCAGGAGGAACTTTCGCGCGGCGGTCAGGCCGCGCCTCACGTCCGCGGCGAAGTCGTCGTCGGTCGTGGCCGTCAGCTTGTGGATGCGGAGCCGCTCGGACTCCTCTCTGCTCGCGGGGTGAGACATCAGTCGGGCTCCCCTCGTCTGCTTAAGAAAGCTGCTGTATCATAACCCATTGAGTACGCCGCCGCACCGTGGAAGAGCAGTAGGCAGATGGCAGTAGGCAGTAGGCAGTTAAAAGCCTTTTTGTCGAAAGCTCTGAGTCCAACTTTCAACCTTCTTATAGCGCAACGCACTGCCTACTGCCATCTGCCTACTGCCTACTATCCCATGAACGAACAGGCCGAACGGATCGCACTGGAGTTGAACGAGGCGCGCGCCGGGACGCTGCGCCTCTTCGACCTCGCGGAGGAGTCGGAGCTGCACCGCAGCCCGGGCTACGGCTACCGCCCAATCATCTGGCACCTCGCGCACATCGGGGCCTTCGAGGGCTACTGGCTTCTGCAAAAGCTCTGCGGCCAAGCCCCAACGGACGAACGTTACGAGCGCATCTTCGACCCCATCAGCACGCCGCGTGAGGAGTCGAAGGACTTGCCGTCGCGGCGCGAGATGGAGGGCTACCTGCGGCGCGTGCGGGAGGGCGTGCTCGAAGCGCTCGACCGCTTCGACTTTGACGACCCGGACCCTCTGAAGGCCGGCGGCTACCTCTTCCATCTCGTCCTCGAACACGAGCGCCAGCACCAGGAGACGCTCTGCTACCTCTTCCAACTGCTCGACCCGTCGAAGAAGACGCGCCCCGACGCCCCGACGCCCGCCGCGCCCGGAGGAGCTACGGCAGCGGCCGGCGAAATGGTTTCCGTCCCCGCGGGGTCATTCCTGATGGGCGCGCCGTGGGACTCCTTCACCTACGACAACGAGCGGCCGGCGCACGAGCAATTTGTCGAAGCGTTCCGCATCGCCCGCGCGCCGGTGACGAACGGCGAGTACGCGCGCTTCGTCGAAGAGGGCGGCTACGGGCGGCGCGAGTTCTGGTCTGAAGAGGGCTGGGCGCGGCGCGAGAAGGAGGGCTGGCAGTGCCCCCTCTACTGGCGGCGCGCGGGCTCGGCCTGGTTCGAGCGGCGCATGTTCGAGGAGGGCGAGTTAAAAGTCGAGCACCCGGTGACCGGCGTCAGTTGGTTCGAGGCGGAGGCTTACGCGAAGTTCACGGGCAAGCGCCTGCCGACCGAGGCCGAGTGGGAGAAGGCCGCCTCTTGGGACATCTCGACGGGCTCGAAGCGCCGCTACGCCTGGGGCGACGAAGAGCCCGCCGACGCGCGCGCCAACTTCGGCCAACGCCTATGGGGCACGACGCCCGTCGCCGCATACCCGCAGGGCGCTTCCCGCTCGGGCTGCTTCGACATGAACGGCAACGTCTGGGAATGGACTTCTACCTCTTTTGAAGGCTTCCCCAGTTTCGAGCCCTTCCCCTACCCCGAATACTCGCAGGAGTGGTTCGACGGCGACCACCGGGTGCTGAAGGGCGGCTCCTGGGCCACGAGCGCCCCCGTGCTCCGCACCTCCTTCCGCAACTTCTTCCGCCGCCCCTTCCGCATCGCCTTCGCCGGTTTAAGACTCGCCGAAGACGTGTAAAAAGCCTGAATTGTGAGGCGAAAACCCGCCCGCGGCGGATAACGGCCGGGCGGCGCGCGGCGTCTATTTTCCTGTAAACATCTGGCGCGGCGGCGGCGTATTAGAGACCGAGCCGGGGCACGCCTTTGTCTCCAAGAATCAAGCGGAAAGTGGTTTTATGCGGACGATTTATACCTTCTACGCCGACGCCGCGCGCATCGCCTTGCAGTCGATCTTCGCGCACAAGCTGCGGGCGTTTTTGACGCTGATCGGGATCATCATCGGGGTGGCGTCGGTGGTGGTGGTGGGCGCGGCCATCTCGGGGCTCAACACCTACGTCGTGGACAAGATGTCCAAGATGCTGGGCACGAACCACTTCATGATCGCCCGCATCGCCAGCCACGGCGAGCTGTCCGAAGAAGAGTTGGAGAAGATGAACCGCCGCAACAAGCGCCTGCGGTGGGCCGACATGGAGTGGCTGCAACAGTATTGCGAGAGCTGCTCGGCGGTCGGGGCCAACGCCGGGCGCGGGACGAAGTTCGAGCAGGACGGGCAGACCTTCTACGGCGGCGTCATCTTCGGCGTCACGGCCAACATGGCCGAGATCGAGGACAAGACCATCGCCCAGGGGCGCTTCATCCAGCCCGAGGAGGTCTCGAACTCGAAGCTCGTCGTCGTCCTCGGCGCGGACATCAAGGACAAGTTCTTCCCCGACACAGACCCGGTCGGGCAGGAGTTCAAGGTCGAGGGGCTGCCGATGCGCGTCATCGGCGTCGAGGAGCGGCGCGGCCCCATCTTCGGCGACCTCATCGACAAGCACGTCTACATCCCCCTGACGACCTACCAGCGCCTCTTCGGGCGCAACGTCGATCTGCAAATCCACGGCAAGGGGCGCGAGCCCGGAAAACTCCAGTACACCATCGAGGACGCGCGCAAGGCCCTGCGCGACTACCACAAGCTCATCGGCAGCGAGGAGGACGACTTCGGCGTCGTCAACACAGAGACGTTGGGGAGCCAGATCGACCAGTTCACAGGGGCCATCGCGATGGTCGTCACGCCGATCACGCTCATCTCGCTGGTGGTCGGCGGCATCGTCGTGATGAACATCATGCTGGTGAGCGTGACCGAGCGCACCTTCGAGATCGGTTTGCGTAAGGCGCTCGGCGCGCGGCGCAAGCAGGTGCTCTTGCAGTTCCTCATCGAGTCGTCGCTGCTCTGCGCCCTGGGCGGCATGCTCGGGCTCTTCGCGGCCGCCGGCATCTCCTGGGCGGTGACGGCGCTGACGCCCATCACGATGACGATCACGGTCGGCTACATCCTGCTCGCGCTCGGCGTCTCGGCCGCGGTCGGCATGGTGGCGGGCATCTACCCGGCCTTCAAGGCTTCGCGCCTCGACCCCATCATCGCGCTCACGCGGAACTAGAGGACGGACATGAAATTCAGACTTCCCAGCTTCTTCCCGCGCGAGACGTTTTTGATGGCGCTCGACAGCGTGATGTCGCACAAGTTCCGCAGCGCCTTGACCATGCTCGGCATCGTCATCGGCGTGACGGTCGCCATCGTCGTCGCCTCGATTTTGTCGGGGATGCGCCAGAACATCGTCAAGATCGTCGAGGAGTACGGCACGAACAACATCTACGCCTTCCACCTCACGACGGGGCCGCAGGTCGGCGAGCGCGACCAGGCCGAGCGCGCGCGCAAGCCCCTCACGCCCGAGGACGGCGAGGCCGTCGCGCGCCAGGTCCCGGCCATGGAGCACGTCGCCATCGAAGCGCCGAACATCGGCGGCTGGGGCAGCGGCTTCGACGACACCATCAGTGTCAACGGCAAGACCTACCGCCGCGGCAACACGCGCGCCGTCACCGCCAACATGGCCGATGTAGGCAACATCGCGCTCAAGGAGGGGCGCTTCATCTCCGAGCAGGAAGACCTCAACCGCCGCAACGTGATGGTCATCGGCGTCAACGCCGCCGAGGCGCTCTTCCCCGGGCAGGAGACCGGCATCGTCGGCACGAAGGTCAAGATGGGCGGCTACGTCTGGGAGATCATCGGCGTGCTCGCCAAGCGCAAGGCCACCTTCTTCGGCGAGAACGAGGAGGACAACGCCGTCTTCGTCCCCTTCCGCACCGGCCGCCAGGTCGCGCCCGGCCGCAAGTTCGTCGTGCTCGTCATGCGCGCGCGCTCGGGGCAGTTGCAGGCGGCCTTCACCCAGGTCGAGGAGGTTCTGCGCGCGCGCCGCGGGGTGAAGTTTAACGAGCCGAACAACTTCGACGTGAAGACGGCCGACGCCTTCATCACGCAGTTCGACAGCATCTTCGGCATGATCGGCCTCATCGCCGTCGCCATCTCTTCGGTGGGCCTGATGGTGGGTGGCATCGGCGTGATGAACATCATGCTCGTCTCCGTCACCGAGCGCACGCAGGAGATCGGCGTGCGCAAGGCCATCGGCGCGCGACGCCGAGACATCGTGCACCAGTTCCTGTTCGAGGCGATGACGCTGACGATGCTGGGCGGCGTCATCGGCGTCCTCTTCTCGGTCGGTGTCAGTCAGCTCGTGATGCTCCTCGTCCCCTCGCTGCCGGCCACCATCCCGGCCTGGGCCGTGACCTCCGGCCTCGCCGTCTCCATCGGCGTCGGCCTCATCTTCGGCGTCTGGCCCGCGATGAAGGCTTCGCGGCTCGACCCCATCCAGTGCCTGCGGTACGAGTAGGCGAGAAATCACCCGACACGCAGGCGGGCGGCCCCCGAAAGAGGGCCGCCCGCCTCGAACTGTTTTCCTGTAAACATTAGGCGGCGGGGTGGCGTATTAGAGACCGAGCCGGGGCACGCCTTTGTCTCCATACATTTACGCGGAAGAGTCTTTATGCGGACTATCTATACCTTCTACGCCGACGCCGCGCGCATCGCCTTGCAGTCGATCTTCGCGCACAAGCTGCGGGCGTTTTTGACGCTGATCGGGATCATCATCGGGGTGGCGTCGGTGGTGGTGGTGGGCGCGGCCATCTCGGGGCTCAACACCTATGTGAAGGACAAGGTGACGGCCATCCTCGGCACGAACCACTTCATGATCGCGCGCATGGCCTCGCACGGGAACGTCTCGGAGGAGGAGTGGGAGAAGCGCAACCGGCGCAACAAGCGGCTCGAACTCGAAGACTACGAGTGGGTGCGCGACCGCTGCGTCGCCTGCTCCGAGGTCGGCGCGCAGCTCCAGAACCGGGTCGATCTCTCGCACGAGGGCGAGAAGATATACGGCACGCAGGTGCAGGGCTGCACCGCCAACATGGCCTCCATCGAGGAGAAGACCATCGCCGAGGGGCGCTTCTTCCTGCCGCAGGAGGTGGAGACGGCCGCGCCCGTCGTCGTCATCGGCAACGACATCAAGGAGAAGTTCTGGCCGGGCGTTGACCCCATCGGCCGGACGCTGAGCATCCGCGGCATCCCCCTCCAGGTCATCGGCGTCGAGGAGACGCGCGGCTCGATGTTCGGCAACTCGCTCGACAACGTGTCGTACATCCCCCTCTCGACCTACCGGAAGATCTTCGGCGGCCGCCAGAGCCTCCAGATTCACGGCAAGGCCGAGACGCGCGAGAAGTTCCAGGCGGCCATCGAAGACGCGCGGATGGCGCTCAGGGACAAGCACAAGCTGAAGGGGAACGAGGAGGACGACTTCGGCCTCGTCAACACGGGCGAGATCGGCAACGAGGTGGACTCCATCACCGGCGGCATCGCGATGGTCGTCACGCCCATCACGCTCATCTCGCTCATCGTCGGCGGCATCGTCGTGATGAACATCATGCTGGTGAGCGTGACCGAGCGCACCTTCGAGATCGGGCTGCGCAAGGCGCTCGGCGCCACGCGCAAGCAGGTGCTCCTGCAGTTCCTCATCGAGTCGTCGTTCCTGACAACCTTCGGCGGCATACTCGGGCTGCTTCTGGCCTTCGGCATCGCGTGGACGATCTCGGCGACGACCCCGGTGCCGATGACGATCACCATCGTCTACGTCATCCTCTCCATCGCCGTCTCGGGCGGCATCGGCATCATCTCCGGCGTCTACCCGGCCTTCAAGGCGTCGCGCCTCGACCCGATTGTGGCGCTGGCGCGAAAGTGAGAGGAGGTGAATAGTGAATGGTAAATAGTGAATAGAGGATTGAGGCCACTAATTACCATTTACTATTTACCGTTCACTATTTACTTATGAGACTAAGAGTCCCCAGGTTCTTTACGTCAGAGATACTCCGGATGTCGCTCGACAGCATCCGCGCGCACAAGCTGCGGAGCTTCCTGACGGTCTTCGGCATCGTCATCGGCGTCGTCGTCGTCATCGTCGTCGCCTCGCTCCTGACGGGCGTGCGCCAGTCGGTCGTGGACGTGATCGCCGAGTACGGCACGAACAACATCTACGCCTTCCACCTCTCGACCGGGTTCACGAACGTCACGCGCGAGGAGGAGCGGACGCGCAAGCCCTTCAAGCAGGAGGACGCCGAGGCCGTCCGGCGCTTCGCGCCCGCGGTCGAGGACGTGGCGAGCGTCCTGCTCGTCGCGTGGTGGGACTCGACCATCCAGTACCAGGGCAAGAACCACCGGCGCGGGCAGCTCCAGGGCGTGACGGCCAACTACGCCGAGACGTGCAACCTCTCGATCTCCGCCGGGCGCTTCATCACCGAGCCGGACGACACGAACCGGCGCAACGTGATGGTCATCGGCGTCAACATCGCGGACGCGCTCTTCCCGGGCAAGTCGGGCGACCAGGTCGTCGGCACCGAGGTCAAGCTCGGCGGCCGCCCCTTCGAGATCATCGGCGTGCTTGAGAAGCGCAAGAACGCCATCTTCGGCGAGAACGAGGAGGACAACGCCGTCTTCATCCCCTTCCGCACGGCGCGGCAGGTCTCGCCCGGCAGCGAGTACATCCTCTTCGTCATCCGCGCGCGCGAGGGCCAGTTCAAACAGGCGCTCGACCAGACCGAGGAGGTCCTGCGCCGCGTCCGCAACGTGCCCTTCAACGCGCCGAACAATTTCGACCTGGGGACGGCCGACAAGTTCATCAGCCAGTTCGACAGCATCATGGGCATGATCGGCCTCATCGCCATCGCCATCTCTTCGGTCGGGCTGCTCGTGGGCGGCATCGGCGTGATGAACATCATGCTGGTGAGCGTGACCGAGCGGACGCAGGAGATCGGCGTGCGCAAGGCCATCGGCGCGCGCCGCCGCGACATCGTCCGCCAGTTCCTCTACGAGGCGATGACGCTCACCGCCCTGGGCGGCATCGCGGGCGTCGTCATCGCCGTCGTCATCAGCAAGATCATCGGGCTGCTGCTGCCCTCGCTCCCCGCCACGATCCCGCTCTGGGCCGTCATCGCGGGGCTCCTCGTCTCCATCTTCGTCGGCCTCGTCTTCGGCGTCTGGCCCGCGCGCAAGGCTTCGAGGCTCGACCCGATTGAGTGCCTGCGCTACGAATAAACAGAACCGCGAGCGGGTGCGGGTGACTTCAGAGACACGTCTGAAGTCACCCGCACCCGCTCGCTACCGCTCGCGGTTCTGTTCTACTTCTTTATCGCCCGCAGCAGCTCCTCCCTGAAATAGCCCGCGGGGATGGTGCCCTGGCGCATGAAGAGGACGTGGAACTCCTTGGGGTTGAACTTGTCGCCGAGGAGTTTCGACGCCTCAGACCTGAGCGCAAATATCTGGTCTTTGCCGAGGCGGTAGGTGATGGCCTGCGTGGGCCACTTGGAGTAGCGGAAGATGGCGCGCTCGGACGAGTCGCAGCTCGCGCGCTTGGCCTCGGTCTTCGAGGCGTCCGCGCACTTGCCGGGCTGGAAGTCCACGACCTCCGAGAAGAGGTCAACCGCCTCGTCGTAGGTCATCCGTCCCGTGTGGATGCCGGTGTCGATGCGGACGCGCAGGTCGCGGTAGAGCTTGCCCTTAAGTTGATAGAGCCGCTCCTCGGGCGTGTAGAAGCCTTCGGGCGCGCCCGGCGCGGGCTCGGCCATCAGCGCCTCGGAGTAGAGAGCCCACCCCTCGGCCGCCATCGAGTCCTCCCACATCGACGAAGAGTCCTCGACCGCGCCCGGCGTCAGCCAGCGCACGCCCGAGATGTCGTTGCGGTACTGGGTCATGACCTTGTAGTGCCAGTCGTGCCCCGGGAAGCCCTCGTGCGCGGCGAGGTCTGCGAGCGACGCGCGGTTGTTCTCCTTCAAGACCGCCTGGTCGTTGCTGCCCGAGGTGGTGACGTAGAAGCGCCCGACGCCGCTCTGCTTGAAGGGCGGGGCGGGGTAGTAGGCCGCGCCGTCGATGGAGGCGCGCAGGGGCGGCGGCGTCTCGACCACTTCGAGCTTGTAGTCGGCCGGCACGTCGAACACTCCCGTCTTGCGCGCGTAGTCCACGAGCTTGACGCCCGACTCCCTGTACCAGTCAACCATCTCGGCGTCGGTCTTGGGATAGTCCTTGCCCAGCTCCTCGAAGACCGCCTGCACGGCCTGCGGGCCGTCCGCGGGCAGAGTCATCCCGCGCTTCTGCCCGATCTGGCGGGCGAGGTCGATCATCTGCCTGCGCGTGTCCTCGACAACCGGCCACGCCTCCTCGTAGAGCTTCGCGGCCGTCGCGTCCATGCGCAGGTTGTTCCGGATGGCCCAGTTGTACTCCTCCTCGCCGAAGGCGTAGCGGTCCTGCGCGAACTGCGCCTTCGGCGTGAGCTTGTCGCCCGCGGCGTCGAAGAAGGTCGTGCGGACGAACTCGGCGAACTTCTGGTAAGCCTCCGAAGCCTTCTGCGAAGCCTCGTCGAGCTGGCGGAGCATCTGGTCGCTGGCCTCGCCCGCGGCCAGACGATCCTTCGCCGTCTCGGGCAGCTTCTTGGCGAAGTAGTCGGCGTTGGCCCCGGCCGTCGTCACGCCGTCGCGCAGGAGCATCCGGTGGTCGGCCGTGTTACCCGCCTTGACGCCCGCTTCGAGCTGCTGCTGCGCGACCTGTAGGAAGCGCGGGATGTCCGAGACGCGCTGCGTGACGAGCCGCCACTCGTCGGGCGTGCCGTAGGTCTTCTCGCCGGTCTGCGTCATGCCCTGCAACTGCCAGTCGATGGCGCGGAAGGGCTCGGAGACGTACGTGTCCACGGCGCGCTCCTGGTACTTGCGCGTCTGGTGCTGGCGCAGCAGGAAGCCGATCTGCGCGAGCGCCACGTCGCGGTCGATCCTGCGCCCGGGCGAGAGCGAGTTGGGGTCTACGCCCTGGAAGGCTTTCTGCGAGTCGGCGAGCCAGCGGTCTTCCTCGGCGAGCGCCGCCGGGGAGTGGTCGCGCAGCCGCCCGTCAACCTCCTTGAGCGAGGGGTCGAGCCCCGCGCCGCCGAGGTATGTGTTGACCGTCGGGTTGCGGCGCAGGAACTCGACGACGTACTTGTCGTGAATCGCCTTGAAGGCCGCGTCGCCGCTACCCGCGGCCGGGTTGGAGGCCGGGGCGCTGTTCTGCGCCGGCTGCTGCTGCACGCACGCGCCCGTCAGGAGTGCGGCCAGGAGCAGGAGGAGTCTTCTTCTCATCTCTTCTTCTCTCGGGTGTGGTCTGGTACTGTCCGGGGAAAGTCTGTCGGCTTACGCACGGAGTATAAAGGCAAAAAGCCGTGAACCGTAAACCGTGAGCCGTGACAGGATAAAGGCAGCTTTTCACTCGTCACGGTTCACGGTTTACGGTTCACGGCTTTTCCCGCTACACTGGCCGCGACTTTCATCCCATCCCGAACGAGTGGAAAGCTTTCGATGAGCGAACTGAACGAGCGGCGCTGGGCCGTCTTGAGCGAGCGGGGGTGTGAGGACGCGGGGCTCAGCTACGCGGAGGCCGCGGGGCTAGTCGCGCGCCTGAAGGCCGAGCGCGTGAGCGGCCTCTGCGTCATCACGGACGCGGCCGCCGCGCACGTGCCGCGCGCGAAGAAGCCGCCGTCGAAGACGGCAACCGCCGGCAACTCGAAGCCGCGGCGGAGCCGCAAGAAGGCGACCACGTAAAATAGACGCCGCTGACGCGGCGTTTTAGGCACGTGCTCCGGTTAAGTTTTTGGGGCGTTGAGGCGGGAGGCGATGACCTTGGCGGCGGTGGCACCCGCGCCGGCCGCGCCGCTGACGGTGGGCGCGAGCGGGTTCGACACGTCGCCGACGGCGAAGACCATCTCGGCGCTCGTCTCCTGCTCGCCGGTGACGACGACGTAGCCGCGCTCGTCCGTGTGAAGCTGTCCCCTGAAGAGTTCCGTGTTCGGCTCGACCCCGACGCGGATGACCACGCCGCGCACGGCCATCCTCAACGGCTTCAGCGCGCCCGCGCGCAGCATCTCGACCGATTCGACTCTGTCGCCCCCGAGAATCGCGCGCAGCGTCGTCTCGGGGAAGACCGTGATGCGGTGGTCGCCCTTCACCCGCTCGGCGAACTCCGCGCGCGCCCTCAGACTCCTCCCGCGGTGGGCGAGCGTCACGGTCGCGCACACTTCGGCCAGCAGCAGCGCGTTCTCGGCCGCGGCGTCCCCGCCGCCGACGACGAGCACGTCCTCGCCTTTTACCGTGTCGCGTTCGAGCCGCCCCGATTCGAGCACGCCGCGCCCCGCGAACTCCGCCTCGCCGGGCACGCCCAAGCGCCTGCGCCTGACGCCGGTCGCGATGACGAGCGCGATTGACTGCAACTCCTCGCCGCTCAGCAGGCGCACGCGCTTCGACTTCAGATCGACGCCCTCGACCTCGGCCTCAGTCCACAGGTCGAACTCCTTCTCCTCGACCTGCGCGGCGAACAGGTCGCGCAACTCGCGCCCGTCGGCGGCGCGCACGCCCAGGTAGTTCTCGACCGGGTTGTGGACGCGCAGCAACTGCCCGCCGACCTCGGCCGCCTGCTCGATGACGAGCGCGTCCAAGCCAAGCTCGTCGCACCAGAGCGCCGCCGAGAGCCCGGCCGGCCCCGCCCCGATGATGATGACGTCGTGCATGTCCTGCGTTAAGTAGCCAACGACACCGCCTGCCCCTTGAGCGCCTCGCGAAGCTCGGCGGCCACCTCGTCGGGTTCGAGCCGCGAGGCGGCCGGCGCGCCCTTGTGGTCGAAGAACTTGACCGCCGAGGTCAGCTCGCTCCGGTCTGCCTTCCACACGCCGCGCCCGCGCTCCGACACGTTCAAACGGCCGACGAGGCCAGAGAGGTTGCGGCGCGCGACCCGGGGCCGCGTGCGGGTCTCGGCCCACGAGTAGTAGGCGTAGTCGATGCGGTAGGCCCAGCCGTCTCCGTACGGCGTGGCGACGAGAATGACTTCGCCGCGCGCGTTGTGCGCGAGCGCCGTGTAGGGCGCGCCGTGGCGCGCGGGGTCGAAGCCGCCGGGGCCGTAGAGGTCTCGCGCGAGCGTGACGACCGAGAGCTTCGACGCTTCGTCTTCGACGACGCGCGAGCGCCCCGCGGCGAAGCTTTCGAGCGTGCGTTCGATCCACGCCCAGCCCTCGCGCCACAGCGGCTCGTACTCGCCCGTCCGCGTGATGACCCGCTCGACTTCCGGCAGGACGAGTTCGTACGCGCGCCGCTCGTCAACCTTCGCGCCGCGCGCGAGGTGCTCGACGAGCGGCGAGCTGACGCCCGGCACGAAAGGGTTGTCCCCGCCCTGAATCAGGATCGAGACCCGCACCGCGGCCTCGTTCGGGAATTCCGAGAAGTCGCCCGCCTCCGCCGCCGACACGAGCTCGCCCCTCAAACCCAGGGCGCGCTCGCCGTTCAAGACCGACCACACGGAGAGCACGCCGTCGGCGTCGAAGTGGTTGTTGGTGATGACCTCGACGCCCCGCGCCCACTCCTCGCGCCGCGGCCACGCGGCGAAGTTCAGGGCAATCTCCGTCGAGGTGTCCGCGCGCAGCTCCTCCGGCGTGCCGTTCCCCTCCCAGTGCGAAAGGTGCAGCGCGCCCTCGACCGTCCCGTCCACCGACAGCAGCGGCGCGTCGCTCAGACCCTCGTGGTAGAACTCGAACCTCATAAGAACTCCTCACTCGGTAACGCCCTTGATGCGGACGTGTGGGTCGAGGCGCGTGACGACGAGGCCGTCACGCACGTCAAAGCGGCAGGCGAGGGCCGTCTTGTCCTGCGCCGCCGGCTGGCCCCCTTCGCGGTACCAGAACTGGCAGTTGGTGCAGTCGCCGTTCCAGCAGAAGTCGCCGTAGGAGATGGTTTGGATGGAGAGGTACTGGAAGCCGCGGAGCAGGCTGTTGCGCTCGGGCACGCGGACGCTTTGGCCGAGGACTTCTATCTCGACCAGCCGCTCGAAGGGGGCGAACAGGTCGGGGTCGAACGCGGGCTCGTCCGTGTGTCCCATCCTTATAATAAGGGTCAGAACCGCCCGCGGTAGCGGGTGGGCGTGACTCATGCCGAATGATTGAATGAAAGCGCGACTTTCATCAGTCAACAAGCCGTCATCGAAAGGCCCACCCGCTACCGCGGGTGGTTCTGACCCGGTTGGTCAACGCTCTGGGTATACCGGGAGGCCGTCGATGCTGACCTGGTTCTTCTCGCGGCGGTAGTCGCGGATGCCGTCCTCGCCCTTACTCAAAGACCACTCGACGAGCCGCTGCCGCTCCTCCTTCAGCTCGTAGACGGGGACGGCGAAGCCGCAGGAGGTCTGCGCCGACTCGACTTCGAGGAGGACGATCTGCCGCTCGCCGGGCAGGGCGGGGAAGTGCGGGCGCAAGGAAGGCCACTCCCCGTCTCCGGGGCGGACGACGCGGCCGCGCCCGTAGATGCGCAGGATCATCGGCTGCTCCGAGAAGCTACAGAACATGACCGTCATCCGCCCGTTCTCCGAGAGGTGCGCGGCCGTCTCGTTGCCGCTGCCCGTCAGGTCGAGGTAGGCCACGCGGCTCCCCCCTTCGAGGCAGCGGAACGTGTCCATGCCCTTCGGCGAGAGGTTGATGCGCCCCTCGGCGGGGGCCGTCGCCGTGAAGAACACCTTCTGCTCGCCGATGAACTTTCGCAGCCCTTCGTCGAGCCGCGCGTGGAACTTCGCCATCGCTTAAATCTTCCTCAGTCGCGGATGGTGACTTCGAGCGTGAAGGCCGTGTCGGTCGCCTCGTCCTCGGGCCAGACGCTGATCTCGTAGTTGCCGGTCTTGGGGAGCGTCCCCGACCAGTCGGTCGGGTTCTGGCCTACGTCCATCGGGTCCATGCCCGGGGCCCAGACGCCGAAGATGGCGTTCTTCTTCGTGGATGTCAGGTGGAGCGTCAGCGTCTGGCCCGCCTTGGCGCGCAGGCGGTAGGTGATGGGGTCCATCCCGCCGCTCTCGCTCGGGCCGCCCGTGGTGCGACCTTTGAGGATGACGGTCGTGCGCCCCTTCGGGAAGCGGACGACGATGGTCTTGCCCCACGCGGGGGCGGTGGCGAGCAGCAGGACGAGGATCGTTGCGGCAAATTTTTTCACGAGGGTCTTCTCCTTCATTCGGGGCAGGGTTGCTTAAAGAGCCGCCGCGCATGATATCACGGACGGCGGGCGTTGATTGATGCTTCTCAACGGCGGCGGGCGTGCGCTACACTTGGGGCAAAGGGAACAGAGGAGGGACTAAGTTGGGACTCGTGATATACGTCAAGCCGGGGTGCCCGTACTGCCAGCAGGCGCGGGACTACTACAAGTCGCAGGGCGTCGAGTGGACGGAGTACGACGCGCAGAACGACCGCGCGCGCCGCGCCGAGATGTTCGCCTACTCGGGCGGCGACCCGACCGTCCCCTGCATCGTCGAGGACGGCAAGTATCTTCAGTCGGGCTTCGGCGACCCGTTGCGCGGTTGAACGGTGCACGACTAGCCCGGCCGTGAGCCGGGCGAAGAAATTTTAGCTTTTTGATTTTAAGTTTTTGATTTGAGGCCGTCGCGGGTCTACAATCCCCCGCACGGCCTCGGTGTTTCAATGCGCCAAACCGCAAATCAAAAATCTAAAATCAAAAACCCCTAACCCCGATGGTTGGCAGGACGCTCCTTAACTATCGCCTTACGGAGAAGCTCGGCGCGGGCGGGCAGGGGACGGTCTACAAGGCCGTGGACGAACGCCTGGGCCGCACGGTCGTCATCAAGATTCTCTCGCCGGAGCTGACCGCGCGCGAGGTCAACCTCAAGCGCTTCGAGCGCGAGGCGCAGCTCGCCTCCTCCCTCGACCACCCGAACATCTGCACCATCTACGGGCTGCACGAGTCGGACGGGCTGCACTTCATCGCCATGCAGTACATCGAGGGGAAGAACGTCCGCCAGCTCGTCAACGGCCGCCCGCTCTCGTTAGAGAGCGCCCTCTCGATTGCCTACCAGGTCGCGGACGCCCTCACGGCCGCGCACTCCAAGGGCATCATCCACCGCGACATCAAGGCCGGCAACGTGATGGTCACCGCCTCGGGGCTCGCTAAAGTTTTAGACTTCGGGCTCGCCAAGCTGCTCGACGAGAACAAGAAGGGCGGCGACGTTCACCTGACCGAACTGGGCGTCCCCTACGGCACGGCGACCTACGCCGCGCCCGAGCAGGCCGCGGGCAAGAAGGTTGACCACCGCGCCGACATCTTCTCGACCGGAGTCCTCCTCTACGAGATGCTCGCGGGCATCTGGCCCTTCAAGGGGCAGACGACCGTCGAGGTGCGCTACGCCGTCCTGCACGACACGCCCGACCCCATAGGCGAGCTGCGCAAGGACGAGCCGCCCGAGAGCCTCCAGCGCATCCTCGACCGCGCGCTCGCCAAGCGGCCCGAGGAGCGCTACCCCGTAGCCTCGGAGCTGCGCGACGACCTGCGCGCCGCGATGCGCGAGGTGGCCTCGGCGCGCGGCGACCTCGACCCGCAGACGAGCGGCGTCCCCTCGGAGGTCGTCCCCTACGCCGTCCGCCCGCGCCACGAGCCGGGCACGGGCGGGGGCCTCGGGGGGAGCCTGCGGAGGTGGTGGCGCGGGCTGACGGGCTCGGAGAAGCAGGCCACCTCGCTCCCGCCCGGCCGCCGCGGCGGCTCGACGCAGACGAGCGGCGGCCCGGCCTCCGCCGCGCCGCAGCAACACGTCAGCCAGTTCGAGCTTGAGAAGTCCATCGCCATCCTCCCCTTCCGCAACCTGGCCGCCGACCCCCAGGTCGGCTTCTACGAGTTCTCGCTCGCCGACGCCGTGATCACGGAGCTGGCGCGCAACCGCTCGCTCATCGTCCGCCCCTCCTCGATGATCGTGAAGTACCAGGGCAAGGACGTTGACCCGCGCGAGGTCGGGAAGGAACTGAACGTGAGCGCCGTCCTCTCGGCCAACTTCCTGCGCGCGGGGGGCACGCTCAGGGTTAACGCGCAGCTCGTCGATGTCGTCACCGGCGACATGCTCTGGAGCGACCGCATCGACGCCACGGCCGAAGACCTCATCGCCCTCCAGGACATGATCGCGCACCGCATCGCCGAGGGGCTCAAGGTCGAGCCGCACCTCTCGCAGTCCGCGCCCGCCGCGCCCGCGACGACCAACGCCCAGGCCTACGAAGAGTATCTGAGGGGCCGCGCCGCCTTCGCCAGGTTCCTCTTCCACACGCTCGCCCCCGAGGACTGCGACGAGGCCGTCGAACACTTCCAGCACGCCATCCGCCTCGACCCGACCTTCGCGCTCGCGCACTCGGGCCTGGGCGCGTGCTTCGCCAACAAGGTGCTCAAGGGCCTGGGCGGCGGCGACGACTACGAGCTGGCCGAGAACGCCTTCAGCCGCGCGCTCGACCTCGACCCGAACCTCGTCGAGGCGCGCATCCTGATGGTCTTCATCTACCTCTCGCGCGGCGAGAAGCGGAAGGCGCGCGCCGAGGTCGCCCGCCTCGCCAAGCAGGCCCCGAACGAGCCGGCCGTCTACTTCGTCAAGGGCGCGCTCCACCGGCTGGATGGCGAGTACGACCGTGCGCTGCGCGCCTTCGGCAAGCTCGCGCGCCTCGACCCGGCGGCGCGCGTCGTCGCCAGCTACAACCGCGCCCGCGTCTTCATGTACCAGCACCGCCACGACGACGCGCTCCTCGAACTCGAACAGGGCGCGCGCGTCGAGCCCAACCACCCTCTGATTCGGACGTTCCAGGCGGTCGTGCTCGGGCGCAGCGGCGACGCGGCCGAGGCCGTGCGCATCCTGCGCGAGGTGCTGGAAGAGCACCCGACGATGGACGGCATCCGACCCCTCCTCGCGCAGCAGCTCATCAAGCAGGGCGACGCGGAGGCCGCGCGCGCGCAGCTCACCGACCGCGTGCGCGAGGCGGCGGACGCCGACCACGACATCGCCTACTGGCTCGGCACCGCCCACGCCATGCTCGGCGAGCGCGAGGAGGCGCTCCACTGGCTCGACCGCGCCATCGACCTCGGCAACGAGAACCGCACGTGGTTCAAGTCCGACCCCAACTGGGAGTCGTTCAGGGAAGACGGGCGCTTCGTCGCGCTGATGCGCCGCATCGAGGCCGCGCAGATACAGGCGCAGCCGCGCGAGGTCAGCCAGACCGAGGCCTCCGACGCCGGCAGCTCCGCGCACCCCGAGGCTTACGAGGAGTTCCTGCAAGGGCGCGACGCCTCGGGCCGCTTCATCTACCACACGCTGGCGCGCGTCGATTCCGAAGAGGCGGTCGTCCACTTCAAGCGCGCCGTCGAGCTCGACCCGAACTTCGCGCTCGCGTGGAGCGCGCTCGGCGGGGCCTACGCCAACCGCGTCATCAAGGTCATCGGCGGCCCCGAGGACTACGCGCTCGCGGGCGAGGCGTTGGAGCGCGCGCTCGCGCTCAAGCCGGGGCTGCCCGAGGCGCGCATGCACATGGTCTTCGTCGAGATGGGGCGGGGCAACAAGGCGCTCGCGCGCGAGATCGCGGAGAAGCTCGTGCGCGAGTGCCCGACGGACGTGGGCGCGCAGTTCGCCTACGCGACCGTCTCGCGCCTCGACGGCCGCTACCAGGACGCGCTCGACGCCTACGGCCGGATGCTCAAGATCAACCCGGCCGAGCGCGTCGTCGTCAGCTACAACCGCGCGCGCGTCTTCCTCTACCAGCACCGCCACGACGACGCCGAGGCCGAGCTCAACCTCGGCGCGCAGATGGAGCCGAACCACCCGTTCGTCAAGTCCTTCAAGGCGATCATCTGCGCCTACCGCGGCGACCTCGAAGGGGCGATGCGGACGATGACCGAAGTCCTGCGCCACAACCCGGACATGGACGGCGTCCGGCCGCTCTACTCGCAGTTCCTCATCCAGTGGGGCGACCTCGAACGCGCGCGCGCCGAGCTGACCGAGGGCGCTTTGCGGGTCGCGCGCGCCAACTTCGACGTGGCCTACTGGGTCGCCAGCGCCTACGCCATGCTCGGCGAGGCCGACGCGGCCTTCGAGTGGCTCGGCCGCGCCGTCGAGGTCGGCAACGAGAACCGCCGCTGGTTCGAGTCCGACCCGCACTGGGAGCCTTTGTGCGAAGACCCGCGCTTCGCCGAGTTGATGGCCCGCATCGGCGACACCGCCGCGCGCGCCAACGAAGCCCGACAGCAGTGAGAACGGGGAGTAGACAGTAGACAGTAGTCAGTAGCCGGCAGGGCTCCGCTTGACGGACGCTGACGCTGACAGCCTGACGATTCATTGACGGTGGTTTTTCTACTGACTACCGTCTACTCCCCCTTTACCCTTTCCTTTCCCCGCGGAGGATGCCCGTGAGCACCTTCGTCGTCGGCGACGTTCACGGCCGCCGCAAGCAGTTAGCCCACCTGCTCTCCCTGCTCCCGCGCGAGGCGGGACGGGACACGCTCGTCCTCTTAGGCGACCTCATCGACCGCGGCGAAGACATCCCCGGCACCGTGGCGGATGTCCTGGAAATCCAACGGTCTTCGCCCGCAGGCTCGGTCGTGACTCTGCGCGGCAACCACGAGCAGATGATGCTCGACTTCCTCGACGAGGGCGCGCCGCTCTGGCTCCACCCGGCCGTCGGCGGCCAGCACACCTTCGGCCAGTACACGGGCTACAAGCTGACCGAGGAGCTGCGCGCGTGGTGGGAGGAGGCGCAGCGCCGCCTGCTCGACGCGCTGCCGCAAGAGCACCTCTCGTTCCTGCGCTCGACGACGCTGTTCCACGAGGACGAGCACGCCTTCTACGTCCACGCCGGGCTCGACGGCGAGAAGCACCCTTGCGAGACGGACGCGCGCCACCTCCTCTGGTCGCGCGACCCCGATTTTTATAAGCACTACTACGGTAAGCCCTGCGTCTTCGGCCACACGCCGACGCCGCTGCTGCCCCTGTTCGGGCGCATCGGCCGCCACGGCATCTACGTCTCGCACAGCGCCATCGGCATCGACACCGGCTACGACCCGACCTGCGCGCTGACCTGTTTACAACTCCCCGAGTTCAACCTCTACCAGACCTTCGCCGACGGCCGCACCGCCCACTTCCACATGACCAACTTCCTCCCCGAGCCCTTCCGCAAGTTCCAGCGCAACGGCCACCCCGCTTAAGATGAGGCCGGAACCGCCCGCGGGGGCTAGATGTATGGACGACGTGGCCGAGTACAACCGCGCGCGCTGGCGCGCTCTGGCAGAGGGCGGCGCGCTCTACACGCGCCCGATGCTCGACCTTGACGCGGAGTCGGCGCGCGCCTTCGTTGACCCGCGCGGTTGGCTGGGCGAACTCGAAGGCCGCCGCGTGCTCTGCCTCGCGGGCGGCGGCGGGCGCGAGTCCGCCTGCTTCGCGCTCCTGGGCGCCGCCGTCACTGTCTTTGACCTCTCGCCCGAACAGCTCGAACGCGACCGCGCGGCGGCCGCGCACTACGGCACGCGCGTCGAGACGGTGCAGGGCGACATGCGCGACCTCTCGGCGCTCTACGGCTCCGGCTTCGAGGTCGTCCCGCACTCCTACTCGCTCAACTTCGTCCCCGACGCCGGCGCGGTCTTCCGCGAGGTCGCGCGCGTCACGCACACCGGCGGGCTCTACCGCGTGATGTGCGCCAACCCCTTCGTCATGGGGGCGACGCCGCGCGACTGGGACGGGCGCGGCTACACGCTCTCGACCCCTTACGAAGTGGGCGCGGTGGTGCTAGGCGCGGACGAGGAGTGGGTCTACGAGGACGACCCGCGCGAGCCCGCGCCGCCCGCGCGCGAGTACCGCCACGGCCTCGGCGCGCTCGTCGGCGGGCTCGCCGACGCGGGCTTCCGGCTGCTGCGCGCCTCCGAGGACGAGAGCCTCCACCCAGACCCCGAGGCCGCGCCCGGCACCTGGGATCACTTCCTGACCATCGTCCGCCCCTGGCTCACCTTCCTCTCCCGCCGCGACTGAAAAAATAGTTCTTGACTGTCCTACGACAAGCGTAGTAGATTCAACCTCAAGCGTAGTAGAAGCCGTCGGGACGGAGGCGCGTGTGGCGAAAGAGTCGGACGTAAAGCTGACGAAGTTCGAGCTGGAGGTGATGGGCGCGCTGTGGGAGCTGGGGAGCGCGTCCGTGCGCGAGTTGCAGGAGCGCCTGCCGGAGGGGAAGCGGCCGGCCTACACGACCGTCCAGACCATCGTCTACCGGCTCGAAGAGAAGGGCGCGGTGCGGCGCGTCAAGAAGGTCGGCAACGCGCACGTCTTCGAGCCCGTCGTGACGCGGCGCGCGACCGCCCGGCGCCTGTTCGACGAGCTGCTGGGCTTCTTCGGCGGCTCGCCGCGGACGCTGATGGCGCAGCTCGTCGAGGGCGGCCACCTCACGCTCGAAGACCTGCGCGAGGCCGAGGAGATGTTGGGGCGGCTCGAGTCCGGCGGCGGGGCGGATGAGAGCGCCGCGGTCGAAAGTCGGCCGAAGGCGGCGGGCCGTAAGGCCGGCGGCGGGAAAGGGGGGCGGCGTTGAACGCTCTGCACGAAACCTTCGCGCGCGCGTCCCTCTGGCTATGGCCGGCGGTCGCCAACCACGCGTGGCAGTCGGCGCTCTTCGCAGCGCTCGTCGCCGGCGCGGCGTTCCTGCTGCTGCGCGGCGCGCCCGCGCGCGCGCGCTTCGCGGTGTGGCTCGCGGCCGCCGCGAAGCTGGCGCTGCCCGCGGCGCTCTTCGCGCTGCTCGGCGGGGCGCTCGACTTGAGAGCGGTCGTCTCAAAGTCCGAAGGGGCGGCGGCCCCACTCGTCTTCAAGCTCGCCGAGCCGGTTCAGGTTCAGACAGGCGCGGCTGACTCAAGCGCCCCCGCGTCCGACGCGCGCGGGCACTCGGAAATCTTCTGCCTGCTGACGCTCGCGTGGGCGGCGGGCGCGGGCGCGCTCTTCGCGGTCTGGTTCGCGCGCAGGCGCGAGTTCGTGCGCTCGGTGCGACGGGGCGAGGAGGTCTGGTCGGGGCGCGAGTTCGACGCGCTCCGCCGCGCGCGCGAGCGGCTCGGCCTTGAGGCCGACGTGCTGCTCGTGCTCTCGGAGGAGGGGACGGAGCCGGGCGTGTGGCGGACGCGGCGGCCCGTGCTCGTGCTGCCGCGGAGCGTGGCGGCGCAGTTGGACGAGGAGGAATTAGAAACCGTTCTGCTTCACGAGCTGGCGCACGTCGAGCGGCGCGACAACCTGTGGGGCAACTTGCAGACGGCGCTCGAATGCGTCTTCTGGTTCAACCCAGTGGTGTGGCTCGTCGGGCGGAGGATGCTCGCGGAGCGCGAGCGCGCGTGCGACGAGCGCGTGCTCGAAGCGGGGGGGGCGGCCGGCGCGTACGCCGCGGGCATCCTGAAGGTCGTGCGCTTCTGCTCGGGCTGGCGCGTGGCCGGCGTGTCGGGGGCCGCCTCGGGCTCAAACCTTCGGAGGAGGATCGAGATGATTATGCGTGGGGAGAGTCTCAGGTCGCGCGGGCGCGCGTGGAACCGCGCGCTGGTCGCGTGCGTGGGGGCGGCGGCGCTCCTTCTGACGGCGGGCGCAGGGCTGTTCAGCGGCGCGACCGCGGGGGCGCGGATGCTCGAAGTCGTTAACGCCGAGCCGCAGCAGGCGCGCGTCCGCTCCGCGACGGTCGTCGAGCGGCGCGGCGAAGGGCAGGGGCCCGCGACGCAGGAGATCGAGCAGACGCCGGAGATGGTCGTCTTCTTCGAGCAGCCGGCGGGCGCGCCCGTCCGGATCACCGAAGCGAAGATGAAACAGATCACGCGCGAGCAGTTGCGCCGCGCCGACGACGAGGGGGCGGACTCCTTCGGCGACGAGGGGTCGGCCTCCTTCATCACTTTGCCGTCGGTCACGCTCGCGAACGTGTCGGGCAAGGAGGTGCGCGAGGTCGGGGTGGGCTTCACGACCGGCGGGCGCACGAACGTCATCGCCGGCTACGCCGTCGCGTTGAAGCCGGGCGAGTCACAGACCATCCGCTCCAACTGGCGCGGACGCAACGTCATCCTCCCCGGCCATCTCGCCGACGTTAAGCTCGGCGTCGTCTGGGTGAGCTTCGCCGACGGCACGCAGTGGGGCGCGCGCGCGCGGCCGCCGCACCCGCCCGCCCCGCCCGGAGCGCCCGCCGCGCCCGAAGCCCCGGACGCGCCCGACCCGGGGCCGGGGGCCGCGGTTAGCGGGGTCGGCGTCGGGGGCGCTGTCGCTTCGGGGCACGGCGCGGGCGTCGGGGTCGGGGCCGGCAGCGGGGCTGGCGGCGGCGGCGCGAGCGCGGGCGGCGGTTCCGGCGCGGGCGCGGGGAAGGGCGTCGGGCTCGACGCGCAGATAATCGACGCGCCTAACCCGTCGTACCCGCCCATCGCGAAGGCCGCGAAGGCGGAGGGCACGGTCAGCGTGAAGGTCACGGTGGACGAGGAGGGGAACGTCGTCGCGGCCGCGGCCGTCTCGGGCCACCCGCTGCTCCGGTCGGCGGCCGTGGACGCCGCCCGCGCCGCGAAGTTCAAGCCGACGGTTGTGGACGGCAAGCCGGTCAAAGTCTCCGCCGTCATCTCCTACGACTTCATCATGCAGTGAGGCCGTACTGACACCGCAAGGTTAGCCACAGAGACACAGAGGCACAGAGGTTAAGAAGGGTTAAGAGGAATCCCTTTTAAATCTCTGTGCCTCTGTGTCTCTGTGGCTAACTGTTCTTACCCGACCCGTCTCAATGTAGAATGCGTGCCCATGTCCACGCACAGAATCATGCTGCGCTCGCGCGAGCGCGAAGACCTGGTCGAGTTCACGGAGGAGGTGAGCGAGCTGTTGCGCGAGTCGGGCGTGCGCGAGGGCGTCTGCGTGCTCTTCGTGCGCCACACGACCGCCGGCCTCACCGTCAACGAGAACGCAGACCCGGACGTGCCCCGCGACATGCTCCACTGTCTGCGCACGCTCATCCCGCAGCACGGCATGGGCTTCAAGCACGGCGAGCAGAACTCCGACGCGCACATCAAAGCCTCGCTCGTCGGCCCCTCGATCACCGTCCCCTTCGCCGAAGGCCGCCTCCTCCTCGGCCGCTGGCAGGGCATCTTCCTCTGCGAGTTCGACGGCCCGCGCAGCCGCGAAGTGGTGCTGTCCATCGTCGGGTGAGCGACGAAATTTTTTTGAGGCCGCGGTAATACGAGCGCGCGCCGTCCGTCTTACATCCTTGCGAGCAGTTCTTAAGACGAGCGAAGAAGGAGAGTCGAGACGATGGCACTGTTTAGAGACCTGGACGGAAATTTCTTCCTGATACCGGCCGAAGTGCTGGAAGCCTGCCGCGTGGAGGGCGAGCTGCCCGAGGGCTCGGAACTCGCGGGGCAGGAGGCGGAAGCCGGCCTGACGACACAAGCTTCCGCACCGAACTACCAATGGCCCTCGCCCGCCGACGCGGTGCGCGCGCAGGCCCCCTCTTACCTCTGGCCTTCGGCGGGCGACGCAATCCCGACGCCGGCCCCTTCCTACATCTGGCCCTCGGCCGTCATCCACTGAGCGCTCGGTTGGCGTCAGCCGGGAAGATGTTTCCGACGACGAAGGGCGGCCGCGATTGGGCGGCCTTCTACCTGAACCTGAGCCGCACGGGCGGCGACGTGGTCGCGTACCGCCTCGCGGGTCGTCCCGCCTTCCTCGTCAACTCGCCCGCGCACGCCGCGCGCGTGCTCGAAGGGCACGCGTCGAACTACCGGAGTCCGGCGCACCCTTACGCGGAACTCGCGGGGCTCTACGCGGACGAGGGCTCCGCGCTCCTGCGCCTCGGGCGCGCGGGCGTCGAGACGCAGGACGCGCACCGGAGCGCCGCGCGCACGTTGGCCGAGGCCGGCGCGCGCGCGGCGCTCCTCTTCTGCGAACTGTCCGAGGGCGGAGGCTTTGTCGATGTCGAGTTCGAGCTGAAGAGGTTGATGTTCGCGGAGGTCGCGCGACTCCTCTTCGGCGTGGACGCTTCGCACCTGGCCGCAGACTTCGTGCGCGCCGTCGCGCTGGCCGAAGAGTTCTGGGCGGACGGCCTGAACCAAAGTTCGGGTGAAGAGACCGACCCGGCCGGGCAGAGCTTCCGCGACGCGCTCGCGCGGCAGGACGAGACGGCCGCGTGGGTCGCGCGCTCAGCGGGCGCAGATGGCGCAGAGGTCTCGCCCGAGACGCGCGGGGCCGTCTCGCGCACGCTGCTCAACGGCTACCACGCCACGGCCGCCGCGCTCTGCTGGACGCTTCATCTGCTCGCGCGCCACCCCTCGACGCTCGCGGCCCTGCACGAAGAGTGCGACCGAGGGGCGGGGTCGGAGTCCGGCTCGCCTCCGCTTCTGCGCGCGGTGCTGTCGGAGTCTCTGCGGCTCTACCCGCCCGCCTGGATTCTCTCGCGCGAGGCTTTGGGGTCAGACCGCCTGGGCGGGACGGAGATTCCCGCGGGCGCGTCCGTCTCGGTCTCGCCCTACGCCATGCACCGCCACCCGCGCCTCTGGGAGCGCCCCTCCGAGTTCCTGCCCGGGCGCTTCCTCAAGGGCCGACCCGCGGAGCCTTTCGCCTACCTCCCCTTCGGCGCGGGCGCGCGCCGCTGCCCCGCCGGCAACGTCGCCGTCAGACACCTCCAGGTCTTACTCGTGGCCCTCCTCCAACGCTGCCGCGTCGAGCCCCTCGACGACGAACCCGTGCGGCCCCGCGGGCTCGTCTCGCTGCGCCCGCACCCGCACGTCCGGCTCAGGTTCAGACGAAGATAAAGGCGTTCGTTAACGACCTTGTCGCCCCTTCGTGCGCCGTGTAGAATGGCGCGCCTCGAACGCGAGAGCCTTACCGAGATGTCAAACACGCTTCACCCGACCCGCGAAAAATTTCAGAACTGCGTCGCGCACCTTCTGCTCGCGTCGCTGCTGCTCCTGCCTGCCGCCGTTAGAGCACAGCAGGCCGCGCCGCAGCCGACTGAGTTCGACAAGCTCGCGGCGGCGCTGCTCGCGGCGAAGGCCGGGGCGGAGCGCGACGCGTTGCTTGAGAGTTCCGGGCCGCTCGTGAAGGGCGAGCTGTCGCAGGCGCTCATGCTCGCGGGCGACAAGGAGCGCGAGCGCAGCAACCACGCGCGGGCGCTGGAAGCCTACGGGCTGGCGCACGAGGTCGCCGAGCGCCTCGACGACCGCTCGCGCGTCGCGGACTCTCTGGCGCGCCACGGCATGGTGCACCGCGCCCGCGGCGACTACCCGCTCGCGCTCGACTACTACAACCGCAGCCACGCGCTCGCCGAGAAGATCGGCGACCGCGTGGTCGCCGCCCGCACGCTCAACGCCATCGGCAACGTCTACATCTTCCAGGGCGACCCCGACCTCGCGCTCAGGCATTACGAGGAGAGCCTCCGCATCCTCGAAGAGCTGAAGAGGGAGGGGGAAGTCTCGCGCGCGCTCAACAACATCGGCAACGTCCGCCAGATGAAGGGCGACCTGCGGCAGGCGCTCCAGGTCTACCGCCGCAGCCTCGCGCTCAAGGAGCGGCTGGGCGACAAGTCCGGCATCGCGCAGACGCTCACCAACATCGGCCTCATCCACTCGAAGCAGGGCGACCAGCAGCTCGCGCTCGACTACCACCGGCGCAGCTACGCACTGGCGGAGGAGCTGGGCAACCGCGACGGGATGGCGAGGGCTTTGAACAACGAGGGCAACGCGCACCGGAACGCGGGCGACTACGCGAAGGCGCTGGCGAGCCACCAGCGCAGCCTCAAGCTCAAGGAGGAGATCGGCGCGCGCGACGGCGTCGCGCAGTCGCTGCACAACATCGGCAGCGTCCTCGCCGCCGAGGGGAAGCACGCGGAGGCGCTCGAACACTACCGCCGCGCGCTGGCCATGCGCGCGGCGCTCGGCCACCGCGCGAACGTCGCCATCACGCTCGGCGACATGGCGCTCGCGCACCTCGCGCGCGGCGAGGGCGCGGCGGCGCTCGAAGCCTCGGAGCGCGCCGTCGCGCTCGCGCGCAGGTACAACAGCGCAGACCTGCTCTGGCAGGCCCTGACGGCGCTCGGCAAGTCGCGCGCCGCCACCGCCCGCACGCGCGAGGCGCGCGAGGCGTTCGCCGAGGCCGTCGAGATCGTCGAGGAGATGCGCGGCCAGGTCGCGGGCGGCGAGTTAGACCGGCAGGGCTTCTTCGAGAGCAAGGTGGCCCCGTACGTCGAGCTGGTCAGCCTGCTCGTGGGTGAAGGGCGCGGCGAGGAGGCCCTGGCGTATGCCGAGCGCGCGAAGGCGCGCGTGCTGTTGGAAGTTGTGCGCGGCGGGCGCGCGGCGCTGTCGGAGTCCGTCACAGAGGCCGAGCGCAAGCGCGAGCGCGACCTGTACGAAAGGCTCGTCTCCCTGAACGGCCAGCTCGCGGTCGAGAGCCAGAAGGCTTCGCCCGACGCGGCGCGCGTCGCCGAACTCTCCGAACGTTTGCGCGCGGCGCGGCTCGCCTACCGCGGCTTCCAGTCGGAACTCTACGCGGCGCACTCCGAGCTGCGCGTGCGCCGCGGCGAGCTGCGCCCGCTCGCGCTCGCCGACGCCGCAGCCCTCCTGCCCGACGCCCGCACGGCGCTCGCCGAGTTCGTCGTCGCCGACGCCGCCACGTACCTCTTCGTCCTCACGCGCGAGCGCGCGGGCGCACCCCCGCGTCTGCGGGTTAACAAGATTGACGTGGGTCGCAACGAACTCGCGCGGCGCGTCGGCGAGTTCCGCGGGCAGCTCGCGGCGCGCGGCCTCGGCTTCCGGCGCGCGGCGCGCGAGCTGCACGACCTCCTGCTCATGCCCGCGCGCCAGCAGCTCGAAGGCAAGACGCGCGTCGTCTTCGCGCCCGACGCGGCGCTATGGGACTTGCCCTTCCAGGCGCTCCAGACGCCGGACGGCAAGTACCTCATCGAGTCAGCAGAAATCTCCTACGCGCAGTCGCTCACCGTCCTGCGCGAGATGCGGCACTCCCGAAAGGCGGAGGCGACGGGCGCGGCCACGCTCGTCGCCTTCGGCAACCCCGCGCTCGGCGGCGAGACCTCGAACACCCCTCAACTGCCCGAGGCCGAGTGGCAGGTGCTGGCGCTGCGCGACCTCTACGGCGCGGCGCGCACGCGCGTCTACACGCGCGCGGAGGCGCGCGAGGGGCGCTTGAAGGCGGAGGCCGGCGCGGCGCGCGTCCTGCACCTCGCCACGCACGGCGTGCTCGACGACGCGAGCCCCATCTATTCGCACCTGCTGCTGGCGAGCGAGGACGGGCGCGGCGGCGAGGACGGCCTGCTCGAAGCGTGGGAGATCATGTCGCTCGACCTGAACGCGCGCCTCGTCGTGCTCTCGGCCTGCGAGACGGCGCGGGGCCGCGCGGCCGCGGGCGAGGGCGTCATCGGCATGACGTGGGCGCTCTTCGTCGCGGGCAGCCCTGCCACGGTCGTCAGCCAGTGGAAGGTCGAAGAGTGGGGCACGACCGAGCTGATGCTCGACTTCCACCGCCGCTACCGCGACCGCCCCGCCACGGCCGCCGCGCTGCGCGAGGCCGCCCTCAAATCGCTCCGCGACCCCCGCCGCGCACACCCCTTCTACTGGGCCGGCTTCGTCGTCGTCGGCGACGCGATGTGAGGCATCTGCTCGTTTCTGCCGGCGATTTCTGCCGGCCTCGGCTTGAGTCTTATGAATCATGAAGGTGTTTCGCAAAGACTGTCGAGGATTGCGGAGTCATCACCGGCGCGCCTGCTCCTGAGTGCCAGTTTCTGGCTGAGGCAGCGAGCCTTCCTGCTGATCGCGGTATGCAGCGGCGCACTCATCATTACCCTATCCCCCTACCAATACACGTACGCCGACATCTGGTTCCTCTTAAGCGGGGCGATTCAAACTCTCGCGTTATGGAACCTGTTAATCGCGGCAAAGGGGCTGGCCAAGGTCGAGATTGAGGACGCGATTGCGCGGGTGGTCGAGGCGCGGGTAACAAAGATGCTGTCGGCGATCAAATCCGGCCAAAGGGCGTGCCCGCATTCGGACGCCTTAAGGGGGGCCGTACTACCCGCCAGCTTCCACTCACCACCCCCGATCATGATCGACATGCTCAATCAGGTTTTCAGAGAGGCGGACGAGCATAAGTTTGAGTCGAGCAGGACTATCATCCGAACGTACCGCGAGGAGATGTACGAGGACGTAGACAAGATTCAATACGTCAGTAAGATTGCCCTCTCGCTCGGGGCCATAGGACTAATCATCGGGATACTTTTCAGCCTCAGAAGCGGCTCGATGATGATGCCGGTAGGGCGTGGCCTGGGCTCATCGATAGCGGAAGTGGTTGCGCAAGCTACGGGGTTGCTCCTCGTCTCTCTAAGCGCCATCCTGGCGTCTATCGAGGTCCTGGTCATCAGTCATCTCCTGGTCATCCTGCTTCGCAAGAGACAAATGATGGTCTCTAAGAACATGGAGGGTGCGGTCGCCGGAACGCTCTCGTTATTACACGAATTTTATAAACGGAATGTCCCTGATAGGGACGGCACGGAGGCGCAACCGACGGGCGCGGCGGAGGCGAAAGGTTTTTCGGGAGTCCGAATCTCCTCGAATGCCGAATACGATGTCTTCCTCAGCTACGCCGCCCTTAACAGGGTGGAAGCCAACGTCATTTACAACGCGGTCAACGACGCGGGCGGTAAAGTATTTTTGGCCGAGAAGACTTTACAACCGGGTGAGGATTTCGCGGAGGAGATCAGGAAGTCGTTACGAAGTTCTCGCGAGGTGTGGGTGTTAGTCAGCGCCAACAGTTTGAGCAGTGATTGGGTTCTGACCGAATTGGGTGCCGCGTGGGTGCTGGAGAAAAAGATTGTGCCGATCCTTTACCGGTGTCGTCCGGAGGAGTTGCCGGATAATCTACGCAGACGACACTGCGTCGATTTTCATAGGCTGCCGGAATTAATCGATAGAACATTCGGTTAACGCCGCCGGGGTGTTTACCGGGTCTCGCGGACGCCGCGGAGAAGTTTCTTTGCCAGGGGCGAGCGCGGGTTGGCGCGGAGGAGTTGTTGGAACTCGCGTTCGGCTTCGGCGAGGAGGCCGGCGCGGGCGTAGGCGGTTCCGCGGACGAGGTGCGAGGAGGGGTGGCGCGCGAGCGTGGCGGCGAGCCGCGCGGCGTCGCGCTCGCCGAGCACTTTGAAGCGCGCCTCGGGGGCGGGCGGCGCGGGCGACTGCGCGAGCTGGCGGCCGTCGCGGAAGGCCGCGACCTCCCATGAGTATGAGCCGCCGCGCGGGAGCGCCTGCGCGGGCGTCCAGGAGTTGACGGCCAGCCGCGGGCTCTTCGTGACCTCCTTGTAGGCGGCGTCGTAGACCGTGACGACGTAGGCGTCCGCGTCTGCGAGCCGCGTCCAGCGGAAGGCGGGGCGCGCGTCGCGCACGACGACGCCGGCCGGGCCTTCGACCTCGAAGCGTGCGCCCGCGGGCGTCCCGCCCATCAGCGAGCCGTCCGTCCGCGCGAGGTCGGAGAGCCCCGCCGGCACTTCGACGCGGCCGGTCGTGAGCGCGCGCGTGACGGCGCGCTCCTCTTCGGGCGTGAGGCGGCCGAGGCCCTCTACGCCGCCGTTCGCCGCGAGCGTGACGGACTGCCCGCCGTCAGAGAGCGCGGGCGCTTGCGGCTGCCGACGTTCGAGGGGCGGGGGCGCGGGCGTCGCGTCCTGCGTCGGCGTCGCCTCCACTTCGGGCGTCGGGGCCGGCGTGGCTTCGACTCTCGCGGGCGTCTGCGCGGGCGTCGGGACGGTCTTGACGATCTCGTTCGACGGCGCGGGAGCGTTGCCGCCGCGCAGGAAGAGGAGGGCGGCGAAGAGGACGAGCGCGGCGAGCGCCGCGGCCACGCCGAAGGCTGGGCGGCGGACGAAGACGTTCGACGGGCCGAAGAAGGTTGAGAGTCGCTCTCTCAGACTCCGCCGCGCCGCGGTCGGGGGCGCGGGGGCCGCGCTCATCGCGGCGGCGAGCGACTTGAGTTCGTCGGCCTCGGACTCGCAACGCCCGCACAAAAGGAGGTGGCCCTCGACTATCTCTCGGTCGATGTCGCTCAACTCGTCGTCAACGTAGGCGGCGAGCTGTTCGTAGGCGAGGTGTTCGGTGCTCTCCCCCTCATGCAATCCCGCGCGCAGGTGCTCGACGCGCGACGCCAGCCGCGCCGCCTGGGGCGCGCCGAGTCGCGCGCGGCATTGGGCGCAGGCGGCGAGGTGGCCGCCGACCGAGAGCAGCTCGCCCGCCGGCAGAGTCCGCGCGCGGAACTGCTCCAACTGTTCTTCCCGGAGGTGCTCCGTCATCGTCTTTTCGTCTTCACTTCGGCGGGGGAGAGTGGAGGCCCTCCGCCTCCCTCAAACTCTGTAGACGGCGTACCGCCCCCCTTATTACTAACCCCGCTTCAAACTTTTCGCCTTGACTTTCAGAACCCTCCGGCGCGCATCCGGCGCGCGAGCCGCTCGCGCGCGCACTTGCGCAGGTTGACGACCTGCTGCCGGGACGCGCCGAGCATCTCCGCAATCGTCCTGTCTTCGAGCGGCAGCCCGTTCCAGAGGGCCGCGAACTCTTCGGGCTCCGCCCCGACCGCCGCGGCGATGTCGAGCGGCGCGGCGACGCCCGTGATGACGAACAGCTCGACGGCGCTCCCGCCCAGCGCGTCGCGCAGGTTGAGCAGCAGCGCCGCGCGCTGTCTGACGGGCAGCCCGAGCAGCTCCTCCCAGAGGCGTTCGAGGTAGCGCCGCTGCGAAAGCTCGTCGGCGAGGTCGCGCCGCGGCGCGGCGAGCAGCTCGACCGCCGCGGCCCCGCCCTCTTCGTCGTCGCGCGCGCCGCCCGCCCGCTGCGGGTCCTTCAGGCCCCAGACTTCCGAGAGCGCCGCGACGAGGTCGTCAAGCTCGACGGGCTCGCCGACGTAGTCGAGGAGCGCGGGCAGCAAGCCTTCGACCCCCGCGGACTGCACGTCGCGGCCCGGCAGGGCGCGCCCGGCCGCGCGGCGCGGGTCTTCGCGCAGCTCACGGTAGCGCTCGCCGCGCGACGCCTCGCGCAACCCGCGCCGCCCGCAGAGCCATTCGCCGTCCGCATTCTCCCAGAGCGTGAAGGTCGTCTGGTGCGTCAGGAAGTAGCGGAGCTTGTTGCGCAGGCTGTGGCGCTGCGGGTAGCGCGCGCGCAGGTGGTCGGCGCACGCGCGGTAGGCCGCGGCCGCGGCGTAGGAGGGGAAGTTCTGGATGGGCCGCACGCCGGGCTCGGCGCGGAACTCGGCGAGGCGCGAGAGGAGTTGGAGGAGAACCTGGCCGCGCAGGTCTTCATCGTCGCCGTCGCCGCGCAGCTTGCGGCGCACGACGCGCGCGACGACGGGCCCGGCGTGCTCCTCGAAGAGTCGCGCGAGCGCGGCGTCGGCCTCGGCGTCCGAAGGGGCGGCGGCGTAGGCCGCGAGCAGTGCGTCGGCGTCGGCCTTGTTGTCGGTGCGTGTGACGGCCATGGGTCGCTGCTTGGTCGGGCGTTGGATTGTATGCGAGGCGCGCCGGAGGGCAAAGGCTGGGACGCGTCAGGAAAAAATTTTCGCGCCGGTAATATCCCGGCCCGCCCGCCGTCATCCTCCCTCGAACCGAGGCGCGCACGAGGCCCGCGGGCCGCGCGCCGGGACTAATACCGATACTTCACAAGAGAGGGCTTGAGAATCATGAAGAACTGTCCGCGCTGCAACGCCGCGCACCCCGACTCGCTCAACAACTGCCCCAACGACGGCTCCATCCTCGTCGCGCAAAAGAAGAAGCGCGGCGTGCTGCGTTTGGCTCTGATCGGCGTCGCCTGCTTCTCGCTGCTCGTGCTGGGCGGCTGCGGCGTCGTCGGCTTCTTCGTCCTGCGCCAGCCCGCAGACCCCGCGCGCGACCGCGCCGCGGCCGAGCGCAACGGCGCGGCGCTCGACAAGGTGACATCGCAGCTCGCCGGAGTCACGAAGAGCTTCCCCGAAGCCTCCGCTTTGAGCGAAGCGCCGTGCACGGACGGCGGGCTCGAACAGGCCGCGGCCGAAGGCAAGGCGCAGGTCGTCTTCGCCGAGTACGACCAGCTCGCGCGCTTCGCGGGCGCGTCCGCGGCGCAGAAGGATTGGGAGTGGGCGACGGCCGAAGCCGTGCGCGAGCTGAAGCCCCGCGCGCAGGTGACCGAGCCGCTCCACTCGTACCGCGTGACGAGCGCGATCAAGGAGGTCTACGACCCGTCGAAGCGCCACTACCTCGTCGTCTTCCGCGCGACGCGCAAGCAACTCCCCGTCAAGCAGATCGGCGGCTTCTCGTCCGGCTACTACGACGGCTGGGCCGTCCTCTACGACCTCGACTCGGGCCGGAGGCTCTGCGGCCAGCGCCTACAGGCCGAGAGCAGCGACAGCGTGCGCCGCCGACGCGGCTCGGACGCCGACGCGGCGCTGCTGAACGACTTCCAGGATCGCTTCAAGGAGGCCGCCGAGGCCGCCGTCAAGCGCATGAACCCGAAGCTCGACCTCAGGATGTGAGGGCACGCGCTCGCCGGCTGGGCACCGCTCGCCTGCCCGCTCGTGACCTTGTTGAGCGTCGTCGTGACGCTCGTCCTTATCAATTTATAGCAGTCGGAAAAATATAGACGGAGGCATCGACGATGAAGATACAGAGACGTTACCTGACGCTCACGCTCCTGCTCCTGTGCGTCGCGCTCGCCTACTCTGCGCCGCCCGCCGAGGCACAGTTCGGGAAGCTCAAAGAGAAGCTGAACAAGGCGACGAAACAGGCCGAGCCCTCTTCGACGCCCGAGCCCTCTTCGACGCCGCTCGCGTCTAACGCCTCTTCGACGCCTTCGGCCGCGCCCGCCATCGCGTGGCAGAAGGGCGCGGACATGTCGCCGAACTCGGACGACGACTTGACGACTGGCGTCGTCTCCTTCGCGCTCGCGCCGGACGGGACGCTCTACGCGGGCTCGAAGCGCGTCTACGTCTCCGCAGACGGCGGGAAGACCTGGACGACCTCGACCGCGGGGATGCTGAGCGACCCCTTCCGCGACGTGCTCGCGCTCGCGGTCTCGCCGAAGGGGACGGTCTTCGCCAGCGTCCGCGAGGCGGGCGTGTGGATGTCCGTTGACAAGGGGAAGACCTGGAAACAGTCGAACCCCGGCGAGGCCCCGAAGGTGCCCGCCTTCCGCGATGTGGTGAGCCTGGCCGTCAACGCGCAGGGGCACGTCTTCGCGGGCACGGACAACGACGGCCTCTTCGTCTCGCTCGACAGCGGCAAGACCTGGAAGCAGAGCAACCAGGGGCTCCCGAAGGTGCTCGGCAGGCGCAACATTCAGGCGATTGCATTTAACGCGCAGGGGCACGTCTACCTCGGCATGGAAGACCGCTCCGTGCAGGTCTCGACCGACAACGGCGCGGCCTGGACTTACGCGGGCGGCGGCATCGACGACTGGACGAAGGCCAACACCGGCACGACCGACAACACCGCGCTCTCGCTCGCCTTCGCCGCGGACGGCTCGCTCGTCGCGGGAACCTACAGCGGGCTCTTCCGCACGGCGGACGGCGGCAAGACGTGGAAGCACGTCGGCGCTCTGCGCGAGTCAGTCCACCGCCTCGCCCTGGGGAAGGGCGGCGAGCTGTACGCGCTGCGCAAGGGCAACGACGCGCGACTGTGGGTCTCGACGGACAACGGCGCGACGTGGGCCGAGGCGAACGTGCCGAAGGTGCCCGGCCTCTTCGCCCTCGGCTTCACGCGCTAAGGCCGCCTGCTCGCGGGCGCGCAGGAGACCGAGGGGCTGCACGTCTACGCGGCGGGCAAGTAGGAAGGAAGGAAGACCGACATGAAAATCATAATCGCACTCGTCACACTGTCGCTCCTGGCCGCCGGGCCCGCGCACGCACAGTTCGGCAAGCTCAAGAATAAGATTAAAGAGGCCACGCGCGACTCGCGCGAGACTCCGCAGCCTACGCCCGAAGCTACTGACACGAGCGCCGCGAGTCCTTCGCCTAGGCCCGCGGCTGCCGAGACGAATACCTCAACGCCCGACGCGTCCGGCGCGCCGAAGACCGTGTCGGTCGCCTTCGAGAAGGTCGGCGGCCCCCGCCAGGGCCGCATCGAGCAGCTCGCCGCCGCCCCGGACGGGACGCTCTACGCGCGCACGCGCGGCAACCTCTGGGCGAGCGCCGACGGCGGCCGGAGCTGGACGGACTTCGAGCAGCTCCCGCAGAACAACCTGCGCCACTTCGCGCTCGACGCGAAGGGCGGCGTCTACGCCGTCTTCGGGGGCGAAGGCGTCTACCGCTCGAACGATAAGGGGAAGACGTGGGCGAACATCACTACGGGGCTGCCCGAGCACGAGACGATGAGCCTGATCGCAGTCGGGCCGAAGGGGCAGCTCGCGGTCAACTCGTACAAGGCCGGCCTCTACGTCTCTTCGGACGGCGGCAAGACCTGGAAGAAGGGCGGCGCGGGGCTCCCGACGCTCAGCCGCAAGCCGCTCAACTTGGAGTCGCTCGCCTTCACGCCTTCGGGGACGCTCGTCGCGGGGCTCGAACACTTCGGCACGCGCGAGGACGTGGCGCTCAGCCGCTCGGACGACGGCGGGATGACCTTCACGCAGGTCGGGCAGGAGGTGACGCGCGTCGCCAAGTCGAAGTCGGCGAACGCGCAGATGCTGAGCGTCGAGATTCCCTCGCTCGCGTCGAACGCGCAGGGTCACCTCTTCGCGGGCGCGGAAGGCTTCTACGGACTCTTCCGCTCGACCGACGGCGGGCAGACGTGGAAACACGTCGGCCCCGTCCCCACCCACCACTACACGGGCACGAACCCGGTCGTCAAAGCCATCGCCTTCACGCCGGGCGGCCACGTCCTTATCGCGACGAAGACCGACGGCATCTGGCGCTCGACCGACAACGGCGAGACGTGGCACAAGCTCGCTTACGTCGAGGACGACGTGGGCGCGCTCGCGGCCGCGCCCGACGGCTCGGTCTACGCCGAAGGCCCCGACGGCAACGTCTTCCGCTTCGGCAAGTAAAGGCAGAGGATTTACCACAGAGACACAGAGACACAGCTTCGAGCACATAGCTCAACAAGCTGTGCCTCTGTGTCTCTGTGGTTAATTCTTTTCAGTCGTACTCACCACGCGCGCGACCAGCGCGGGCCTGTGTGCCCTTCGTCGCGGAGGCGCGTGTCGAGGCCGGCGCGCAGTTCGAGCAGGCGGCCCAGGAGCCAGAGGAGGTCGGAGAGGCGGTTAAGATACGGCACGACGTGCGGGTTGAGTTCGACGCCCGTCTCGGCGAGTCGCACGACGGCGCGCTCGGCGCGGCGGCAGACGGTGCGCGCCACGTCGTAGGCGGCGGCCGCGGCGTGGTCGCCGGGCAGAGACCAGTCGGAGAGGATGCCCTCGGTCGCTTCGATGCGCGTGACGTGCGCCGTCAGCGCCTCGACCATCTCGGGCGAGACGTAGGTGGTCACGGACTCCGCGCCGCCCTTCGGGCTCGCGACGGCGCCCGCCACGGTGAACAGCTCGCGCTGGATCGACTTCGTCAGCTCGCGCACCTCCGCGTCCTCGCATATCGAGCGCGCGAACCCCATCGAAGCCCCCAGCTCGTCCACCGTCCCGTACGCCTCCACGCGCAAATCCGCCTTCGACACGCGCGCCCCGCCGATCAACCCCGTGTCGCCCTTGTCGCCGTGCTTCGTCGCGATGCTCATTCACTAACTCCTCTTCATAAAGCCGCATAACGCTGCTGTCTACGTAAGAGCCATAAGAAGACCGGGCCGCCGGCGAGCGCGGTGATGGCCCCGACGGGCAGCTCGCCCGCGCCGAGGGCCGTGCGCGCGACCGCGTCGGCCAGCATCAGGAAGGCCGCGCCGAGCACGAACGAGCAGGGCATCACGACGCGCACGTCCTCGCCGAACAGCAGCCGCACGGCGTGTGGCACGATCAGGCCGACGAAGCCGATGGTGCCGCCCACCGCCACCGTCACGCCGACTATCAGAGACGACGCGACGTAGACGAGCCGCTCGCTGCGGCGGACGTTGACGCCGAGGCTCTGCGCCGTCTCCTCGTCCACGGCGAGCAGGTGCAGGTCGCGCGCCAGGAGCAGGAGCACAACCCAGCCCGGCACCAGAAAGACGAGCATCCGCCAGATGAGGTCGAAGCCGACCACGTCCAGGCTCCCGATAGTCCAGCGGAGGATTTGCAGCGCGCGCGAGTAGTCGGCGAAATACTGTATGACGACGACCCCGGCCGCCGCCACCGTGTTCACGACGACGCCCGCCAACAGCAGCGCGCCCGGCAGCACGGTCGCGCCCGTGCGCGCGAGGCGGTAGACCACGACCACGCTCAGACACGCGCCCGCGAACGCCGCGACGAAGACGACGGGCAGCCCCGCGACCCTCGCCCCCGCCCCGAAGGCGATCGCCACGCTCGCCCCCAGCGCGCCGCCGCCAGAGACGCCGAGCGTCAAAGGCTCGGCCAGGGGGTTGCGGAACATCGCCTGCAACGCCGCGCCCACCAGCCCCAGCGAAGCCCCGACCACGCCCGCCATCAACACGCGCGGCAGGCGCAGGCCGAAGAAGATGAGCCGCGCCCTCTCGTCCGTTTGCAGCGCCGCGAAGTCGAGCCGCTGATAGCCCACCCACAGCGCCACGAGCGTCGAGACCACGAGCACCAAAGAGAGCCAGAGCAGCGCGCGCCGCAGGCGCACCCCCGCGGCGGGGGATTTCAGACTTTTGATTTTTGATTTTAGATTTAAGGACAACTCGCGCGTGCCTTCCATCCGCCGCACCTCATTCTAAATCGCAAATCAAAAATCTAAAATCCTCACACCTCCGACCAGACGAAGGTGCGGCCGAAGGCGCGGCGCGCGCGGACGTGCTCGTCGCCGTAGACCTCTGCGAGCACGTCGTCGCGCAGCACCTCCGAAGGCGGGCCTTCGGCGGCGACCTCGCCGAGCCGGACGGCGTAGACGCAATCGAAGTCCGGGTCTAAGAGCGTCAGGTCGTGCGTGACGACGAGCGCGGTCATCCCCTGCGAGTCGCGCAGCCGTCGCAGGTGTCGGATGAGGCCCGCGCGGTGCTTGAGGTCGAGGGCGGCCGAGGGCTCGTCGAGCAGGAGGCACTCGGGCTCCTGCGCCAGCGCTCGCGCGAGCGCGACGAGTTGACGCTCGCCGCCGGAGAGTTCCGTCACGGGCCGCGCTTCGAGGTGCGTCGCGTCCACGGCCGCCAGCGCCGCGCGCGCCGCGTCGAGGTCGCGCGCCGTCTCGAAGCGTAGGCGCGTCGTGTAGGGGCTGCGCCCCGTCAAGACCACTTCGAGCGCGGTGAAGGGGAAGACGGTCGAGACGCCCTGCGGCACGTATGCTACGCGCCGCGCGCGCTCGCGCGCCGGGACGCGCGCGAGCGGCACGCCCCCGAGTAGAACCTCGCCCGCCGAAGGCTTGAGCAGCCCCGCGAGCAGACGGATGATGGTTGACTTGCCCGACCCGTTCGCCCCGACGAGCGCCGACAGGCGACCGCGCACGACGCGGACGCCCGCGCCGCGCACGACCTCCGGACTCCCGTCGGCGTACGCGAACCTCAGCCCTCGGCCTTCGATTAAAGCGTCGTCGCTCATCACTTCTTCTCGAACGCCTCGGGGTGAATCAGCTCGGCGAACCTGCGGGCGGAGTCGCCGACGAGCTGCGAGGGGTGGAGCACCGTCTCGTCGCGGACGGGGTAGACGCGCCCCTCGCGGACGGCGCGCAGGGTGGGCAGCTCCTTCCAGACGGCGAGCGTGTCTTCGGCGAGGCCGCCGGTCTGCGGCTGCATCATCAGGTCGAGCACCACGTCGGGGTCGAGCGCGACGACCGCCTCCTTCTGCATCTTGCCCCAGCCCTGGTTCGAGGGCGGCGAGACGGGCTCGCCCCCGGCGACGCGTATGAGCTGCGCGATGAAGCTGTCGCCGCCCGCCGTGTAGAGGTCGCGCAGAGTGCCCGGCACGCGGTCTACGACGCAGAGCACGCGCCTTCGGGGCAGGCGTTCCGTCGCGAGGCGGACGGCCTTGACGCGCGCGCGCGCCTCTTCGAGGAGCCTCCGCGCGGCCTCCTCTTCGCCGGCCGCCCGGCCGACCAGCTCGATGGACTTGTAGGCGTCTTCGAGCGTCTGGCTCGGGACGGCGAGCGTCCTGATGCCCGCGGCCTCGACCTTCTCTTTGACGAACTGCGCCTGCGCGTCGGAGAAGACGACGAGGTCGGGCCGGAGCGCCGCGATCTGCTCCATGTTCGGGTTGTTCCAGCCGCCGACGCGCGGGAGCTTCTTCACCTCCGGAGGGTAGGTGCAGTAGTCCGAGACGGCGACGACGCGTCCGAACGCGCCGACGCCGTAGAGTATCTCGGTCGTGCTCGGCGTGAGCGAGATGATGCGCGCCGGCTTTCCCGCCGAAGTCGGCACAACCGGGCCGACGTTCCCGCACGCCATGACGAGCAGGAGCGCGACCGCTGCCGCGACCAATAGAACGACCGACTTACCCTTCATTTCCTTCCCGACTTTCTTCATCAAATTCGGCGGGGCCGGACCCCCCGCCGTACGGACAGTGCCGGCAGCCGCTCTCGCAGCAGTAGCCGCGCCGCAGGTGGTACGCAGCCGTGAAGACGACGTACGCGCCCTCGCGGTAGAAGTCTACGCCCTCGACGGGCGGCCGCCCCTCTTTCGACGTTGTCGCTTCCGTCATCTTAGAAGCTGAACGACGCGCCCGCGCGGCCGTTGATGCCGGGCGTGCGGAAGCCGTTCTCGTAGTAGTCGCGGTCGAAGACGTTCTCGACCTTGCCGAAGAAGCGCAGGCGGCGCGACTCGGAGAGGGGGAGCGTGTAGCTCGCCGTCAGGTCGCCCTTGCGCAAGCCCCGGAAGCGGTAGGCGCGGCCCGTGAACGTCCGGTTGTCGAAGACGGGCGCGAGGTAGTCGAACGAGGCGACGAGGTCGAAGTTGACGGCGACGCGCGAGCCGAGGCGCGCGTCGGCGACGAGCGTGAACTGGTGGTCGGGCGTGGCGAAGGCGCGGAGCACTCCCGCGACCGCGGGGCGGCGCAGGTCGCTGTTGACGAACGTGTAGGAGGCGAAGAGGTCGAGCCAGCGCGCGGGCGCGAAGTCGCCGCTCAGCTCCGCCCCGCGCGAGAGCCCGCCGCCCGTGTTGACGAAGCCGCCGAAGCGCCCGAAGGGGTCGTTCGGCGTCTCGTTCGCGAACCCGACGACCTCTTGCAGGCGCGTGTAGAAGTATGTGGCCGACAGGCGCGCGCGGTTCGAGGCGAAGGTCTGGTCAACGCCCGCGTCGAAGGCGACGGAGCGCTCGGGCGCGAGGCGGGGGTCGCCCAGCGGGGCGAAGCCGAAGAAGGGGCTGAAGAAGGTTCCGAAGCGCTCGTAGAGCGAGGGCTTGCGGTAGCCGTTGCCGACGTGCCCGCGCAGCTTCGTCCCCGTCGAGCGGAAGAGGTAGGCGACGGAGCCGTCGCCGGTGTACGCCGCGGGCGGCGAGTCGAACGTCAGGCCCGCGTAGGGCGCGCCGGTCGCCGGCGTGAAGCGCGGCCTGCCCAGAGAGAACGTCTGCGCGCGGAAGGTGGCGGAGAGTTGCAGGCGCTCGTCGAGGAAGCGCAGTTGATCCTGCACGAAGAAGGTGTGGCTGCGCTCGTCCACGTCGGCCGAGGAGTTGCCGGCGGGCGTCACGTCTACGAGGCGCGTGAAAAAGGTCTCGCGCTCGAACTCGTAACCGGCGTTGAAGAAGTTGTGGCGGCCGAGGCGGAAGTCCGTGCGCGCGCTGAGCGTGTGAACCGTGCCGTCGAAGTCGTTGACGGTCGAGCCCCGCGGCTCGAAGAAGAAGTCGGCCGGGTCGCCGGGCACGGCCGGGCCTTCGCCCAGCGACCTGTGCGTCGAAAGGCCGTGGTAGGTGACGGAGTACCCGAACGCCTCCGTCGGTCTTTGGGCGAAGGTCACCGCGCCCGAGAAGAAGCGGGCCGCGCGCGAGTAGTCGGCGTCGTTGGCCGCGGGCAGGAAGGTCGCGTCGCCGAGGTTGAGTTGACCGACCGGCGTCCCCCGTTCGTAACGCCGTAGTTCCTCCCTTGAGACGGGGCGCGCGTCGATGATGCCCGAAGGGGGAAGCGTGCCGACTGCCTGCGGCTCCTCGTTGAGCTGCGCGAAGGAGTCGGAGGCGTAGACGCGCGCCGACAGGGTCGCCGTCGGCGTCAGGCGCAGGAGCGCGCGCCCCTGCGCGTTGGTCGAGCGCGCCGCGTCGTCGCCGTCAACGCCTTCGGAGACGTTGAGGTGCGAGACGCCCGCGCTGTAGACGAGACGCTCCGCCTCGCCCGCCGAGCCGGAGAAGTTTGCGCGGCCCCGTGCGAACCCGAGCCCGCCGCCTTCGGCCAAGAGCTGCCCGCGGAAGGGGCCGCCGCCCTCCTCCGTGACGACGTTGACGACCCCGCCCACCGCGTTCGTGCCGTAGAGCGAGGAGCCGGAGCCGCGCAGGACTTCGACGCGGCCCGTGTCGGTTATTTGAATGTCGGAGAGGAGGCTGGTGGCGTCGGCCTCGGGCGCCGACGGGTCGCGGAAGCGCAGGCCGTCGATGAGGACGGAGGTGTCCTGGTTGCGAAGGCCGCGCGTCTTGACCGAGACGAGCGAGCCGGGGCCGCCGAGCTGCTGCACGCGCAGGCCGGGCACGGTCGTCAAGGCGTCCGTCAGGGTCGCCTCGTCGCGCCCCTCCATCTCGCGGGCCGAGACGGAGGTGACGGCCTTCGAGACTTCATCGACGGTCTGCGGCGTGTCGGCCGCCGTGACGACGACCTCGGCCGCGACGCCCGCGACTTCGAGTCGCACGTCGAGCGTCCGGGCCGCGTCGCCCGCCACGCGGACGGCCTGCGCCGCGCCGCGCGCGAAGCCTTCGGCCTCCGCCTCCAGAATGTACTCGCCCGGCGCGAGGCGCTCGAAGCGGTAGGAGCCCGAGGCGTCGGTCACGGTCGAGAATCTTCCGCGCGTGCGCGCTCGCTCGTGGAGCGTGACCGAAGCGCCGGGCAGCCCCGCGCCCTGCGGGTCTGTGACGCGCCCCGAGAGGGTCGCGCCCTGCTGTCGGGCCTGTGCGAAGGCCGGCAGGCAGGCCGCGAGCAGCAGCGCGCCGGCGAAGACAAACGTGCGGTTCAAAATCTCTCTCCTCATCTCGAAAACTCCTCTCGCGGCGTGGGCCGGGGGCGGCCGCGCGCCGCGGGAGAGGGAGGGGGACTACCCGGGCGGAAGGAGTCCAAGGCCCTGGCAACAGAAAAGCCCTCGGTCTTCCGGTTGGAAGACCGAGGGCTTGCCGGTTGGACTCGCATGAGAGCCGCCGGGCTTCAACGTCCGTCGTCGTTCGATAGTCTCGAACGACCCGCCGCGCCCGCGCCCCACGCCCGACGCCACTCGCCCTTTCCCGGGGCAGCGGTCGCCTCCGTCAGAAAGGCCGTGAACCATAAACCGTAAACCGTGACAAGAAAAAACTGTCTTTAACTTGTCACCGTTTACGGTTCACCGTTTACGGCTCTTCACAGGCAAGGTTTCCTGACTCCCGGCTCGGACGCGCCGCACCTGTTGGGCCTTCCCCGGCCGAAGGGCCGAGTGACCTCTGACTTGCAGACGAGGGTGCGGAACGAATCGCCGGTACACAGTGGCGGGAACCGTGCGGGCTTTGCACCCGACTTCCCTTTGAACCTGCGACGGCCGGCCGGGCGGCGGACTCCCCTGAGTCCGCCGCCCGGCCGATTTAGCGATGAAAACTCAAAGTTCCAAAGAACGTGCGCGGGGCTTGCCGCGCAGGGGCTAGAACCTAACACCCGGCCCGTGCGGCGTCAAGCCGCGCCCCTCAGGAGGGGCGCCAGACTGTGCCGTCGGAGTAGGTCACTTCCCTCAACTCGACGCACATGCGGGCGCCGTCGCCGCGGCGCGTCTGCTGCGTAGTCTTGACGGTCTTGATGTGGATGAACGTCTTGCCGGGGCTCAGGCGCTTCCGGCTCGCGTGGCGGACGCGGAGCGACTCCTCGCCGGTCGAGGGGTCCTGGAAGACAAACTCCATCCACACGCGCTTGACGGTGCGCGGGCCGTCGTTCGTCAGCCTGACGGTGGCGCGGCGCCAGAGGTCGGCGCCCTGCGTGTTGCTTCCCCCGCCGCCCGCCCCACGCGAAGAGTAGCGCAGGTAATTCCCCGGCTGAGGGTAGACCGACGGGCCCCTCGAAGTCGGCGTCGGGTGGATGGCCGGGCCGCTGGCCCCGCCCCCGCCGCCGGACCCGAAGAAGATGGCGTGGATGGGCGCCCAGTCGGGCTTTTCGAGTGTCAGCCCGGCCGGGGCTCGGGGCGGCGCGCCGCCGCAAACCTGTCCCGCCGTGGCGAGGGGCGTGGCGAGGAGGAGCGTCAGAAGTAACGGAAGCTTTTTCATAGGCTCTCCCCCTTCATGAAGTGCGCCCTCGTTCAGGGGCGCTTCCAGACTGTCCCGTCTTCGTAGAGGATGCGGACGAGGACGACCTGCTCGTTGAGGCCGTCACGCTCCTTCTTGTCGAGCGACTGGAGGCTGATCCTCTGCGCCGGCGCGGAGGGGGACATGAAGTTAAGCTCCTTCTCCTTGCCGGGGGCTATCTTCTCCACGCCGGTGAACTCGCGCCGGCCGAGCACCTCGCCGGACGTCGCGTCGGTGAAGACGTAGTCCCAGTCGAACTCCTTAATGGCCTTCGCGCCGGCGTTGCGGAGCGAAATCTTGTAGCGGAAGGCGTAGCGCGGGGGCGCGGGCGGCCGCGCCCTGATGACCTGCTCGGAGCGCTGCTCCTGCTCGATCCTCGCGGCCTCGGCGGAGCTGCCTGTGGCGCGCGCCCTCTCGGCGCGCCGCTGGTCGCCGATGCGGCGGCGGACGTCGGCCATGTTCTCGACCGTGGGGGCGAAGGGGTCGCTCTGCCAGTTGATGCGCTCTTTCGTCCAGCTGTACTTCAAGACCACGACGTCGGGCGGGGCCGCCGCGGACTCCTGCGCGGTCGTCGTCGCCGCGCCCTGCGCGAGCGCCGACACCCCGAGCCAGAAGACCAGACAGCCCAGCGCCGGAATTCTTCTCATCACTGCTCCCCCCTCCCCGCCGGCCTCGGCGGGCCGCAGATTAACAGGCGGCCGCGGAAAAAGGAAGGGGCTGAAGAGCAAAGTCTTCAGCCCCGCAGGTTGTGTCGCAGGCCGCGCGCCGCGCGCCGACGCGGGGCGCGCGGCCTAGAAGACCAAGCGGGCGCCGATGATGACGCGGCGGTTGCCGCCGTCGGTCGTCCACTGGTTGAGGAACGCGCCGGAGTTGGCCGCGGCGGTCGGGATGCCGAAGTTGCGCGTGTTCGTGGCGTTGAACATGTCGGCGCGCAACTGGATGCGCACGCCGTTCTCGCCGCCGACCAGCGTGTTCTTGATGATCCCGAAGTCGAGGTTGCCGATGCCGTCGGCGCGCAGGATGTTGCGGCCGGCGTTGCCGAAGCGCTGGCAGGTGGCCGAAGGCAGGAACCGGCCGCCCGCGTCGGTCGGCCCCGTGCAAGTCAGCGTGGCGAAGAACTGCTGCCCCTGGCCGCGAATCAGGTTGAAGAGCTCCTCGGCGTTGGTCGTCGGGAGCGGCGCGATGACGTTGGCGCGGATGGCGTTGCCGACGAGGCCGTCAATGCCGTTCAAAGCGCCGGTCGGGTCGGAGCCGTTGAGCGGCGTGAAGGGCGCGCCGCTCTGGAAGGTCACGAAGCCGTTGAACTGCCAGCCGCCGAGGACGTGGCCGACGAAGCCGCTCTGTTCGCGGAACCAAGGCAGCTCGTAGACGAAGTTGGCGGAGAGGCGGTGCGGGCGGTCGTAGGACGAGCGCGCCTTCTCGCCCGCGATGTTGCGCGGGTCCTGGGCGGTGGCGATCTCGCCGCCCGACGGGTTGAAGACTTCGGAGGCCGTGTCGATGAACGACGACCACGTGTAGTGCAGGCCGCCCGAGAAGCCGCGCGAGAGGCGCTTGTCGAGGCTGACCTGGAGCGAGTGGAAGTCGCTCTCGGCGACGTTGGCCCTCAGGCGGATGACGCCGAGCGTGCAGTTGGCCGTGCTGACGACCGTCTCGCGGCACGGGTTGTTCAGGCTGCCCGGCAGGAGCGCGGCGGTGCGCGCCGGCGAGGCGACGTTGGTGAAGCGCGAGTCGGAGATGAAGATGTTGTTGGTCGGCACGCGCGGGTTGCCGTCCACGCTCGCGAAGAGGTCGCGCCCCTTCGTCCCGACGTAACCGATCTTGAGCACCATGTCGCGCGTCAACTCGCGCTGCCCCTCCAGGCTGAACTGGTCGTAGACGGGCGAACGGAAGTCCTCGGCGACGATGGTGCGGGCGAAGGTGGCGGGGTTCAGGCCCGCGGGCTGCGCGGTCGGGATGGCCGCGAAGGCGCCGGCCGCCGGCAGGTTGATGGCTGCGACGAAGGGGAAGGCGCTGGCGATGTTCAGGTTGAGGTTGATGAAGTTGCTGTCGTGTGTGCGGGCGTAGCCGCCGCGGATGACGAGCTTGTCGCCGCCCGTCAGCCAGTTGAAGGGGCCGCCCTCGGTGCGCGGGTTCCAGTTGAAGCCGACGCGCGGCTGCCAGTTGTTGGTGTCGGCCGAGGGGACGGGCGTGAAGCGGAACCGCTCGTCGTTGCCGTTGGCGGCGACGATGCGGTCGTTGACGGGGACGAGGTCGTCGAAGTTGTTGCCCGGCAGCTCGTAGCGCAGCCCGTAGGTCAGCGCGAAGTTGGGCGCGAGCCGCCACTCGTCCTGCGCGTAGAAGTACTGGTCGTACCAGTAGTAGTACTGAATCTCCTGGCCGCCGGGCAGCGGCCGGTTGACCTGCGACGCCGTGTCGGCCACGTCGTCCACGAAGTTCTGGAGCGTCGAGTAGGCGAGGCGGCCGCGGATGGTCGGGACGAAGAAGCTCTTGACCTGCACGCGGCGGACGTCGACGCCGAACTTGAGCGCGTGCGCGCCGCGCGTCCAGGCCAGGTTGTTCTGCACCTGGTAGGTGTTGTTGTTGCGGAACTGCGGGAGGTTGACCGCCAGCCCGATGCCCGTCCGGTTGGCGGCGGCGTTGAAGCCCGACATCCCGAGCTCGGTGATCTCGATGGACGGGATGGTCTCGGAGGCCGGGTTGTCCGAGGCCGTCGTGCTCGCGTAGCGCGAGAAGGCGGCGCGCACCTCGTTGACGAGGTTGGACGTGATGACGCTCGTCAGCGTCAGGTTGACGGCCTGCGAGCGGAAGTTGGTGCGCGAGGTGTTGCCCGTCGGCGTCACCTGCCCGTTGCCGCCCGAGTCGGCGTCGTCGTAGAGGTAGCGGCCGTTGAAGCTGTTGGCGTCGTTGAAGCGGTGGTCAACGCGGAACGACGCCTGGTGGTCGTCGAAGAACTGGGAGGCCGCGCCGGTGAGGTTGCCCGTCGGCACGGTGAAGGTCTGGCCGCCGACGGTGAAGGTGCGCGTCGGGCCGCCGCCGGTCTGCGCCACCGGGAGGAAATTCAAAAGCGCCTGCACCTGCGGGCGGCTGCCCGCGCCCGCGAGGAGCGCGGCGCGCCCCTCGGCGGTCGGTGCGCCGACGAGCGTGAAGCCCGAGCCGAGCTGGCGGTTGCTCCAGCGCTGGTAGGAGCCGAAGAAGAAGGTGCGGTCGCGCCCCGAGTAGTAGGACGGGCCGCCCTCGCCGAACCTGGGCAGGTGGAGCGGGCCGCCGATGGTGAAGCCGATTTGGTTCTCGATGCGGAACGGGCGCTTGTGGCTCTGCCCGGCGGCCAGGGTCGAGCCCTCGGGGCGGCAGAACCCGCCCGTCTTGTTGAGGTTGCTGCACGAGTTCAGCACGTTGTTGTTGTGGAACATGAAGACCGTGCCGTGGTAGTCGTTGGTGCCGGCCTTCGTCACGATGTTGAGCACCGAGCCGGAGTTGCGCCCGTACTCGGCGAGGAACTGGTTGGTGATGAGGCGGACTTCCTGGACGATGTCGGGGTTGTTGATGGCCTGCTGGCCGCCCGTGACGGAGGGGTCGTTGATGTCCTGCCCGTCGATCATGAAGTTGTTCGAGCGCGTGCGGCCGCCGTTGGCCGAGTACTGGACGCCCTGCGAGAACTGCGCCTGGCCGGAGCCGAGCTGGCTGACGCCCGGCGCGGAGAGCGCGACGTTGAAGACGTTACGGTTGGGCGCGAGCGGCAGCTCCGAAACGCGCCGCGAGTCGAAGCGGGTCGAGACCTCTGCGTTAGTCGTGTTGAGCAGCGCGGCGTTCTCCGTCACGGTGACGACGGCCTCGACGCCCGCGGGCTTCATCGTCACGTCCACGACGGCGTCCTGGTTGAGCAGGAGCTGGACGCCCGTCTGTACGTACTTGCCGAAGCTCACCGCCTCGACCGTGATTTCGTAGCCGCCGACCGGCATGCCGGTGAAGCGGTAGCGCCCCTCGGCGTCAGTCTGCGCGGTGCGCGTGGTGTTGGTCTCGACGTTGCGCGCCGTGGCGGTCGCGCCCGCGATGGCCCCGCCCTTCTCGTCCGAGACCGTGCCCAAGATAGTGCCGGTCGTCTGCGCCGCCGCCGGCAGCGCGAAGGCGAACAGCAGGGCGAAGAGCATGAGCAGGGATGTCGTCGCTCTCTTCATTCTGGTAATCCTCCTGGGGTCTTCCGATTATCTGGCGGCGGGGTGCCTTTCGCGTCCGGGGCCCGCCGCGGTGGGCCTTTGATTTAGTCCGTGCGAGGGGGTATAGGAGATGGCAAGACGAACGCCGCCGCCCCCGAACCCGACCTTTGAATTACGTGTTATAAAGTCTCGGGCCGACGCCCGACCTGCCTTGAAGGAAAGGGCTAAAGGGAAGCCCCGCTGCGATGCGAAACCACTAAGGCAACCGTCATGCCCCGGCGGCTTTGTGAGTTTTTCGGGTGTTTTTACCATCGGGGCGTACCGAGATTCATTTTTTTGAATGTCGGGCTCTGATATTTCCGAGCATGAGCGAGAGTTCCGACCCTTCGGGGGGAGGGCCGAAAGCCCTCTTCTACGACCGTTTCGCGGACGCGTACGACCGCAACATGCGCCCGCTCGAACGTTGGGGGCTGGCGCGTCTGCGCGAGCGCGCGCTGGCCGAAGTAGGGCCGGCGCTGGCCGGGCCCGAAGGTTCGGGGCGTCTCCTAGAGGTGGGCGCGGGGACGGGCGGGAACTTCCCCTTCTACCCCGCGGGCGCGCGCGCGGCGTGCGTCGAGCCGAGCCGCGAGATGCTCCTGCGCGCGGCGTCGAAGACTGAAAGACCGGCGGGCTCGCTCCTCGTGCGCGGGTTCGCCGAAGCGCTGCCGTTCGCCGACGCGACGTTCGACGCCGGCGTCGCCACGCTCGTCTTCTGCTCGGTCGAGTCGCCGCCCCGAGGGCTGTCGGAGCTGAGGCGGGTCGTGCGGAAGGGGGGCCGCGTCGTGCTGCTCGAACACGTGCGCCCCGAGGGCTTGCTAGGCTACGCCTTCGACGCGCTGAGCCTCCTGACCGTGGCGCTCATGGACGACCACTTCAATCGCCGCACTTCGGAAGAGGCGCGCCGCGCCGGGCTCGAAGTGCTGAAGGTCGAGAGCTACCTGCTCGGCGTCGTGCAGCTCATCGTCTGCCGCGTCGGTTGAGAAGAAGAGATGGCCGACTCTCAAACGCAGTCAAGACCTCGGGTGCAGGTCGGGTGCCAGGGGTGGAACTACGAGGACTGGGTGACGCCGCCGGCCGCGGCGCGCCCGGTCTTCTACCCCGCGGGCACTCGCGCCGAGCACATGCTCGACGCCTACGCGCGCGCCTTCGACACCGTCGAGGTGGACTCGACCTTCTACGCCGCGCCCGCGGATTCGACCTACGACGCGTGGGCGCGGCGCGTGCCCGACGGCTTCACCTTCGCCCTGAAGCTCCCGCAGAAGATCACGCACGAGGAGTCTTTGAGGGGGCGCGCGGCCGCCGCCGCGCTCGAAGAGTTCTGCCGCGGCGCGCGGCGCCTGAAGGAGAAGCTCTCGGCCGTCCTCGTCCAACTGCCGCCGCAGTTCGAGGCCACGCGCGACAACCTGCGCGCCCTCTCCGACTTCCTCCCGCTGCTCCCCGCGGACATCCGCTTCGCCGTCGAGTTCCGCGACCCGTTCTGGTTCGAGGAGGAGCTGCTCGTCCCGCTCTCGCTCCAGCCGAACGTCTCGCTCGCGCTCGTCGAAGGCCCCTGGGTCACGCGCGAGCGCGTCTGGCGCGCGGCCGCGACCCTCCTCGACACCGCGGACTTCGCCTACGTCCGCTGGATGGGAGCCCGCGACCTCACGCGCTTCGACGAGGTCGCACGCCCGCGCGATCTGAATTTAGACAAGTGGGCCGCCGCCATCGAACGCCTCCGCGCGCGCGTCCCCCGGGTCTTCGCCTACTTCAGCAACTACTACGAAGGCCACGCCCCGGCCAGCGCCAACAAGCTCAAGCGCCTCCTCGGCGACGCGGTCGTCACCCCCGAAGATTTAGAAGACCAACCGTCGCTGTTCTGAAAGCAGTAGGCAGGAGGCAGTGAAGAGCGTGTTGGGTGCTGGGTGTTAGGTGTTGGGTAAAACCCAGAACCCTTTTATCGCCTACTGCCTACCGCCTACTGTTTTGTGCTATCCTTGTCCAGGTAAAGTTCCCCTAACAATCTGACGTGTAGACCATCTCTGCCAGACGAGGGAGGAGAAGACTTTCATGCGCCTTGTGAACGGAACAAGAGGGGTTTTCGCGGCCGCGGCCGTCGCCTGCGCGCTCGTGGCCGCGGGCTGCCAGTCGGCGACCGAGACGAGCAACAGCACGACCAACGCCAACGGCAACGCGACGGTCAACATCAACGGCTCGAACGCGAACATCACGACCTCGACCGTGCAGACCAACACGGGCCAGACCATCCAGGCCCGGGAGCCGGACAAGTACACGGCGACGATGGTCGCCTCGCTCGCCACCTCGGGGCAGCAGCAGGCACAGGGGAAGGCCGAGATCAAGGTCGCGCGCAACGGCGCCGACCGCCGCTACTCCGTCAACGTACCCGTCCTCGGCGAGCTGGTCTTCCTCGACAAGGCCGACAAGCGCTACGTCATCATGCACGGCCGCAAGGAGTACGCCGAGCTGACCCCGGAGCTGACCGGCGTCAACGTGGATCAGTTGCGCTCGATGACGCCGGGCCAGCTCGTCGCGCTCGTCACGAAGCAGCAGGGCGTGACGCAGGTCGGCGAGGAGTCCTTCAACAACCGGCCGGCGATCAAGTACCGCGCCGCCGGCGGCACGCAGACCCAGACCGCCGCCGGGCAGGTCAAGGGCGAGACCTTCATCTACGTGGACAAGGAGACGGGGCTCCCGCTGCGCATCGAGGGCTTCGGCCAGTCAACGGGCAACGTCCAGGGCGTGACGGGCGGCAACGTCGTCATCGAGACGCGCGACCTGAAGACCGACGTTAACCCGGCCGACTTCGAGATACCGCAGGGCTACAAGCAGCTCTCGAACGAGGAGGTGCGCCAGCGCGTCCAGTCGCTCGCCCAGGGGTTGCAGGCGATCATGGCCTTCGTCAACGCGCAGGCGGCGGCGTCGGCCGCTACGCCCGCGGCTTCGCCGACGGCCACGCCCGGCCGCTAAAGCGTTCGCCACAGAGGCACAGAGACACAGAGACACAGAGCTTAAGAACAATTTCAAACCTCAAATTTGAAATTCCGGATTCTTAAAAAACTCTGTGTCTCTGTGTCTCTGTGGCCGTTTTGAAACGGAATTGGGGGTACTCAGATGAGGTACGTTCTCACGCTCGTGCTCGGCGTGCTGCTAGGCGGCGCGGCCGCCTACTTCCTCTGGGTCGGCGCGCCGCGCACCGGCGCGCTCAAGGGGCAGCCCGTGCGCGCGCCCGACCCCGGGGGGCCTCCGCCGGGCACGGCCGTCGTCGAGCTGGACGAGCAGTTCTTCGGCGCGCTGCTCGACTCCATCTTCCGCGACCTGAACAAGCCGGCCTTCCCGCCCGCGGCGGGCGAGGGCTGCCAGAACCAGGTCGTCGTCGAGCCCAACGCGGGCGACATAAAGACCGGCGTGCTGATGCGCGACGGCAAGGTGATTGTCCCCCTCGCCTTCAGCGGAACCTACAACATCTTCGGGAACTGCCAGAACCTGCGCGGCACGGCCGAGGCGGGGATGGACTTCCGCTTCGCCCCCGAGGAGCAGACGCTCTACGGTCAGCTCAACGTCGCGGGCGTCAACGTCGAGGGCATGGCCCCGGTGCTCAGCGGCTTCGTCACCGCCTTCGTCCAGGGGGCCATCAACCAGCGCGTCAACCCCCTCGTCCTATTGCGCGGCCAACAACTGACCCTCGCCATCCCCATCCAGGCCGCTGGCGGCACCCTCCAGGCCCACGCCCGCCAGGTGAACCAGGAGGCCAAAGACGGCAAACTCCGCCTCTACGTCACCTACGACTTCAAAGGCACCAAGGGCGGGCAGTAAAGGGGAGAGAGGCAGTTTGCGCCTCGGAGGGGCGCGGGAAATAAGCCGGGGGTGAGCTAAAGACGGTCGCCTGCGCCAGCGTCTTTAGCTCACCCCCGGTTCCGCGTCATAAGAACAATGAGGCCCTCTATCTACTCGCCCGCGGGCGAGAGCCCTTCGATGGCGGGGCCGTTGAGGACGTGGCCGTCCGTGGGGTCGTAGCGGGAGCCGTGGCAGGGGCAGTCCCAGGACTTCTCTTTGTCGTTGAAGGCGACGACGCACCCCAAGTGTGTGCAGACGGCGGAGAACTCGTGGAGCGCGCCGGTGTCGTCGCGGTAGAGGGCCACCTTCGAGAGGCCGCGGCGCATGACGGCGCCCGTGCCCGGGGCGACCTCATCTGGTGAAGAGACCTCGCCGCCGGTCAGGTAGTCGGCGTACTGCGCCGCGACGTTGAGGTTCTCGCGCGCGTACTCGCCGCCCGCGCGCAGGGAGATGCGCGAGGGGTCGTACAGCGTAGCCCAGGCGTTGTCGCGGCCGAGGATTAAATCTCGAATCAGCATGCCGGCGATGGTGCCGTGCGTCATGCCGTTGCCCGAGTCGCCGGTGGCGACGTAGACGTTCTCGGCGTCGCCGGGGTTGCGGCCGATGAAGCCCAACCCGTCCACAGGCTCCATCACCTGACCCGACCAGCGGTAGTCAAAAGACTCGACCATCGGGAACCGCCCGCGCGTCCACTCCTCCAAACGTCTGAACCTTTCGTCGAAGTCCTCGGCCTGCCCCGTCTTGTGATCCTCGCCGCCGACGATGAGCACGTCGTGCCCTTCACTCACCGACTGCGTGCGCACGTAGTGGTAAGGGTCTTCCGTGTCCCACAGGAGCATCCGCGGCACGGAACCTTTCGGCACGCGCGCGCCGACGACGTAGGTGCGGTAGGGGGCCTGCTTGGTGTGTATGGAGACGAGGTCGTTGACCGGCGTGTTGGTGGCGACGACGACCGCCGCGGCCGTGACGACGTGACCTTCCGCGGTGGTGACGCGCGCCGTCTCGCCGTCGCCCTCGATCTTGTCGGCGTGTGTCTGTGTGTGCAGACGCCCGCCGAGGTTGGTGAAGGCGCGCGCGAGACCGCTCATGTACTTGAGGATGTGGAACTGCCCCTGGTAGGGGAAGTGGAGCGCGGCCCCGAAGTCGTACGCGTCGAAGGGGAGGCGCTCGACGTACCTGACCTCGGTCAGCCCGCTGCGGTGCGCGGCGCGCAGCTCCCACCCGAGCTGTTCCGTGGACTGACCCGGGCCGACGAAGAGGTAGCCGTCCAGGCGCACGAAGTCGCAGTCGATGCCCTCGCGCTCGACGATCTCTTCTATCTGATCGACGGCCGCGGTGTGGCTCTCGGCGGCGAGCCGCGCGCCGCGCTCGCCGTGCAGCCGCTCCAGCTCGTAGTAGCGGTCGTCGAGCGCGTTGACGAGGTGCGCGGTCGTGCGCGCCGTCTCGCCGCCCGCCACGGGGCCGTCGTCGAGCACGACCACGGACTTGCCCTCGCGCGCGAGCAGGTAGGCGGTCGTCAGGCCCGCGATGCCCGCGCCCACGACGCACACGTCGGCGCCCGCGTCGTGCGCGAGCTGCCCGAACTCGGGCACGTCGCCCGTCGCCATCCACACGGAAGTCGTCCGCCCAGAATCGCTCTCCATAGCTCCCCCCGTCAGTTCTTTTTCGGTTGTCGGCTTTAGACAGAACTTAACACCGCCCTGCCGCGCGCGCAAACACTTTTCCGAAGCGGTTAACGGATTCGTCGGGCGGCCGTATTTTTCTTGTGCGGGCGGTATTTCCAAAACGGACGAGCCGCCGCGCGCCCCGGCAGAGGGCGGGGCGCGCGGCGGCCCTGACTTTTAACCTTACACCCCGGGCGGCGGGGTATCAAATCTTACGAGGCTAAGTCGGCGGCTCCTGGCCCTTCTCCCTGCTGCCCCGGACGATGTCAATCAGCGCGTCGAGCCTCCGGTCGCTGTGCGCCTGCGACTCGGCGAGTTCTTTAAGTGCTCTCTTCATCTCCGCCTGCGACTGGGCGAGTTCCTCCCGTGTCCGCTCGTGCGCCTCCGTGAGTGCGACCAGAGCGTTGCCCAACTGATCGATTTGGCGCGCGGTGTTCTCCTGAATCCCTTCTATCCTGGATAGACGCTCGTCGGATTCCGACCTGCGCTCATCGTGCCCGGTCATGCGCTCCTCGGCCTTCGCCATGTTAACTGCGAACTGCGCCTGCTGTTCGAGGATGAACTGCATAGTGCGCTGCATCTCTTCAAAGGTCATGTCCGTTCCGTCCTTCCTTCAACGAAGATGTTTACTGCGTCCCCCTTGGTCAGCGGGCAGCGGACATCGCGAAGGGCTGTTGCTCTGTATCGGACTAGGCATCTCACTTCTCAGTTCGGTAAGGAAGGGCGGGTCATCTTTTCTTTTCTCTCTTAGCCGCCCCTTTCTTCGCCGCGCCTTTTTTGGCGGAGCCTTTGCGCGCGCTCTTCTTCGCTATTTGCTTCGGCCGGCTCTCGTGGGCGGCGCGGAGGTAGGCGTCGAGGTCGAGGCCGAAGAGTTCTTTGATCTTGGCGGAGATGGTCGGGAGCACGACCTCGGCGAAGCCGGAGAGTTCGGCGACGACGTGCTCGCCGGTGGTGACGGTCTTGCGGCGGCCGCGCGGGCGCGGCTCCTCCTTCTCGTCGAAGGCGCGCGCGATGCCGAAGCCGACGAGGATGCCGACCGAGACCGCGCCCGCGCCCCAGACCAGAGGGTTGCGCTCGAACTCCGTGCGCCAGTCGAGCACCTCGCCGACGCCCTCCTTCACGCTCTCGACCGTCTCGCGCACCTCCTCGTACTGGTGCGCGACGACCGACTTGATCTCGGCGACCGTCTCGCTGATCGACTCGCGCGTCTCCTCCATCTGCCGCCGCAACGCGGCCTTGCTCTCGGGCTCCGCCGCGTCCCCGCGCTTCCTGCTCATGCGCCGTCACCTCGTCGTGTCGGGATGGGATAACTTCGCGGGCGAGTATAGCAACTTTCCGGGGGGCGCGGCCCGCCTTTGAAGGCGCTTTACAGCCCGCGGCGGCGGAAGTATCTTTAAGTCGGAAGACTCCCCCGAACACGCGAGGCGAGGCGGCGGGCGCGCCGGTGCGCCGCGACGGCTCCTTGAGATTTACGCCAACTCGCGGACAAACCCTTGCGCTAGGTTTGAGAGGTGAAGGAGGAGTAAGAACATGGAAGCAAGAGCCAAGGCCCTCGGGCACCCCATCCACCAGATGTTGATCCCGTTCCCGTTCGGGCTGCTCGCGACGGCGGTCATCTTCGACGTCATCTACCTGTTCGTCAGCAACCCGGCGACGGCCGACACGCTCTCGACGGTCGCCTTCTGGATGATCGCCGCGGGGATCGTCGGCGGCCTCGTCGCCGCGCCGTTCGGCCTCATCGACTACCTCGCCATCCCCGCCGGGACGCGCGCCAAGTCGGTCGGGCTGCTGCACGGCGTCGGCAACGTCTTCGTGCTGATCCTGTTCGCGCTGAGCCTCTGGATGCGCTACAACGCGCCGACGGCGGCGCACCGCCCGACGACGGCCGCGCTCGTCGCGGGCTTCGTCGCCTTCCTGCTGGCGGGCGTGACGGGCTGGCTCGGCGGCGAGCTGGTAGACCGCCTCGGCGTCGGCGTGGACGACGGCGCGCACCTCGACGCGCCCAACTCGCTCACCACCAGCTCGGCGCATGGCGACGCGCACGGGAACGTGTTGTGATGCAGTAGACAGTAGACAGTAGCCAGTAGCGCTCCGCGTGTCGGACGTTGTGGATGAAAGCCGCGCGGTTCGCAATTGGAAAGGGTTTCTACTGACTACTGACTACTGACTACTGACTACTGTCTTCTCATGCCCAGACGCGACTACCTGGTGCGGCTGCGGCCCCGGGACGAGACGCGGTACGTGAGCCAGGGGCGGACGGTGCTGGCTACGGGTCGCGACGGCTTCGTCGCGGGCGGGCAAGAGCACGGGCTCTTCGCGTACCAGACCCGCCTGCTCTCGCGCTACCGCTGCCTGATTGACGGAGAGGTGCCGCGCCCCGCCGCCCTCTCGAACGTCGAGCAGCACTCGTGGCTCGGCTACTACCTCGCGCTCGCCCCGGGCGTTGACCCGGGGCCGCCCGACCAGGGCAGCGGCCTGATGCGGGCCGAGACCGAGCAGACACTCGAGCTGCGCGTCTCGCGCTACGTCGGCGCGGGCGTCCACGAAGACTTAGACCTCACGAACTTCACGCGCTACCCAACCCGGTTCAGGTTCGAGCTTGAGATAGACGCGGACTTCGCCGACCAGGAGGAGACCGTCCGCGAGCGCTTGCAGCACGGCACAGTCGAACGCCTGTGGCGCGAGCGCGGCGGCGTGCGTGAGCTTTGCTTCGACTACAAAGCCTCCCACACATACGCGCACCGCGGCGAGGCGGGCGCGGCCTCGCTCCAACGCGGCGTCACGCTGCGCTTCGAGCACGCCGACTCGCCGCCCGCCTTCGACGAAGAGACGGGCCGCGTCCGCTTCGAGGTCGAGCTTAACCCGCAGGGCACCTGGCACGCCTGCGTCAACATCGTGCCGCTCATCGACGGCCGAACCCTTGAGCCCGAGTACGACTGCCGCGAGTTCGGCGGCGTGCACAACGAGCTCGACCGCCGACGCCAAATCTTCCTCGAAGAGGCGACGCGCTTTGAAGTCCCCTACGCCGACACGCTCGCGCAGACGGTGGCGGGCGCTCTGGAGCAGGCCAAGCGCGACCTGGCCTCCCTCCGTCTCAACGACCGAGACCGCGGCGAGCGCGCGTGGATGGCGGCGGCGGGGCTGCCCATCTACACGGCCATCTACGGGCGCGACGCGCTCACCTCTTCGTGGCAGTCGGCGCTGGCCTCGCCCGACTTGATGAAGGGCACGCTGCCCGAACTCGCCGAGTGTCAGGGGCGCGAGGCCAACGACTGGCGCGACGAGCAGCCGGGCAAGATGATTCACGAGTCGCACGCCGGGCCGCTGGCCGCCCTCGGCTACACGCCGCGCTCGCGCTACTACGGCTCGATCACGACCTCCGGCTTCTTCCCCGTCATCCTCTCCGAGCTGTGGCACTGGACGGGCGACGAGGCGCTCGTGCGCCCGCTCGTCCCGGCGGCGCTCCGCAGCCTGCGCTGGCTCGACGAGTACGCAGACCTCGACGGCGACGGCTTCTACGAGTACCGCACGCGCTCCGAGCAGGGCGTGAAGCACCAGGCGTGGAAGGACTCGCCCGACGCCGTCGTCTACGAGGACGGCTCGCCGGTGGAGCCTCCCGTCGCGACCTGCGAGGAGCAGGGCTTCGCTTACCTCGCGAAGCTGCACATGTCGGAGGTGCTCTGGTGGCTCGGCGAGAAGGACGAAGCCAAACGCCTCTTCCGCGAGGCCGGGGAGCTGAAAGAGAGGTTCAACGAGAAGTTCTGGATGGAGGCGGAAGGCTTCTACGCGCTCGGGCTCGACGCGGACAAGCGGCAGATTCGTTCCGTCAACTCGAACCCCGGCCACTGCCTCGCCACCGCCATCGTCGAAGAGTCTCTGGTCGAGCGCACGGCCGACCGCCTGATGCGCCCCGACCTCTTCACGGGCTGGGGCGTGCGCACGCTCTCGTCTTTGAACCCGGCCTACAACCCTTACAGCTACCACCGCGGCTCGGTCTGGCCGGTCGAGAACGGCACCTTCGCGCTCGCCTTCATGCGCTACGGGCTGCACGAGCGCGTCGAAAGAATCGCCCGCGCGCAGTTCGAGGCCGCCGCGCTCTTCGACTTCTACCGCCTGCCCGAACTCTTCAGCGGCCACCAGCGCGACCGCTCGCACCCGTTCCCCGCGCTCTACCCCGGCGCGAACTCGCCGCAGGCGTGGTCGGCGTCGGCCGTCTTCACGCTCTTGCAGTCGCTCCTCGGCCTCTACCCCTACGCGCCGCTCGGCCTGCTGCTCGTAGACCCGCACCTGCCCGCGTGGCTCCCCGAGATCACTCTGCGCGGCCTGCGCGTCGGCGAGGCGCAGACGGACATCAGGTTCTTCCGCGACGAGTCGGGCGCGAGCGACTACGAAGTCCTGGAGAAGGAAGGGACGCTCCACGTGCTGCGCCAGCCGAGCCCCTGGTCTCTGACCGCGAGCTGGGCCGAGCGCCTGAAGGACGCGCTGACGAGCCTGCTTTGAAAACAGTAGACAGTAGACAGTAGTCAGTAGACAGTAGAAGAACCCTCGCCGCTCGAACCCTCCGGCCCCCATCCTCGACCTCCGCAACGCGGAGCGCTACTGACTACTGACTACTGACTACTGACTACTTTTTGTAGATGATTTGAGACAGTTGCGGGTTACAATGGCTCCAAACATTTTCCGGCAGGGGAGTTTTGGTAATGGGTAACCCGACGAAGCGGCCCGAAGTGGTCGTCATCACGGGCGCGAGCGCGGGCGTGGGGCGCGCTTGCGCGCGCGAGTTCGCGCGGCGCGGGGCGCACGTCGCGCTCATCGCGCGCGGGCGCGACGGGCTCGAAGGCGCGCGGCGCGAGGTCGAGCGCGCGGGCGTGCGGGCGCTGGTGCTGCCGCTCGACGTGGCGGACGCCGAGGCCGTCGAGCAGGCGGCCGAGCTGACCGAGCGGGAACTCGGGCCGATAGACGTGTGGGTCAACAACGCGATGCTCTCGGTCTTCTCGCCCGTCGTTGAGATGAGGCCCGAGGAGTACAGGCGCGTGACCGAGGTGACCTACCTCGGCTACGTCTACGGGACGCTCTCGGCGCTCAGGCGGATGAGGCCGCGCGACCGCGGCTGCATCGTGCAGGTCGGCTCGGCGCTCGCCTACCGCGGCATCCCCTTGCAGTCGGCCTACTGCGCGGCGAAGCACGCCGTCCAGGGGTTCATGGACTCGCTGCACGCGGAGCTGATTCACGACGGCTCGAACGTGCGCGTGACGATGGTGCAACTGCCCGCGGTCAACACGCCGCAGTTCGACTGGGTGAAGTCGCGCATGCCGCGAGAGCCGCAGCCGGTGGGGCCGATCTTCCAGCCGGAGGTGGCGGCGCGCGCCGTCTACTGGGCGGCGCACAACGAGCGGCGCGAGCTCTACGTCGGCTGGCCGACGGTCAAAGCCGTCGTCGGCGACAAGCTCGCGCCGGAGCTGGCCGACTGGTACGTCGCGCACAAGGCGTACGAAGAGCAGCAGACGGACGAGCCGGTCAAGCCCGGCCGCCGCGACAACCTCTGGGAGCCCGTGCCCGGCGACCACGGCGCGCACGGCCGCTTCGACGAGCGCGCGTCCGAGACGAGCGCGCAGCTCTGGGCCACGACGCACCGCGGCCTCTTCGCGCTCGCGGGCGTCGGCGCGCTCCTCGCCGCCGCGGCCGCCAAGCTCCTGCTCGACGCGCGCGAGCGCCGCTTCGCCGACACACAGCTCGAACGCTTCCGCGAGGGCGGGGTGATGTGAACGAAAGCAGTAGGCAGTAGGCAGATGGCAGAAGGCAGTTAAGGCCCTGCTGTCGAATACTCCGATTTAGTCTTTCAACGTCCTTAACGCGGAGCGTACTGCCTACTGCCTACTATCTACTATTTCTGTGGAGGTGACGATGGCAACTAAGAAGAGGGGCGGCGGCGTGCTCGACACCGCGCGCCAGGTCGTGAGCGAGGTGGTGGACACGGCGGCGCGAGTCGTCGGGCAGGCGGGCGAGACGGCCGCGGGGCTCGCGAACTCCGCCATGGACACGGCCGCCGAAGCCGTCGGGAGCGTCAGCCCGACCGCGGGCGAGCTCGTGCGTCCCGAGCCCTCGACCAAGCGCGCCGTCAACGACGCCGCGCGACAGAACACGCGCCTCGCGCGCACGCAGGCCGAGGCCGCGCAGGACGCGGGCGGCGCCGTCGCGGACGCCGCCGAAGACGTGGGCGAAGCCGCCTCCGACGCCGCTTCGAGCGTCGCGGCCGCCATGCCCGACGCGCCCTCCGTCCCGACGCCCGATGACGCGCTCGACTCGTCGAGCCGCGCGCGAAAGTCGGCGGGCACGAACGCGCGCCGCGCCTCGAAGTCTGCCGGCGCGGCGGCGAAGAGGGGGACGAAGTCCGCCCGCAAGGTCGCGCGCGCGGCCTCGAAGTCGGCGGGCAAAGTCGCGCGCAAAGCTTCCAAGTCGGCCCGTAAGGTCGCGCGTCAGGCTTCAAAGTCCGCGGGCAAGGTCGCGCGCAAGGCGTCGAAGTCTGCCGCCAAGGCGGCGCGCAAGGCGTCGAAGGGCTCCGCCGGACGCGCCGCGGCCAGGAAGTCTTCGGCCAAGAGGTCTTCGAGCAAGAAGGGGCGCAGGGGCTGAGGCGGACGAGGCGCGCGCCGTCCGGGGCCCGCGCCGCGCGGGCGCTGTGTGCCCGCGCGCCCGCCGTACGCTTCGACGGCCCTCGCACCCGGAGACGTGCCGAAGCCCGTCTGCTATACTTCGCGCGCGGCACTTAAGTCCTCAGCCTTCGCGCGAAGGAGCCTGCCCGTGGACTTCAATAAAGTCTTCACGCCGGGGAGTCTCACGCTGATAGTCGTCACGGCCCTCGTCGGCCTCCTGACGGGCGTGTTCGGCAAGGCCGTCGCCAAGTGGCTGCTGAACCAAATCCTCCGCCCCGTCCGCTTCGTCAAAGAGGCGCTGTACGGTTGGGTCGCGCCGCGCAACCCGTTCTCAATCTCGCTGCGCAGCTACAAGCGGCACGTCCTGCGCTCGAACCTGACGCGCATCGAGAATCCGGTCGGCCCGAACCTCGAAGTCCCGCTCGAACACGCCTTCGCCCCGCTGAAGCTCATCTCGGGCGCGACCGAGGACAGCGTAGACCTCTTCGCACAGGCCGCCGCGACGCACCGCCTCCTCGTGCTCGGCGGCCCCGGCACGGGCAAGACGACGCTGATGAAGAGCCTCGTGACGAGCGTCCTCAAGGGGCGCGTGCGCGAGGAGGAGCTGCGCGACCGCATCCCGGTCTTCGTCGTCCTGCGCAACCTCGCCAAGCGCGAGCACACGGTCGAGCAGGCGGTCGTCGCGGCCTTCGCCGATCACCACTTCCCCGGGGCCGAGAAGTTCATCGAGTCGGCGCTCGAACACGGGAGGCTGCTCGTCATCCTCGACGGGCTCGACGAGGTGGGCGCGGGGCGCGACTTCGTCGCCGAGCAGATCCGGAAGTTCTGCGAGTACGACGACCAGCGCGGCCCGCGCCGCAACCGGCTCTTCGTCACCTGCCGCGAGCACAGCTACCGCACGCGCGACTTGCAGGGCGTCATCCCCGAGGTCGTCCGCGTCGAGCCCTTCGCCAACCACCACATGCGCGTCTTCCTACAGGGCTGGCCCGCGCACAAGGGTCGGACGGCGTCGAAGCTCTACGGACTCATCCAGGACGACCCGCAGATTAGGGACATCTGCCGCAACCCGCTGCTGCTGACCATCCTGACCGGGCTCTACCTCGACACCGACAACTTCGAGCTGCCCTCCTCGCGCGAGCGCTTCTACAAGGACGCCGTGGACGAGCTGCTCGTCCACCGCCCCGCGCGCCGCAACGTCAGACAGGCGTTCGACCCCGACGACAAGCGCCAGATTCTCGAACGCGTCGCCCTCGACCGCCTTGAGACCGCCGAGCGCCACGAAGACCCCGAAGAGTTCACACACGAAGTCATCCGCCTGAAGGCCGAAGAGGTCTTACGCCAGGACAGGTTCGACCCGCGCGAACTCATCAAAGAACTCGTCGAAGTCAACGGCATCATCAAGCCCGCCGACGAAGGCAGCTACACCTGCGCCCACCGCACCATCCAGGAATACTTCGCCGCCCGCGAGGCCAAGCGCAAGCGCAAGAACGAGGAGGTAGTCGAACACTTCAGCACCCGCCCCGAGTTCATCGAAGTCCTCTACTTCTACTGCGGACTCGTGGACAATCTCCCCTCGCTCGCCTACGTCGTCAACACGCTCGTCTCACAACAGCGCTGGCTCGAAGCCGCCCGCTGCATCCTCTACATGAAAGAGCCACCCGACCGCGCCCTCGTGGAACGCGTCGCCCGCGAACTGCACGACCGCATCACCCCCTCCGCCGAGTTCAAGACCGCGCTCGAAGTCCTTTCCTCCCTCGCCCAACGCCGCGTCCCCGAGTTCGACCCCGCGCGCGACCTCTTCGCCCAAGCCATAGACCGCCTCACCGAAGGCTACGGCGAGAGCGGCGCCTCCGCCCTCGAATCCGCCCTCGCCACCTCGCCCGAGGCGGCCATGAAAGTCATCCCCGCTCTCCTCAAGCACCGCTCTCCGCGCTGGCGCGAGGCCGCCGTCCAACTCCTCCGCGACATCGGCACCGACGAGGCGCTTGACCAACTCGTCCTACTCCTCAACCACCCCGACTCCACCGTCAAATTTCACACTGGCATGGCGCTCGCCGAGATGATCAAAAGCCGCCCGCACGACCTGAGCGCCCGCAGCGTCCTCCTCCCGCCGCGCACCGACCTAGATGTCTGGCCCCTCGAAGACATATTCCCCGGCCGCCTCGCAATCCTTATCGCTGAATCAATCGGCGACTCTGCCGACAGCAAAAGCGAGGCCATTAACTGCGCGGCAAGAGCGTTGCGCACACAGAGGAGCGGCATTGGACAGTCTGAGCGCGTCTTCCTAAAACAGTGGCGACACGTGCCGCGCGACCTGAGGTTGAGACGGCGCAGGCGTCAAGCGGGGAGGGCGGTTGTAATCTTCGCCTTCGCCATATTCGCGGCCTGCTTCTTTGCCCTTTTCTCGCTGCACGTTTGGAACGATTGGAGGGACGAGATGCGGGTGCTCACTCTCTCGCCCTTCGGTCTGCATCGCTTTCAGCCCTCCTGGCTAATGCAGGTGCGGGAGCGGGCGCAGTCGGTTGCCTCCGACATCGAGCAAAGCTACCCCTCGGGCAACCTCTCGGATGAGAAGGACAGGGCGTATCAGATAGTTAAGAAGTGGGCCTTAACCATTAACCCTTACGAGCCGTTAGCCGAGCGAGACGACATCTTGGCGCTGAGAGACGTGGCAGCCGGAGATAAGTTCGATGGGCTGTTGGCGAGCCTCGCCATGTTGGAGGTAAACGTGCCGGAAGTTCGAGGCGGCATGTACATCCTCATACCACCGTCGGAGCCCGCCGCGATTATCTTCCTCTTTTTAATTACATCGGCCTTTATGTGGTTCGCCGCTTCTGGGATCGTGGACTTAGTCTATTCAAAAGGTCTGTCGTTACCTCAGACTATTAAAGTGATTCTGCTTAATGCCCCCGCTTTCTTGGGGTACATCAGCAATGGCTGGGGAATGATAATAAACTTAACACTTATGGCACCACTAATCACGATGTGGGCGATGACGTATGACCGTACTGAGCAGTCGGTGTGGTTTCTCTCCCCCTTGGCCGTGCTCGCCGTCGGCTTGGTCACTGGGTGGGTTGTGCAACGGTTAGACTGGCCAAGGAACCCATTTCTCTCCGTGGCGTCTGATATCTTCCAACTGAGCAATGAGGCCCGGCAGCAGGAGAGAGAATATCTTGAGCGGGGTCACGCGTGACAAATCTTGACAGCCGATGACGTGGCATTCCCACACACGCTATGACAATCTACAAATTTATACTCTGTCTGCTACTCTTTCTCCCGCTGATGATTCAGACGGGCAACGAACAGCGTCGGCCGCGGGCGCGCGACATTGGGTTGCGGGTGGGGGTGTTGCCGGCGGGCAAGCTCGACGCCATCACGGACGTTGAGGGCGTGAGGGTCGGGCACGCCACTTTAATCAAGGGCGAGGACGTGCGGACGGGCGTCACCGCCGTCCTGCCGCACGGGGGGAATCTGTTTCGGGAGAAGGTGCCGGCGGCGGTGTTCGTCGGCAACGGGTTCGGGAAGCTTATGGGCTCGACGCAGGTCGAGGAGCTGGGGGAGATTGAGACGCCGATCCTTCTGACGAACACGCTGAACGTTCCGCGCGTGGCCGACGCGTTGGTCGAGTGGATGTTGGGACTGCCGGGCAACGAGGACGTGCGCAGCGTCAACCCGCTGGTGGCCGAGACGAACGACGGGCAGTTGAATGACATACGCGGCCGCCATGTCGGGCGCGAGGAGGTCTTCGCGGCGCTGAAGTCTGCTAAGGGCGGCGAGGTCGAGGAGGGCTCGGTCGGCGCGGGCACGGGCACGGTCGCCTTCGGCTTCAAGGGCGGGATCGGGACGGCCTCGCGCGTCGTGCCCGCGCGTTACGGCGGCTACACGGTCGGGGTGCTCGTGCAGACGAACTACGGGGGCGTGCTCACGATGAGCGGCGCGCCGGTCGGGAAGGAGCTCGGGCGCTACTACCTCAGGGAAGAACTCGAGCCCGCGGGCCGGCCTGAACGCGGAGGCGCGCGGCCGGAGTCTTCTTCGAGCGAAGACCGCGCGGACGGCTCCGTCATCGTCGTCGTCGCGACGGACGCGCCGCTCGACGCGCGCAACCTGCGGCGGCTGGCCGCGCGCGCCATGCTGGGCCTGGCGCGCACCGGCTCGCCTTCGACGCAGGGGAGCGGAGATTATGTCATCGCCTTCAGCACCGCCGCGCAGAACCGTATCAAGCACGGCGACACGGCGCTGCGCCGCGTCGAGCTGCTCCCCAACGACTCGATGTCGCCCCTCTTCCTCGCCTGCGTCGAGGCGACCGAGGAGGCCGTCTACAACTCCCTGCTGCGCGCCACGACCGTCAAGGGCCGCGGCGGCACGCGCGTCGAGGCGCTGCCGATTGAGCGAACAATCGAGATTCTGAAGAAGTATAAGGCGATACACGGAGGGCGTTGATGGAGGAAGAGGAAGAGGTTCGGCGGGGCGCGGGGGGGACGCGCGGGGGCGTGGGCGAGTTCCTGCTGGGGCTGGGGATGAGCGTCGCCGGGGCGTACCTTTTGACGCAGCGCGTGACGGTGACGAGCGGCTACTGGACTTTGTGGGGCTACAACGCCTTCGGGCTCTCACTGCTTCCGCTGCTGTTCGGCATCGGCCTGCTCTTCTTCAACGGCCGTTCGATTCTGGGCTGGCTGCTCACCTTCGTCGGCGTCGTCATCATCCTCGTCGGCATCATCGCCAACCTCGGCGTCTACTTCCAGCCGACCAGCCTCTTCAACACCATCATCATGCTCGTCCTGCTCGCCGGCGGCATCGGCCTCGTCGCCCGCTCGCTCAGGCCGCACATGTAAGCGGCCGCCCTATGAAAAGTCTTAAGGGGGTAAAAATTTCGGTGACAACTCTTGCGCTTGCGCGTCGGTCGTGGTCGGCTCTGGTACTTCTTCTGGTCTCGGCGGTCGCGTGCGCGGGGCAGGCGTCGGACGCGAAGCCGGCGCCCGCGGACGCGCCCGGCGGCAGGGTGACGACGGTCTTCCTCGTCCGCCACGCGGAGAGGGCGCGGGAGCCCGCGCAAGACCCGCCCCTGACGGACGCGGGCAAGGCGCGCGCGGAGGCGCTGGCCCGCCTGCTCTCGGGCGCGGGCGTGAAGGCCGTCTACACTTCGCAGTTCGCGCGCACGAAGCAGACGGCCGAGCCGCTGGCGAAGCTGCTCGGCGTGCCCGCGAGCGTCGTGGCGCTCAGCCTGAAGCCGGATAAGCCGCGCGAGGTGAGCGAGCAGTCCATCCGCGAGCTGAAGAGTAAGGTGGAAGCGCACGCGGGCGAGGCCGTGCTGGTCGTGGGCCACACCAACAGCGTCCCCGACCTCATCCGCGAGCTGGGCGGCGACGTCGTCCCGACGATCGAAGAGAGCAAGTTCGACGACCTCTTCGTCGTCACCGTCTACGCGCCGGGGCGCGCGAAGGTCGTGCACCTGAAGTACGGCGCGCCCTGAGAAGCCCTCCGTGTAGTGCCGCCTGAACGAGTCCCGACGGAGAGAGTCCGCATGACATTCAACTCGAAAAGACTGCTCGTGACATTTGTCGCCGCCGCCGCCCTGCTCTGCGCCGCGTACGCTTCGGCCGCGCGCCAGGAGGCGCCGCCGATACGCAACTTCCTGCGGGTCAACAAGGACTTCTGCACGGGCGGCCAGCCGCGCAACGAACACCTCGCGAAGTTGAAGGAGGAGGGCGTCAGGGCCGTCATCAACCTGCGCCCGCCGGGCGAGCACCGGGCCGAGGAGGAGCGTGCGGAGGCGGAGCGCCTGGGCCTGCGCTACTTCAACGTCCCCGTCGTCTACCGCGAGCCGAAGGAGGAGCAGGCCACGGAGTTCCTCAAACTGACGGATGACGAGGCGAACCGCCCCGCCTTCATCCACTGCACGGCCGCCATCCGCGTCGGCGCCTTCTGGATGATCCGCCGCGTGCTGCGCGACGGCTGGACGATTGAGGAGGCCGAGAAGGAGGCCGAGAAGGTCGGCCTGCGCGAGGCCCCGCACCTCAACGAGTTCGCCCGCGCCTACATCGAGAAGCACCGGAAGAAGTAGGCGGTAGGCAGATGGCAGTGGCAGTTGAAAGCGCCGCTGACGCGGCGACCGCCTACCTACTGCTCTTTTTCGGTCGCCGTTTCACTTCTTGAGGACGGGGAGGACGAGTTTGACGGGGCGAGCGCCGGGCGGCGGCACGTCGATCCAGGGGCTCTGCGCGGCCGGCCCCGTCGCGCCGCGCGGGTACGCGCTCATCTTGTAGTTCAGCCCCTCGTAGACCTTCACGGCGAAGCGTCCGCTCTCGTCCGCCTGCGCGCTCCTGTGGTCGCCCGTCCGGTCGTCCTCCATCTGGTCAACGTAGACGCTCGCCGACGGCGCGGGCCGCCCGTCCTCGTAGACGACCGTCCCCGTCACCTCGTACTCTTCGAGCCGCGGCGGCAGTCGCATTTCGAGGTCGCCGACGCGCTCGCCCTCCCCGACCTTGACGACGGAGGCGGCCTCTTTGGAGGGGGTGCCGGGGTAGTAAGTGCGCGGGTACGGCAGCGGCTCGCCGACCGAGCCGAGGATGCGCACGCCGAGCAGGTACTCGCCCGGCGGGACGGCCTTGAACTCGAAGCGCCCCTCGGCGTCGGTCTTCGCGTAGAGGAAGGTGTTGATGTTCCGCGGGTCGGAGGCCGCGCCCCTCATCTGCAAGCGCAGGTCGGCCGCGGGCCTGCCCGACGCTTCGAGGACGCGCCCCGCGACGCGCGTGTCCGCTTCGAGATAGAACTCGGCCTGCGCGCAGCCGCGCGCCGCCACCTCGACCTCGCTGGAGACCGCCCGCGTCTCCCCTTTCGCCGTCTCGTAGAAGAGTCCGGGCGGCACCTTCATCGTCACCCTGTACTTGCCGGGCGCGAGCCCGCCGAGGCGGAAGCGCCCCTCCGCGTCCGTCTTCAGCTCGCGGCTCAAGTCCGGGCCCTCGACCGTCACCTCTGCGCCGGCCACGGGCTTGAAGACGTTCTCGCCCTCCTTCCAGTAGTAGTTGCGCCTGTGGGCCTGGCCGAAGACCGTCCCGGTCGGCTCGGCGGCGGCGAGGCCGCGCACGAAGGCGAGGTCTTCGCCGGCCTCTTCGAGCGGGCGCGTGCGCGCGCAGATGCTCGTGTAGAGGCGGCCGTCCTTCTCGCCGCGCCGCGCGTAGACGACGTAGCGCCGCCCCTGCCGGAACCCGTAGCCGCAGTCGCCCCCGCCCCAGCCGGTCGCGACCTCTACCTCCGACCCCTCCACGCCGCGCAAGGGCTGCTCGACCGCGAGCCGCACCAGCCGCATCCTGTGCTTGTACGCGCCCTCGTCCGCCGTGAACTTCGTCTCGCCGACGACCGCGCCGACGAAGACCGCGTCCGCCTGCCAGTACGCCTGACACGGCGCGCGGTCGCCCGCGCACGTGCATGCGCCCGCCTCACGCGCGAGCAGCGCCAGCAGCAACAGCGCCGACGCGACCAGCAACAGCCTTCCGAACCTGCGTGCCATTTCCCACGTCCCTCCTCGAACGCCGTCAGGGCTCTTCGCCTTCGACACCCCACGCCCTTTGACAGCAAAAGGCCGCGCGCGGGTTGGACGGGCGCTTACGAGTTAGATCAACTTCCGGCGTCACCGTCGTCCGCGGCGGAGAGCTTTTCGCGTTTGACGGCGTGCGGGTTGGTGGAGCGCTCGCCGTGCTTGCGGGTGGACTTGCGGCGCTGTCGGACTTCGCCCGCGTGGTCTACGGAGCGGATGGGTTGGAGGTCTTCGGCGTCGCCTTCCGGGTCTACGAGGCGCGTCTCGATGTGCTCGTCGGCGATGGTCTCGTCGGTCATCACCGTCGGGTCGTCGGGGTGGTGGACTCCGGCGACCTCGCCGCCGGGCGTGGTCACGACTACGGCCTCCGCGTCAACAGTCGTTTCGGCGACTCCGGCCAGCGCGCGCTGGCGCCGGAAGTGCTCGAAGATGTCTACGGCGGTCTTGCGGCCGACGAAGGGCGCGAGCTGCTCGACCGTGGCCTCCGCGACCTTCTGGATGGAGCCGAGGTTGCGGAGCAGGCGGTTCTTCCGACGCTCGCCGACGCCGGGGATGGCCGTCAGCTCCGAGGTGAAGTCGCGCAGCTCCCTGCGCTTGCGGTGGTATGTGACGGCCGTGCGGTGCGTCTCGTCGCGGATCAACTGGATGAGGCGCAGCACCGGCGAGTGCGAGTCGAGGTAGACGGGCGAGTCCTCGCTGCCTTTGCGCAGGAGGTGCGAGACCTCATTGTGGCGGCGCGGCGGCTTGACGACGCCGATCATGGGAATCGCTTCGAGGTCTAATTCGCGCATCGCCGAGGCGGCCGCCGAGAGCTGCCCCTTGCCGCCGTCGATCATGACGAGGTCGGGCAGGGGGTTGTTTTCTTCTAACTGCCTTCTGTACCTCCGGAAGACGGCCTCGCGCATCGAGGCGGGGTCGTTCGAGCCCTCCACGGTCTTGATCCTGAACTTGCGGTACTCCTGCCGGTTCATCTTCCCGTTCTCGCAGACGACCATCGCGGCGACGTTCTCCGCCCCCGAGATGTTCGACACGTCGAACGATTCTATGCGCGCGGGGAAGCGGGGGAGCTCCAGAACCTCCTGCAACTCTTCGAGCACGCGCTCCATGTCGGGCTTGAGCACGCGGAACCTTTGCTCGAAGGCGATGAGCGCGTTCTTCTCCACCAGCTCGATCATCTCGCGCTTCTGCCCGCGCTGCGGGTCGAGGATGCGCACGCGCCTGCCCTTGCGCTCGGTCAGGGCCTTCTCCAGAAGCTCGCGGTCTTCAAAATCGACGGGGACGTGTATCTCGCGCGGCACGTAGTCGGTCGAATAGTACTGGGTGAGCACGTCGCTCAGGAACGAGGCCGCGTCGAACGAGTCGTCCTCCGGCAAGTCCTCCCAGAAGAACTCGCGGCGGCCGACGATCTTGCCCTCGCGCATGGTGAAGAGCTGTAGGGCGAGGCGCGCCCCCTCGCGGTGGAAGCCGAAGATGTCCACGTCGAGGTCCTGCGTGCGCGCCATCTTCTGCTGCTCGGAGACGGCGAGGACGGTCTTGCGCAGGTCGCGGTACTTGGCGGCCATCTCGAAGCGCATCTCGTCCGAAGCCTTCAGCATCCGCCGCTCGTACTCGTCGGCGAGTTCTCTATTCTTGCCCTCCAGAAACATCCGCACGTCGCGCACGGCCTCGGCGTACTCGTCGGGCTTGCAGAGGTCTTTGACGCAGGGGCCGAGGCAGCGCTTGATGTGGTATTCGAGGCAGGGGCGCGGGAGCCTGCCGTCGATCTCGATGTCGCAGGTGCGGAGCTGGAAGGTGCGGTTGATGAGGTCGATGGTGCGGCGCGCGAGCGCGGCCGGCAGGTACGGGCCGAAGTAGAGCGAGCCGTCGCGCTGGATGCGCCGCGTGATCATCACCCGCGGGAAGGGCTCGGAGATGGTGAGCTTGAGGTGCGGGTACTGCTTGTCGTCCTTGAGCAGCACGTTGTAGCGCGGCTTGTGCTGCTTGATGAGGTTGGACTCTAGGACGAGCGCCTCGACCTCGGTGTCGGTGACGATGAACTCCAAATCGGTGATGCGCTTGACCAGCTCGCGCGTCTTGCGGTCGTGCCCGCGGCCGGACTGGAAGTAGGAGCGCACGCGGTTGCGGAGGTTCTTCGCCTTCCCGACGTAGATGATCTTGCCCCCGGCGTCCTTGTGCAGGTAGACGCCGGGCGCCGTGGGCAGGTTCTTCAGTTTCTCTTCCAGGGTCAAGGGCATCGATTTAGAGACAGTTTAGCGCACACCATAAAGGGCCGTGAACCGTAAACCGTAACCCGTGACGAGTGAGGAAGCGGTTTTTATCTTGTCACGGGTTACGGTTTACGGTTCACGGCCCTTATAATCCCGCCCCGTGCGATTCCCCTTCGAGCCCCCGCCCGCCAGAGAGTTCGACGCCGTCGGCTTCGGCCTGAACGCCGTGGACTACCTCGTCGTCGTCCCGCACTACCCCGCTTACGACACGAAGGTTCGTCTGGTGGAGCACGAGCGCGGCGCGGGCGGCGAGACGGCGAGCGCGATGACGGGGTTGCGCAGGCTCGGGATGCGGACGGCCTACGCGGGCCGCTTCGGGTCGGACGACGCCGGGCGCTTCGGCTTCGAGGCGCTGCGCGCCGAGGGCGTCGGGATGGAGTTCGCGGAGGTCGTCGAGGGCGCGGCCAACCAGATCGCCTACATCCTCATCGACGAGCGCACGGGCGAGCGCACGGTCATCTGGGATCGGGACGAGCGCCTCTATTACAAGGAGGACGAAGCGCCGCGGGGCTTCGCGGGCCGCGGGCGCATGCTCCACATGGACGGGCACGACACGCGGGCGCGCGCGCGCGTGGCTCAAGAGGCGAGGGCGGCGGGCACCGTCGTCTCGCTCGACATCGACAACGTCTACGAGGGGCTCGGGGAGCTTCTGCCGCAAGTGGACGTGCTCATCTCCTCGCAGGAGTTCCCGCGCAGGCTCACCGGCATCGACGACGAGCACGCGGCCCTCGTCGAGATGAAATCCAGACTGAGGCCGGACGCGGTCGTCGGGATGACTCTGGGCGAGCGCGGCGCGGTCGTCTACCACGGCGGCGTCTTCGTCGAGTCGCCCGCCTTCGCCGTCCCCGGCGGCTGCCACGACACGACGGGCGCGGGCGACGCCTTCCACGCCGGCTTCATCTACGGCATGCTGCGCGGCGAGGAGGTCGAGGGCTGCCTGCGCACGGGCTGCGCCGTCGCCGCGCTCAAGTGCCGGGCGCTCGGCGCGCGCACGGCACTCCCCACGAGCCCCGAACTCGAAGACCTGCTCGCGCACGGCCTCCCGCTGCGGAGTCAGTAGGCAGTAGGCGGACGGCAGTAGGCAGTTAAGAGCCCTGATTCGAGCGGTCGAAATTAAATCTCAACACGCATAACGCGGAGTGACTGCCTGCTGCCATCCGCCTACTGCCTACTGCGGGGCTGTGATATATTTTGAAACCGGCGCCCGCCCCGGCGTCGTACAGCGTTGGCGGATAGCTCGCGGAAAGTGAGAGGGAAGCCGGAGCTTTCACGTACCCTCCCCGGTTCGCTCGCGGAAAACAGTCTCTCGATGGACAGACGACGCATCCTCATCGTTGAAGGCAACGCGGAGTTGCGCACCGTCCTGGCCGACGCGCTCGCCGGGCTCGGCCACGAGGTGGTGACGGCCGCCGACCGCGCCGAGGCCGTCGGCCGCGAAGACCTCGAAGACTTCGACCTCATCATCTCCGACCTCGCCGAGTACTCCGACTCCGGCGTCCAACTCGTCTCCGAACTCCAGCGCAAGCGCCTCTTCGTCCCCGTCGTCGTCTCCTCGGAGGAGACGCAGCAGGCCGGCATCGTCAAGGCTTTCAAGCTCGGCGCGGCCAACTACCTCCGCAAGCCGTACGACCACGACGAACTCTCGCAGATCGTCGAGAAGACGCTCGGCTACAAGCTGCGCTTCATCGAAGACCTCAAGGTGCTGCCTTACGTCCGCGAGCACATCGAGTTCGAGCTGCCGAGCGACATCAGCCTGATGAACGGCGTGCTCCATTACCTGATCGAGCGCGTCGCCGCGCTGGGCGTGATCAAGCCCGACCGCTCGAACCTGCTCATCGCGCTCGACGAGGCGTTCGTCAACGCCGTCAAGCACGGCAACAAGCACGACCACAACAAGCTCGTCCGCATCACCGCCGACCTCTCGGCCAGGGAGGCGCGCTTCACCGTCGAGGACGAGGGCGAGGGCTTCGACGTGAACGCCATCCCCGACCCGCGCGACCCCGAGAACCTCTTCAAGACTTCGGGGCGCGGCGTGCTCCTCATGTACAACATCATGGACGAGGTCGCCTACAACGAGCGCGGCAACCGCCTGACGATGGTCAAGCGCCCGGACGCCTCGCTCGAACACGACCTCATCGAGTCTCTGACGCCGGACGAGAAGACGGCCGAGAAGAACTGAGGCCCCGCCGCCCACGCGCCGCCGAGACCCACACACGCCTTGACACGCAAGCCCCGCACGACGCTCCTGCTCGCCATCGTCTTCGCCGCCGCCTTCGCCGGACTCTACGTCACACACGCACATCTCCTCGGGCTCCCTTACTACTGGGACGAGGCCGGCTACTTCGTCCCGGCCGCGCGCGACATCTACGCGGACGGCAGCTTCATCCCGCACTCGACGCTCTCGAACGCGCACCCGCCGCTGGTGATGGCGTGGCTCGCGCTCGCCTGGAAGCTCTTCGGCTTTAGCGTAGAGGTCGCGCGCACGGCGATGCTCGCGGTGGCGGCCTTCGCGCTCACCGGCGTCTTCGCGCTCGGCCGCCGCGTGGCTAATTGGCGCGTGGGCGCGGCGACCGCCCTCTGCACGGCCCTCTACCCCGTCTTCTTCGCGCAGAGCACGCTCGCGCACCTCGACATGATGGTGGCGGCGCTCGTGACGTGGGCGCTCGTCTTCTATCTTCCGCCGCACGACGCAGTGGCGTTGCGGAGCGACGCCACGCCTTCGCAAGGCGACGATACGCCGTTGCGTCGTCCCGCAACGCCGTTGCAAGCCGACGCAACGCCATTACGATGCGACGCAACGCCATTACGACGCGACGCAATGCCATTGCAGGGCGACGCAACGCCATTGCGAGACGACGTAACGGCGTTGCGAGACGACGTAACGGCGTTGCGAGGCAACGTAACGGCGTTGCGACGCGACGCAATGGCGTTGCAAGGCGGCGCGAAAAGCCTGCGCGGGGCGGAAATGGCGTATTTTCGCCGTGTTATTTGCGTATTCCTGCTGGCGCTGGCGGCGTTGGCGAAGGAGACGGCAGTGCTCGTGCCCGTCGTGCTGTGCGGTTGGGAGTTGGTCTGCTGGCTGTTACGGAAGAGGGAGAAGCTGTCGTCGCTCGTCTGCGTCGAGCGGCGGCCGGCGTGGTGGTCTCTGACGCTGCTGCTCGCGGGGCTCCCGCTCGCGCTGTGGTTCGCGTACCACCGCGCGCGGACGGGCTACACGCTCGGGAACCCCGAATACTTCCGCTACAACGTCGAGTCCACGCTCAACCTCGCGCGCGTACTCGACACCGTCTGGCGACGCTTCGGGCACGTCACCATCCACATGAACCTCTGGGCGCTGACGCTCGCCGGGCTGGCCGCGATGTTCCTCAAGCCGCGGCGCGACCGCGGCGTGGAGCGACCGCGCATCGCCGTGCCGGTTCAAATCCTCTTCCTCGTGCTCATCCTCGCGCACGTCTTCGCGCTCTCGGTGGTGGGCGGGGCAGTGCTGGCGCGCTACATGCTGCCCGTGCTGCCGCTCGTCGTCGTGGTCTGGGTCTCGACGCTCCGGCGGCGCGTGCCCGCGTGGCCGCTCGCCGTCGCGCTCGTCTGCGCCGCGTTCGCCTACCGCACCGCGGTCAACCCTTCGTACAGCTTTCCCTGGGAGGAGAATCTCGCCTACCGTGACTTCGTCCTGCTGCACCGCGACGCCGCGCGCTTCCTCGCGGAGAAGTACCCGGAGGCGCGCGTGCTCACCTCCTGGCCCGCCACGGACGAGCTGCGCAACCCCTACTACGGCTACACGCCGCGCGCCCTGAACGTCGTGCCCGTCGAGAACTTCCTGCAAGCCGAACTCGAACGCGCCGCCGCGCGCAAGTCCGAGTACGACGTGGCGCTCCTCTACTCGTCGCACGGCGGCCTCGAACTCGACGTGGCCGCGCGCCTCCTCGGCGGCCGCGTCGTCTTTCGAGAGGAGAGTAAGGGGCAGTGGGTCGCGGTCGTCGATGTGCGGCAAAAATAGCGGTCAGTACCGACCGCGGTAGCGGGTGGGTCAGCCGGGAACGGCCCGTTAATAGACGAGAGGCAAGCTGTCATCAATCAACAAGCGGTCTGCGCAAGACCCACCCGCTACCGCGGGTGGTACTGACCTGTACTTCTTCGGCATACTGCCGCCATGCCCTTTGAACTCTTTCTCGCGCTGAGGTACTTGCGCGCGCGGCGGGGGCGCCGCGTGGCGCGTTGGACTGCGGGCGCGGCCGTGGTCGGCATCGCGTGCGGGGTGGCGGCGCTCATCGTGGCGACGGCGCTGGCGAACGGCTTTCGTGACGAGCTGCAAGACAAGATTCTGCGCGGCACCGCTCACGTCACGCTCGCGCGGGAGGGGGGCGAGGGCATCGCGGACGCGTGGGGCCTGGCCGAACGCGTGCGCCGCATGGAGGGCGTCGCCGACGCACAGCCGACGACCTACGAGGGCGCGCTCGTCGGCGGCCGCGAAGGCACGAACTACGCGCTCCTGCGCGGCCTCGACCGGCAGTCGGCGCGGGCGCTCGCGGCCGTGCGGGGGACTGTGACGAAGGGCTCGCTCGACGCGCTCTTTCAAGAGGCGTCCGGCGAGGACGACCCCGTGCCGGCCGTGCTCGGCGAGGAGCTGGCGGCGCGCACGGGGCTGACCGAAATCGGCGACGAGGGCTTCATCCTGACGGCCGCCGCCGTCTCGCCCGACGCGCAAGCGGGACGGGGCGGCGCGCGGCGCGTGCGCGTCGTCGGCCTCTTCCGCTCGGGGCTCTACGAGTACGATTCGGCGTGGGCCTACCTCTCGACGGCGTCGGTCGCGCGCGCCCTAGGGGCGCGGCCCAACATCGTCCTCAGCGTCGAGGCGCAAGACCTCTACGCGAGCGACCGCCTCGCGCGGCGTCTGCGCGAGGAGCTGGCCGGGGGCTGGACGACCGTGGACTGGCGCGAGGCGAACCGGCCGCTCTTCGAGGCGCTGGCTTTGGAGAGGCGCGTGGTCGCGCTCATCATCATGCTCGTGACGGTGGTCGCCGCGCTCAACATCACGACGACGCTCGCGCTCGTCGTCGTCGAGCGGCGCGCGGACATCGCCGTCCTCTCGACGGTCGGCGCGCGCGCGCCTTCCGTCACGCTGGTCTTCATGATCGAAGGCGCGGTCATCGGCGCGGCCGGCGCGCTCGCGGGCGTCGCGCTCGGCCTCTCGACCTGCTACCTCGCCGAACGCTTCCGACTCGTGCGGCTGCCGCCGGACGTTTACTCGCTGAGCGCCGTGCCGCTGCACCCGCACGCCTCGGACGTTCTGACGGCCGCGCTCGCGGCTTTCGCCGTCAGCCTCCTCGCCACGCTCTACCCGGCCTGGCAGGCCGCGCGCGTGCGGCCCGCCGAAGTATTGAGGCACGAGTAAGGAGTTCGTCGGTGGGTTCAAAGTTCAGGGTTCAAAGTTCAAAGTCGCATGAGGGTGACGCGGACGGCCGGGCCGCGTCTTCAAACTTTGAGCCCGCAACTTTGAACTTTGAACTTGAGGTCGCAGACCTCCGCAAATCTTTCCGCGAGCCCGCGGGGGGCGTGTTGGAGGTCTTGCGCGGCGTCTCCCTGAAGTTGAAGGCGGGCGAGGCGGCGGCGGTCGTGGGCGCTTCGGGGGCGGGGAAGACGACGCTGCTGCACGTCTGCGGGGGGCTTGAGGCGGCGGACGCGGGGAGCGTAAAGGTCTGCGGGCTCGACGTGACTCGCGCGAGTCCTGCGGAGCTCGTGCGGTGGCGCGGGGCGCAGGTCGGCTTCGTCTTCCAGTTCCACCACCTGCTCACAGACCTCTCGGCGGAGGAGAACGTCGCGCTGCCGCTGCTCGTCGCGCGCGTGCGCCGCCGCGAGGCCCTGACCCGCGCCCGCGGGCTGTTGGAGAAGGTCGGGCTGGCCCGGCGGCTCGCGCACGCGGCCGGGGAGCTTTCGGGCGGCGAGCAGCAGCGCGTGGCCGTCGCCCGCGCCCTCGTCACGCGCCCCCGCCTCGTCCTCGCCGACGAGCCGACGGGGAACCTCGACGCGCGCACCGGTGCGGAGGTCGGCGCGCTCCTCCTCTCCCTCTCCCGCGAGGCGCGCGCCTGCGCCCTCGTCGCCACGCACAACGAAAGCCTCGCGGCCCTCTGCGACCGCCGCCTCGTGCTGCGGGACGGAAGACTCGATGAGGGTGTTGGGTGTTAGGTGTCGGGTGCTGGTAAAAACCCGCTTTTCCCCAGCACCTAAAACCCAAAACCCAATACCCTTTCGATAAATCTGACATCCGGCCCGCTTTCAGTTATAATGCGGCGCGGGTGCCCTGCGGCGGTTCTCCCGACTTTTTTAAGATTCGCCGGCCCCGCCCGTTTGAACGTCCCTTACTTCCGGTCGGAAAAAGCCTTTTATGTTTGAGCGATACACGGAGAAGGCGCGGAGGGTCATCTTCTTCGCGCGGTACGAAGCCTCTCAGTTCGGCGCCCCCGCCATCGAGCCCGAGCACCTCCTGCTGGGCCTCATGCGCGAGGACAAGACGCTGACGGCGCGCTTCCTCGCGCGCGCGCAGACCTCCCTCGAAGCCATCCGCAAGGAGATCGAGGGGCGCGCGCCCCTGCGCGAGAAGATTTCCACCTCGGTCGAGCTGCCCCTCGCCCCCGAGACCAAGCGCGTGCTGGCCTTCGCGCACGAGGAGTCGGACAGGCTCCAGCACAGGCACATCGGGACGGAGCACCTGCTGCTCGGCCTGCTGCGCGAGGAGCGCTCGATGGCCGCGGAGATTCTCTACGAGCGCGGCCTGCGCCTGAACGCGGTGCGCGAGGAGGTCTCGCGCCAGTCGGGCAACGACCCGCGCGCGGCGCAGAAGAAGGAGACGCCGCACCTCGCCGAGTTCTCGCGCGACCTGACCGAGGACGCCGCCAACGACAAGCTCGACCCGCTCGTCGGCCGCGAGGGCGAGATCGAGCGCGTCGTCCAGATACTCTGCCGCCGCACGAAGAACAACCCCGTGCTCATCGGCGAGCCCGGGGTGGGGAAGACCGCGATTGTCGAGGGGCTCGCCCAGCGCATCGTCCGCGGCGACGTGCCCTCGTTCCTTGAGAACAAGCGCATCCTCTCGCTCGACCTTAGCTTAATCGTCGCGGGCACGAAGTACCGCGGGCAGTTCGAGGAGCGCCTCAAGCAGATCATGCGCGAGCTGGTCGAGAACCCGCAGTACGTCGTCTTCATCGACGAGCTGCACACGCTCGTCGGCGCGGGCAGCGCCGAGGGGTCGCTCGACGCCGCCAACATCCTCAAGCCCGCCCTGTCGCGCGGGGAGATTCAGTGCATCGGCGCGACGACGCCCGCCGAGTTCCGCAAGTCGATTGAGAAGGACAGGTCGCTCGAACGCCGCTTCCAGGCGGTGAAGGTTCCGCCGCCGAGCGAGGAGGAGGCCGTCTCGATCCTCGACGGCGTGCGCGAGCGTTACGAGGCGTTCCACCAGGTGCGCTACACCGACGACGCCATCGAGGCCGCCGTCTACCAGTCGAACCGCTACATCCCCGACCGCTTCCTCCCCGACAAGGCCATCGACGTGATCGACGAGGCCGGGGCGCGCGTCAAGCTGCGCGAGCGCCGCCACTCCGCGCCGCGCGAGAGCAGCTACTACGACGACCGCGACCGCACCGCGGCCGGCAGCTTCTACCGCCCGGCGCTCAACTCCTCCCCGCTCGTCGAGGAGGATGACCTCATCATGGTCGAGGTCACCAAGGACGACATCGAGGACGTCATCGCGCGCTGGACGGGCATCCCCATCACCTCGCTCAAGGAGGAGGAGACGCAGAAGCTTTTACGCATCGAGGAGGAGCTGCGGGGCCGCGTCATCGCGCAGCGCCCGGCCATCTCGGCGCTCGCCCGCTCCATCCGCCGCTCGCGCGCGGGGCTCAAGAACCCGCACCGCCCCGTCGGCTCTTTCCTCTTCTTAGGCCCCACGGGCGTCGGCAAGACGGAGGTCGCGCGCAGCCTCGCCGAGTTCCTCTTCGGCTCCGAGCGCTCGATGATCCGCTTCGACATGTCCGAGTTCATGGAGAAGCACTCGGTCTCGAAGCTCATCGGGAGCCCCCCGGGCTACGTCGGCCACGAGGAGGGCGGGCAGTTGACCGAGCGCATCAAGCGCTCGCCCTACAGCGTGCTGCTCTTCGACGAGATCGAGAAGGCGCACCCCGACATCTTCAACGTGCTGCTGCAAGTCTTCGAGGACGGCATCCTGACGGACGCGCTCGGCAACACCGTGGACTTCAAGAACGCCATCATCATCATGACCTCCAACATCGGGGCGCGCTACATCCAGAAGAAGGGCGCGATGGGCTTCCAGGCCAGCCCCGACGCCTCGCGCGAGAAGATGGAGGAGATGGTGATGAACGCCGTGCGCCACACCTTCAACCCCGAGTTCATCAACCGCCTCGACGAGATCATCATCTTCGACCAGTTGCTCGACGACGAGCTGCTGGAGATCGTCGGCCTCCAGGTCGAGCAGTTGAACAAGACGCTCGCCCGGCGGGGGCTCGAAGTGCGGCTCACCGTCGAGGCCAAGCGCTGGATCGTCGAGAAGACCTGCGCCGACCGCTCCTACGGCGCGAGGCCGCTCCGGCGCGCGCTCCAGAAGTACGTCGAAGACCCGCTCTCCGAGGCGCTCATCCAGGGGAGCTTGGGCGCCGCCTCCGTCGTCGAGGTCTACGCCGTCGGCAACGAACTCTCCTACCGCCCCGCCGGGGTCGAGGAGCCCGGCGACGCGCTGCTCATACATTAAAGGAGTCAGGAGTCAGAAGTCAGGAGTCAGAAGAGGGGGCGTCCGGGCCTCTTCTTCTGACTCCTGACTTCTGTCTGATGGGTTCCCGTCGGTTGGATTTGGCCGTTTTCTCATTTATAATGCGCCACTTTGCGGGAGTCGTGCGGCTGGCAACGGTTGGGCGCGCGGGGGGAATCCAAGTGGAGCCTGTTCTAAACCCTGACGCCTGAGCCGGAGCCGCGCACGCCTGTGCCGTTCCGGGCGGAAAAAATTCTCGAAAAGATTTTTCCTTTTTAAAGTCTCCCGAATTCATTCGACCGCAATTCAAGAGGCGAAAAACTAAGTTTATGCGAATTCGCGCGCCCTGGATTCAACCCGTGGCGGCCTTCGTGGCCTGCCTCATGCTCCTCCACACGGCGCTCCCCGCGGCGGGCGCGAGCGCCCAGGAGCCCGCGCCGGCCGCACAGCAGCGCGTCCTCGTCGAGTCGGTGCAGATCGAGGGCAACCGCCGCCTGCGCGACGAGGACATCCTCTACCACATCCAGACCCGTGAGGGCGACACCTACAACGAGGCGCAGATTCAGCGCGACTACCAGGCGCTCCTGAACCTCCCCTTCTTCGACAAGACCCAGGTGCGCGTCTCGACCACGGACGGCCCCCGCGGCGGCAAGGTCGTCATCTTCGACGTGGTCGAGCTGCCGGTCATCCGCGAGCTGACCTTCAAGGGCCTCAAGAGCGTCGGCGAGGCCGACGTGCTCAAGGAGTTCCGCGAGCAGAGGGTCGGCATCGCCCGCGAGCAGACCTTCGACCCCGTCAAGGTCAACAACGCCCGCCGCGTCATCAAGGAGCTGCTCGCCCAGCGCGGCCACCCGAACGCCGTCGTCACGCCGGAGACCGAGGAGGTCTCGGCCACCTCCATCTCGCTCACCTTCAACGTGGACGAGGCCGACCGCGTCCGCGTCGTGGACATCGAGTTCGAGGGCAACCAGCACTTCTCCGACGGCGAGCTGCGCGGCGCCATGAAGCTCGTCAAGGAGGCGGGGCTGATGTCGCGCTTCCGCGGGCAGGACATCCTCCACCTAGAGAAGCTCGACTACGACCTGCGCAAGAACGTCTGGGACTACATGCGCTCGAAGGGCTACCTCGAAGCGCGCACCGGCGAGCCGCGGGTCGAGGGGCTCGGGCCGAAGCGGACGGGCTTCCCCATCCTGCCGCTCCCGATCATCTCCTCCACGGACGAGGGGCTGCGCGTCACCATCCCCGTCACCGAGGGCAAGCTCTACCGCCTCGGCGAAATTAAAATCGAGGGCAACTCCATCTACTCGGAGGAGGTGATCCGGCTCGTCATCGGGCTCAGGCCGGGCGAGATCGCCAACGGCGCGCGCATCGGGAAGGCCGTCTACGAGGACCTGAAGAACCTCTACGGCCGCCAGGGCTTCATCCAGTACGAGCCTGAGATCACGCCCGAGTTCAAGCCCAACCCGCAGAACCCGAACGAGGGCATCGCCGACTTCACCATCACCATCAACGAGGGCAAGCAGTTCACGCTGCGCCGCCTGGAGTTTTTGGGGAACACCTACACGCGCGACAACGTGCTGCGCCGCGAGGTGGCCGTCAACGAGGGCGACATCTTCAACCGCGAGGTGTGGGAGTTCTCGGTCCTCAGGCTCAACCAGCTCGGCTTCTTCGACCCCATCGACAAGGACAAGGACGCCGAGCTGCGCCCCGACGAGGAGAAGGGCGAGGTCGATATCAACCTCCGCGTCTCGGAGCGCGGCCGCAACCAGATCGCCTTCAACGGCGGCGTCTCCGGCATCGGCGGCTCCTTCTTCGGCCTGGACTACTCGACGAACAACCTGCTCGGCCGCGGCGAAAGTCTCTCGTTCCAGTTCGCCTTCGGCAACCGGCAGAAGTCGATCCTCTTCTCGTTCACCGAGCCGTACATCAACGACCGCCCCATCTCGCTCGGCTTCTCGCTCTACACGCAGTCGCAGAAGTTCTTCGGCGAGGGCACGTTCCTCTCGCAGAACCAGACCGCCCTCAACGACACGTTCGACCTGACGGGCTTTTTGACGGCCGACGAGGCGAACCTCTTCACGCAGAAGACGACCGGCGGGAGCATCTACGCGACCTCGCCGCTCTCCGAGTTCTGGCGGCCGCGCAGCCGCCGCTTCGTCGAGATCGCGCGCGCCTCGCGCATCGGCCTCTCGTACGCCTTCTCGCGCTCCTCCATCGAGGAGCCGCCGGTCAACGAGCAGAACAACCCGAACACCTTTATCCCCATCGTCTTCAAGCAGTCCAACATCACGACGAGCCGGGTGACGCCCTCGTTCGTCTACGACACGCGCAACGGCAGCATCGACCCGACGCAAGGCAGCCAGCTCGCGGCCTCGCTCGCGGTGGCGGGGCTGCTCGGCGACGTGCGCACCATCCAGCCGACGCTCTCGTTCACGAACTTCCGCCCCGTGCGCCGCAAGCGCTCGGAGAAGCCCGAGGTCTTCGGCTTCCGCCTCGTCGCGGGCCACGTCCGCAGCTTCGGCGTCACCTCGACGATCGCCCAGTCGCAGCAGGAGTCGCTCTCCTTCATCAACGGCGTCCCCATCTACGAGCGCTTCTTCCTCGGCGACGAGTTCACCATCCGCGGCTACAACGTCCGCTCGATCGCGCCCATCGCGCCGCTCGACGTGTTCGTCACGACGCGCAACGTCCAGGTCTCGGCCACGGGCGCGGGCGACGTCGTCCCCATCGAGGGGCTCCCCGAGAACCTGCGCCAGCAGCTCGTCGCGCTCGGCACCTTCACCGGCCCGACGGGGGCCAACTCCGTCCTCATCGACCGGCAGTTCCGCTTCCTGGGCGGCGACACGCAGCTCCTGGGGAACTTCGAGTACCGCATCCCGATCTTCGGCCCCGTGGCGCTGGCGGCCTTCGCCGACATCGGCTCGGCCTTCAACCTGACGACGAACTCCGACCAGACCTTCTCGACCGAGTTTCTGGCCGACCAGCCGCTGCTCTGCGGCTCGGGCAGCCTGAACGGGCTGATCGCGCGGCGTAACACGCAACTGATGTCGACGACGAGCCCCTTCTCCTGCGGCACGTCGGCCCTGTTCGCGCAGCCCACCCTCCTCATCCAGGGCGACCGGCTGGTGACGAAGGAGGAGTTCGCGGCGCTGACGCGCATCGGCCCGCTCGACCCCATCTCGGGGCTCCCGTTCGGTGTCCAGCCCGTCTTCCTGCGCGGCGAGGCGCAGACGAACACGGTGGCGCGCCTCTCGCAGAGCCTTTTTTCAAAAATCGGGGACTACCGATCCAGCCTGGGGCTCGAGATGCGCATCCAAATGCCCGTGATCAACGTGCCGTTCCGCTTCATCTACGCCATCAACCCGAACGCACAGGACACGCTCATCCAGGAGAAGAAGAGGGTCTTCCGGTTCAGCATCGGGCGCACCTTCTAGGAGTTTTACGAAAGCATTCGACGGGGGCGGCGCGCCCCCGAAGGTAGTAGCACCCGCGGCCGCGCCCGAAAGTTCGCCCGCAACACTTTAAGGAGCAGTACAAGAAAGATCATGAAAGCGATTCGCACAACCTTCTTCGCCGCCGCCCTCGCGGCCACGGCCGCGCTGACGGCCTCCGCCCAGACGCCCGCGCAGCCGCGCCCCGCGGCCCCGGGCCCCTCGACCGCCGCCGCCATCGCCGAGGGCAAGTTCGCCATCATCGACACCGACGCCTTCGGCGACCAGAAGGACGGCATCAAGCGCCTGGTCGCCGCCTTCCAGACCGTCGAGCGCGAGTTCAAGCCGCGCCGCGACGAACTCCAGGGCCTCCAGACGCGCTACCAGGCCCTCGTCAAGGAGGTCAACGACACCAAGGCCGTCGCCGACCAGAAGGCGCTCGCCGCCAAGGCCGACCAGGCCCAGCAGTTGGAGATAGAGATCAAGCGCAAGCAGGAGGACGGCCAGAAGGCGCTCGACAAGCGCGTCCAGGAGCTGACCGGCCCGGTCTACCAGGACATCGGCAACGCCCTCCAGGCTTTCGCCAAGGCGCGCGGCCTCTCGGTCGTCTTCGACGTGAGCAAGATGCAGGGCGTCGTGATGGTGGTGGACGGCGGCATCGACATCACCAGCGCCTTCATCGCCGACTACAACACGCGCAACCCGGCCACGGCCTCCGCGGCGACGCCCGCCGCCCCGGCCACCCGCCCGTAGTCAAAGGCCGTAAACCGCGAACCGTAAACCGTGACGAGGAGGAATTGACTCCCTCTCGTCGCGGTTTACGGTTCACGATTTACGGCTTTTTCTTGTCACGGTTTACGGTTCACGCTCCGAGTCTCCCTATGGAAACCGTTCTCGACACCCGCGCCATCCAGGAGATACTGCCGCACCGCTACCCGTTCCTGCTCGTTGACCGCATCGTCGAGCTGACGCCGGGGGTGCGCATCGTCGGGGTCAAGCAGGTGACGATCAACGAGCACTTCTTCCAGGGGCACTTCCCCGGCGCGCCCGTCATGCCCGGCGTCCTCATCCTGGAGGCGATGGCGCAGGTCGGCGCCGTCTACGCGCTCCAGCAGTTGGAGGGGCGCGACGACAAGCTCGTCCTCTTCAGCGGCATCGACAACGGGCGCTTCCGCCGCCCCGTCGTCCCCGGCGACACGCTGCGTATCACCGTGACGCCCGTCCGCGTCGGCCACCGCGTCCAGAAGATGCACGGCGAGGCGCACGTCGAGGGCCAGCTCGCCGCCGAGGCCGACATCATGAGCGTCGTCGTCCCGAGGTGAAAGGCAGTAGGCAGTAGGCAGATGGCAGCAGGCAGTACGCTCCGGGCTTCGGACGTTGAAGGGTTAACTTAAGGTTTCGACTTTAAGGTTTTTAACTGCCTACTGCCATCTGCCTACTGCCTACTTTCTTATGTCTGTCTACGTCCACCCATCCGCCGTCGTCAGCCCGCGCGCCGAAGTGGGCGAGGGCTCCCACGTCGGGCCGTACTGCACGGTCGGCGACGAGGTGCGCCTCGGCGCGCGCGTGCGGCTCGAATCGCACGTCGTCGTGGACGGCCGCACCGAGATCGGCGACGAGACGCACGTCTTCCCCTTCGCTTCGATCGGCCTTGAGCCGCAGGACCTGAAGTACCGCGGCGAGCCGGCCGAGACGCGGGTGGGCAAGCGCTGCCGGCTCCGCGAGTTCGTGACCGTCCACCGCGGCACGGAGGGCGGCGGGATGCTGACCTCCGTCGGCGACGACTGCCTCATCATGGCGCAGGCGCACGTGGCGCACGACAGCCGCGTCGGCGACCGCGTCATCATGGCGAACGCCGCGACGCTCGCCGGCCACGTCGAGGTGGAGGACGGCGCGAACGTCGGGGCCTACTCGGGCGTCCACCAGTTCTGCCGCGTCGGCCGCGAGGCGTACGTCGGCGGCTACTCGGTCGTCGTCAAGGACGCGCTCCCCTTCGCGCTCACGGTCGGCAACCACGCCAAGTGCTACGGCCTCAACACGGTCGGCATGAAGCGTCGCGGCTACCCGCAGGAGACCATCGAGGCGCTGCACCACGCCTTCCGCCTCCTCCTCTCCTCAAGGCTCAACACCACGCAGGCGCTCGCCCGCATCCGCGAGGAGATACGGGACTCGCCGGAGGTCGAAGAACTCCTCCGCTTCATCGAGACCTCGCGGCGCGGGGTCGTAAAGTAGTAAATGGTGAATAGTAAATGGTGAATGGATAAGAGCGGGCGGTTCTTCACCATTCACTATTTACCATTTACCATTCACCAACGTATGCGTTACGGACTCATCGCGGGCAACGGCAAGTTCCCCTTCCTCGTGCTGGAGGGGGCGCGGCGCGCGGGCGCGCAGGTTGCGGTCGCGGCCATCAGGGAGGAGACCGACCCGGAGATCGAGAAGCTGGCCGACCGCGTGACTTGGGTCGGCATCGGCCAGCTCGGCCGGATGATTCGCTTCTTCAAGCGCGAGGGCGTGGAGAAGGCGATCATGGCGGGCCAGGTCAGGCACGTGCAAATCTTCAGCGGCGCGCTCCCCGACGTGCGGATGCTCCGGATGCTCCTCTCGCTCCCGCGCCGCAACACCGACGCCCTCATCGGCGGGGTCGCGGCCGAGCTGGCGCGCGAAGGCATCGAGCTGATCGACTCGACCTACTTCATCAAAGACCAGTTGCCCGCCGAGGGCGTGCTCTCGCGCCGCCAGCCTTCGGCCGCCGAGCGCGCCGACATCGAGTACGGCCTCGAGGTCGCGCGCGAGATCGCGCGGCTCGACCTCGGCCAGACCATCGTCGTGCGCGCGCGCGCCTGCGTCGCCGTCGAGGCGATGGAGGGCACGGACGAAACGGTCCGCCGCGCCGGCCGCCTCGCGCGCGGCCGCCTGACGGTCGTCAAGGTCGCCAAGCCGAACCAGGACATGCGCTTCGACGTGCCCGTCGTCGGCCTGCCCACCGTCGAGACGATGGTCGAGGCCGGCGCCACCTGTCTGTGTCTGACCGCAGGCAAGACGCTCATCTTCGACCGCCAGGAGATGCTCAACCTCGCCGACCGCCACCGCATCGCGGTCGTTGCGGTGTGAAAGGCAGTAGACAGTAGACAGTAGTCAATAGCCAGTAGAAAAGGTAAGCGGCGCGTCCGGCCCGAAGGTTGAGACGCGCCGCTTTTTTCTACTGGCTACTGACTACTGTCTACTGTCTACTTTTCTTACTCGCTCACCCCCGAGGCGGCCTGCTGGGTGGTGGCCTTGGGGTCGTAGGGCGTCTTGAGGTACTCCTGGGCGGCGCGCTGTGCGCCGTCGAAGTCGATGCCGGACTCGACCGCCTGCTTGTACTCGTGGACAGCGCGGGCGCGGTCGCCCATGCCGTCGTAGGCGTTGCCGCGCTTGATGCGCGCCCACGCCTCGATCCACGAAGGCCGCAGGTTCCCGTGCAGCGCGGCGTCGAAGTTGTCGAGCGCCTGCTGGTAGTTGCGCTGCTCCAGGAAGATGAGCCCGAGGTTGTAGTAGACCCACGAGTTCGACTTGTCGAGCTTGAGCGCCTCCTCCAACTGACGCTGCGCTTCGAGGTACTGCCCCTCGCGGAAGAGTTCCAGCCCGCGGCGCGCGACGATGGAGATGCGCAGCTCTTCGGACGCCCGCAGCACCTTGTTGTTCGGGTCGATGACGACCTCAAGCGGCTTGCCCTTGACCTCGAAGTCGAAGTCCTCGCTGCGGTCGGCGACGTAGACGACCGTGTTGGCGTCGTCGCCCTCGGCCCGCAGTTGCAGCTCGACCGGCATCCGCAGGTTCTCGACGTTCTGCTTGACCGTGCCGCGCGCGCGGAACTTGCCCGAGCGCGTGCGGATGATCTGGTAGTCCACCGTGAACTCGGGGACGCCCGTGCCCTCGACCCAGCGCGCGAAGAAGTAGCGCATGTTCTCGCCCGCCACCGCCGAGGTCAGGCGCTCGAAGTCGTCGATGGAGGCGTTCTTGCCGCGGAACTCCGAGGCGTAGCGCTTCAAAAGCTCGTCGAACTTCGACGGGCGCAGAACCTCGCGCAGCATCCGGAAGACCATCGCGCCCTTGTAGAAGACGACGGCCTGGTAGGCGGCCGACTGGTCGTCGAGCGTCGAGGGCGCGCGGGCGATTGATGCGGCCTGCTCGAACATGAGCGCGCGCTCAAGCATGTCGCGCTGCGCCGTGTCGAGTTGCCCGCCCGACATCCGGCCCTCGCGGAAGGCGAAGCTGCTCCACTCGGCGAGCCCCTGCGAGAGCCACGCGTCGTCGAAGGACTTCAGGCCCACGGTCAGGCCCCACCACTGGTAGGCGACCTCGCGCAGGAGCCTGTCGTCGAGCGACGCCTGGCGGCCGGGCGTGAAGAAGCGGGGCGAGAGGAAGTGGATGCCGGGCGCGGCGTAGGCGTCGAGGCTCGCGTCGTCGATCTGGACGAGCTGGAGGCGCGTGCCGAAGGCCGGCGGCCCGTACTTCTGCGTGTAGAACTGCAAAGCCTCGCCGACGAGCTGCCCGTAGGGCTCGACGAAGCCCTCGCTGCCGGGCTGGACGTGGAACGTGACCTCGTAGCCGCCGATCTTGAGCGTGCGCGAGATGAAGCGGCCGACGGCGAAGCTGCCGACGAGAGAAGGCTGGCGCGTGACGAAGCGGTAGCTGCGCAGGCCCGCGGTCTGGGCCCCGGCGCGCGCGGGCGCGGTGCGCGCCGCGGTCTCGCCCGCGGGCGGCAGGAACTGCGGGCCCGTCGCCTGCGCGACCGGCTCTTCGCTGAAGCCCGCGACGGTGAAGCCCTCGGGGACGCTGATGGTGATGTCGGAGGTGGCGCGGTCGGCGGCGTACTCGTGGAAGGGGAACCAGCGCGCCGCGTAGAGCAGGTACGAGAGGTCGGCCCCGACGTAGGCCAGGCGCTTCGTCAGGAGCGGCCCGCCCTCGGGCGTGACGAGCGCGCCCGACCAGCGGAACCGCAGCGTCTGCGGCTGCCCGGCCGCGACGACCTCGCCGAGGTCTACGCGGACGAAAGGCCCGATGGTCTCAAGCCCCGCCTGATCCTGCACGACGTTGGTCAGAGGCTTCCCATTGCGCTCGACCGACTCGACCTTGAGCGAGCCGTTCAGCTCAAAGACGACCGAGCGGGTGTTGTCGAGCGGGGTGAAGGTGACGTCGGCCGTGGCGGTCAGGAGGTGCTGCGCGGGGTTCAACTCGGCGATGATGCGGTAGTTGTTCACGTCGAAGCGCGCGCGCTGCCCCGGCGCGAGCGGCGTCTCGGCGATGGTCTGGACGGGCGCGGGGGTCGGGGCCGGCGTCGGTGTGGGCCTGGCCTGCGCGGGCCTCTTCTGCGCGTTGCGGGCGGCCGGCTGGGCCGCGGCGAGCGCGGGCAGGCACAGCAGCGCCAGCGTCAAGATGGCGTGGTTAAAGAGTCTCTTCATCGTCTGATCTTCCTGCCGAAAGGGTCGCCGAGTGTGCTTAACGGAAACGATACGCCGTGCGGCCGTCCCTGACAACTTTTCACGCGCGTCCGCGGGGTGAAGCACGCCGAAAACGGGCGTTTCTGCTATTACGACAAGCGTTTTGATGTCCCCTCCGGCCGCACCGTTGTACGCCCCCGGCCCGCTTGACAGCCCCCGCCGCCCGCCCCCATCCTGCGTTCATGAACTCGTACGGCGACCCCGCCATCCGCATCACGCTCCTGCCGCGCGACACGAACCCGCAGGGGACGATCTTCGGCGGCATCATCCTGAGCTACATCGACATCGCCGGGGCGGTCGAGGCGCACCGCCGCACCGGCGTCGAGCGCTTCGTCACGGTCGCCATGCGCGAGGTCATCTTCCACCAGCCCGTCTTCGTCGGCGACCTCGTCAGCTTCTACGCGCAGACCCTGAAGATCGGCACGACCTCCATCACCACGCGCGTCGTCGTCGAGGCCGAGCGCTACGGCGGCACAAGCGAGCGCATCAAGGTCACCGAGGCCGAGGTCGTCTACGTGGCGGTGGACGCCAACCGCCGCAAGATGCGCATCAACAGGGAACTCGTCCACGGCCTCGAAGACATCGAGCAGCACGAGACCTCTTAGCCCCGCCCGCCGGGCGGGAGCCAGCCGCCGCGCCAGTCGTACTCTTCGAGGCCGGCGAGGTTCTTCTTGTAGTCGTAGGGCGAGGGCTCGCGGCAGGCGTAGCCGGGGTAGTAGTAGAGACAGCCGAGCCTCCGCGAGCGCCCGACGGCGAGCAGGATGGTGTAGACGCCGAGGCTGCGGCGCGACTCCGCGGGGTCGAACATCGAGTAGACGGAAGAGGTCGCGCGGCTCCCCACGTCAAGGAAGTGCGCGGCGACGAGACGTCCGCCGTCGTAGACGCGAATCGTCTCGTTGCGGCACGGCACCTCCGCGGGCGCGTGCGGCGAGAGGAAGTCGCGGAGCGAGTCGGGCACGTCCGTGCGGAAGCGCCGCCGGTGCGCCTCGAACATCTCGAACATCTCCGCGTCGAGCGCGGTCGGCCCGACCTCCGCGCGCAGGTCGCGGTTGCGCGCGGCCACGCGCCGCTGGCTGCGCGAAGGCTCGAACCGCGCCAGCTCCACCCTCAGCGGCGTGATCGTCAGGTTCCGCCCCTCGTAGAGCCAGCGCCTGTAACGGAAGAAGATCGGCCCGAAGTGCCGCCACCCCTCGGCCCACAGCCCGTCCATACGCTCGGGCGCGGCGCTCCAACACAAAAAATACTCTTCCTGGGAAGACATCTGTCAGAGCGTGAACCGTGAACCGTAAACCGTGACGAGTAGAAGACAGTTCCTCCTTGTCACGGTTTACGGTTCACGGTTCACGCTAATTCAGCAGCGCCTGCACGCGGCGGAGGGCCTTGGCGGCCTGTGTGAAGCCGGGCTCCTCTTCGAGGGCGAGGCCGTAGTGGCGCGCGGCGTCGAGCGGGCGGTGGCGCTGCTCGTAGACGCGGCCGAGGTTGAAGTGCGGGAAGACGTAGGACTCGTAGCGCGGGGCCGAGAGCGCGCGGCGGAACCAGCGCACGCACGTCCAGAGGTCGCCCTGCGCGATGAGGTAGCTGCCGATGTCGTTGTAGGGGTTGCCGAAGCTCGCGTCCACGCGGATGGCCGCGAGGCACTCGTCGATGGCCTCGTCGTAGCGCCCCTCGAAGCTGTAGACCCACCCCAGAAAGGTGTGCGCCTCGGCCGTCGGGTAGGTCTCAATCGAGCGCCGGTAAAGCTCGACCGCCTCCGCGTACCGCTTCTCCAACTGCGCCTCGTAAGCCTGCTTGAACAGCTCGACCGCGCGCCGCCGCCGCGGCCCGTCAGCGGTCGTCTTATCCTCTTCCTCGTAGAACATAAAACTCACACTTCATTCGCCGCCCGGCGTGCTTCCGCACGCTCTGGCGGGCAGGGATGCCCGCGCCCCCGGGGTGGGCGTCGGGGCGGCGCAGGGCCTGGACTCGGCGGGCGTGTCGAGGCGGCGGATGCGGCCGTCGGTGCGGGGCGCGATTGTCTTCGCGTCCTCGATGGCTTTGCGCAGCACGCCGGAGTCGGTCAGCTTCTGCTTCAGGGGGACATCGGGCCGCCCCTTGAACATCGCGTACTGGTCGCCGCCGCCCGCGACGAAGCTCGTCGTCACCAGCGTGTAGGTCCTCTTCGTGTCGAGCGGCCGGCCGTCCACCGTCACGCCCGAGACGCGCGAGCCCGGCGGCTTCGACGCGTCGAACGAGAAGCGGACGCCTGAGACCTGCGGGAAGCGGCCGGGCTCCGCGCCCGGCGCGGTCAAACTCACGCCGTGTTCGAGCGCTTGCAGGAGCACGTCGCCCGTGACCTCGATGACGGCGAGGTCGTTGCCGAAGGGGAGGATGGAGAGCACGTCGCGCACGGTCAGGTCTCCGGCGGGCAGCACGTCGTCGGCGCGGATCGAGCCGCCGTTGATGAGCGCCACGTCCGCGCCTGAGGCTTTACGGAACGAGTCGGCGATGAAGTCGGCGACGTTGGTCTCCTCGCTCCGGCTGGTCGCGCTGCGCGCGTCGAGCGGGACGGAGGTCGCCCCGACGGGCTGCGCAAGCTCGTTCGTCAGCCGTGCGTACTTCGCGACGACGGGCGCGAAGGCGGGGTCGTCGGCGACGGAGGCATCGACGGGAATGACCTCCCAGTCGATGGACTCGACCCTGCCCGCCGAGGGGTCTATGTTGAGGTCGATGCGCCCCAGCTCGCGCGCGTCGGCCGTCATCTTGAAGATGGGGACGCCCGCGGACGAGGACTGAAGCAGCGAGTGCTCGTGCCCGCCGATGATGACGTCGATGCCGGGCGCGCAGCGCGCCAGCGCCTTGTCCTGCTCAAGCGAGAGGTGGGTGAGCGCGACGACGGCCTGCGCGCCGGCCGCGCGCATCTGCGGGATGACAACTTTCGCAGTCTCACAGGGGTCGCGGAACTCGGTCGTGGGGCCGGGCTTCGAGGTCGTCTTCGTCTCGGGCAGGGCGATGCCGAAGATGCCGACCTTCACGCCGCCCATCTCGCGCACGTCGAAGAGCGGCGTGCCGGCGAAGGTCTTGCCCGTCTTCGAGTCCACGACGTTCGCGCCGAGCCACTTGAACTTCGACTCCTTCACCCGCTTCAACAGCTCCTCGTCGCCGTAGTCGAACTCGTGGTTGCCGAAGACCGAGTAGTCGAGCCCGACCTGGTTCCACGCGTCGATCATCTGCGCGCCCTTGTAGGTGATCGACTCGACCGACGGCGAGATGGTGTCGCCCGCGAGCAGGAAGAGCGTGTTGGGCGACTCCTGCATCACGCGCTTGCGCAGCGCCGAGACGCGGGCGAGGCCGCCGCGCGCGCCGCGGTCGGCGGGCGTGAAGCGGTACACGTCGTTGACCTGGAGGAGCGTGACGCGCACCGTGCAGGCGCGCTGCTGCGCCTGCCGCGCGAGGGTCGCGTGCTGCGCGAAGAGGAGTGCGGCGGCGAGCGCGAGTGCCAGTGCCCGCCCGCGCGTTCGGATGAATGCCATCGGGTCGAAAATCCTTCCTCGAAGATGTCCGGGAGTTATGTCGTCCGGCGCACTGTCTGCGCCGCAGTCAGGCCGAGCCAGTGGCTTGAATTATAAACCCTCGACACCCAGCTGTTCGAGTGTCCGACGATGTCGCCCACTGTAGCAACGCCGCGCCGCGGTGGAGCAGCGAGTGTCTACTTAGGAAGACTGCCTACTAAGAACTGTAGCCAAGAGTACATATAGTTGCCCGCGGCGTTAGACAACGCTCCCGAGAGCAGGATGTCGGACACGCGGCTGAAGACGCCGGGGTCTTCGCGCCGGATGGTCGTGAGGTTCTGGATGACCTCTTCCCGATCTTCTTCGCGTACGCCGCGCTCGACCACCTTATAGAGATTTTCGAGGGCGCCCGCGAGGGCACTGTTATGAGCTTGCTGCGCTTGCTGCGCTAGCTCCTTGAACCCGGCGGAGAGGTCTGTATTTTGCGAAACCAGACCCTCTATGAGCGCCATGAAGCGCGCCCTGTCTTCGTCGAACCGCTGCTCCACACGTCTGACTGAGGCTTTCGCCTTCGCTCCAGCACTTTAGTAGAGTATCTTTCTAATGAAATCAATAAGATACGGACTGTTCTAATTATTTTTCCCCAAATAAGTAATTATCTCCGTCTCTCACGGCGAGAAACCATCCATTCTGAGAAATCAATACAACTGTCTTCGTTGTGCTCAACTTCCCGGCACAATCAGCACCCTACGACGCTGGGGACTTAATACTCACCTAGTGTGCCAGCAAGTCGTGCCGGCAATTTGACGGACGCTCTATGAGCCGGTACGGGAGAGCCTTATAATCATTCTTTACAAGAAAATATTAGTATTCACGCCTGTGCCGGCTTGCTGTACCAGCGTCTTCCAATTTGTACCAGCAGCACCGTGCCGGCAATTTACGCGGTCGCCCAGACGGGACCGTGGTGGCACAAACGCCCTTCCCCGAAAACGCTGCGCGAAAGTGGCTGCGGCGCATCCTTTGTGCCGGCATCCGCTGCCGTGCCACGAGTTAATCTTCTACCCCCCTGAAATTTTCTCCTGCCGTAAATCTTTCGGGTCTAAATTTTTTATCTTTGCTTAGTACCATATCTTGTGGTATAAGCCGCGAACATGGGTATTAGTTCCAGGCGACCCGATCCCGATCAGGCGCGCGGCGCCGTCCTTGAGGACGCCCTGCGGGGCCTGCCTCCGCTCACCGACAAACAGGCCGAGTGCCTGCGCTACGTGCTCGACTACTTCCTTGAGCGGAGGTACTACCCGACACAGCGCGAGGTGGCCGCGGCGATGAGCCTCAACAGCTCGACCGCCGAGTCCTACCTCAAGCCGTTGATCCAGAAAGGCTACCTGGAGCGGGAGCCACGCCGGCGGCGCAATGTCAGGCTGACGGCGGCCGCGGTCAGGAAATTCGAGCTGATGGGGGTGAGCGTCAGGGAGCAACTACTCGCGGTAGCTTAGAAGAAGTTTTTACGCGGCAGAAAAGCAAACGACTCGTGATGTCTTGGCAGGACATCCGAGTCGTCGCGGAATCGGTCTCACTTGCTGTGGCGGCAAAGTGCGAGCCGATTTTGCGCGCTTTCTCCGTGTTTGTCAACCTCTATCTACACGGAGGACGCGCGAATGTCTACTACACCTACCTCTACCTCTGCCTTAGCGACTGAGCGCCAGAACCTTCTTCCCGACGGCGGTGCCGCACCCCCGGTGAGTCTTACTTACGCCGAACTGATGGCCCGTCATAATGCGCGGCTCGATCATTATTTCGAGTCGGAGGGCTTCACCGGGGGGAAGGCGGAGCAGATAAAACGCAACCATCGGACGGCGCTCAACGACTGGATGAGCCGCCGAGGGGTTTCCCCGCTCGACGTCGTAGGGCGGGAGTTCGGCGAGGATTTCGCCGCCGAGCTGGAGCGCCACCAATCATACCTCAGGGCCAAGCCTCACAACCGGAAGGGTAAGGTCGTCAAGGGGCTCGCCGACAAGACAGTCGAAAACCGCATCTCCATATTGGGTCAGTGGCGTGATTCGTGGTTGGCCTCAGTCAATTTCGTGGGCGGTGCGGCATCATGGAAAACCATTTCTGAAGCGTTAAAGGACTTAGCCGGCTCCCGCAGCATGACGGCATACGCGTTCTCCAAGGCGGTCGGCGTCGACGACTGTACTTTTCTCCATTGGTTTTTAGGGGAGAGCAACCCCTCCAACAGGGAGAAGACTGTTAAGGCTTTTAGGAGTATAGAGCGGTATTGCGGCCTCAAAGAAGGCGAACTGATTTCCCTCATCAGAACGGTTTCTAGGCCGCGGAGGGGCGTAGGTACGGGAGGGCCGCGCTCGCAGCATAGCCTGCGACAGGAGAGGGCGACCTCGGAGAGATACAAGATGAACGTATTCCCGCCCCGCCTTCAGGCCGAATTCGACGGGTGGTTCGACCTCATGACTCCCATGCTCGAACCCGAAGGTGGGTTGAGGAGGAACGGCCACTGGTTCATCGATCCCGAAACCCGCGAGTGTCCGACGGCCGTGCGGAATAAGTCGCTGCTGGCCGGCTTTTTCGGTTACCTCTGTCTGCCCGTAAATGGGCGTCGGTTTCCCATCCCTAAGTGGAAGAGGGAGGCACAGGCCGGGGTGGAGGAAGGCGAAGACGCCGAGGTTGGATACACGGTCGTCTGCGGCGAGGGCTTCAATCAGAACAGCCTGACGCTGGCCCTAGTAAGCGATGTGTCCCTGGTCAAGCGCTTCTTGGAATTCGGGCGGGTACGCGCGGGCGGTCACTTCAACGGCGACACAGTGCACTTCCTGAACATGTGCTGCACCTTGTTGCGTGAGGGAACCGGCTACATCAGGCAGCACCCCGAGTACGGGCAGAGACTGCCTCAGCCGGTTTCGGCCGAGGAGTGGGACGGGCGGTGCGCCTCGGCCCACCGGCGGTTCAGGGACGTGCTGCTGGACCTGAATAAAAACCATCTGGTCCGACAGTCGAGAGACGTGTCGGAGCCAATCGATTTCATTCTCAACGACGCCCACCCGATACATTATCTCTACGAGCTGGCGGACTTGATGGAGGGCGATCTACCCGGGCCTCCGGCGAAGTACAAGCGAGCGATGTCCTACCGGGACATGTTCCTGGTCCGGTTCCTCACCGCCAACCCGCTGCGCATCAAACACTTCTCGAAGATGACCTGGAAGGCCGACAACACCGGCAACCTTTACCAAGAGAGAGACGGGTCGTGGTGGCTGCGGTTCCCCAAAGAGACATTCAAAAACCGGAAGGTCCTCCGCAAGGACATTTTCGCTAAGGAATACCGGGCGGCCCTCCCTCCCTCGCTCTGGCCGTACGTCGAAACTTACCTCTTTGAGCACAGGCCGCTGCTGCTCGGGGCCGACCGCTGCGACTACGTCTTCAGGCCCGGGCCGAGGGGTGGGACGTTAAGGCACAAGACCGGCGACACCAACCCGATGAGGAAGGAGTCCCTGTCCGACATCCTTCACTGGCACGCGAAACATTACCTGCGCTGCATGGGCTTCGGGGCGCACGCCTACCGGCACATCATCGCCACCGACTTCCTGAAGAACAACCCCGACGGGCTCATGATCGCGGCCAGCCTCCTGCACGACAGGCCCGAGACGATTCTCAGGTACTACGGCCACGTGCAGCACGGCGACTACTTCAGGCACTGGCTTGACTACCACGAGGCGCAACTAGCTGAAAGCCGGTCGCAGAGGGCGGGGAGGGTTGCCGCGTAATGGCGAGCGAAACCGCCTCCATCCTGAACGAGCCGGCCTCCTCGGTCCTGAGCAGGCACGGCGTCAGGTTCCGGGTCAAACACGACGGGCCCGTCACCTGGTACAACCTGGAGAAGTGCCCGGCCTGCGGGCACACGGGCTACCAGTGCGGCGTCTCTGAGTCGGTTGGCACGGACGGCAAGCTCTACCACGGCGTCAAATGCTGGCACGTGGCCGACAACGGCTTCGGCACCGACACGCCCCGCTACCAGGACTTCCTCGGCACGATGGGCGTGGACCCCTACCCCCTCCGTAAGCTGATGCTGAGGGAACTCGGGCACGGCCGGATGGGGCAGAGTAACTGGAAGTGCCCCTTCCACGAGGAGGCGGAGGAGAAGCCGGAGGAGCCGCAGCGGCCCCTCAACCGCGAGGAACTCGCGGTGCTCAGGAAGCGGCTGCGCGAGAACGGGGACGCACTCCAGTACCTGGCCGGGCGCGGCATCACGGCGGAGACCGCCGCCCGCTTTGAGCTGGGCCTCTCGACGCCGTACAAGAACAAGGCCGGCAGGGTGCAGGAGAACGCGCTCGTCTACCCCGTCCGCGCGGCCGACGGGCAGCTCTACGGCAAGTACGGCTACTACAACATCCCCGGCGTCACCCAAAACCCGACTGACAAGAACGGGTGGATGAGCGGGCGGCCGCGCACCTACTACGCCGCGGCCGCCGCCGGGCGCGAGAGTATTTTCGTATGCGAGGGGGCGAAGGACGTGTGGCGGCACTGGCAGGCGCTCGACGGCTCGCCCCTGGGCTCCGGCCTGCTCCTCGTCACCTCGACGCACGGCTCCTCGTTCCCCAAGGAGTGGAAGGACCCGGCCTTCTGGTCTCGCTGGAAGCACGTCTACCTAGCCCAGGACAACGACGAGGCCGGCGACTTCATGGCCGGCAAGCTGGTGCCTTACATCGGGCGGGAGGCCCGCCGCGTGCTCGTCCCGCGCTGGTACGGGAAGGACTGGACCGACTTCTGGCAGTCGGGCGGCACGCTCGACGAGTTCGGGGGCTGCTCGAAGAGGCCCTCCCCCTCTCCCCGCCGGTCCGGCCCGAAGAGGAGGCGGACGCGGGCGGGCCGGGGCGCTTCGCCTACGCGCCCGTCGACATCAACGGGGCCTTCCACAACGGCCACCTCTACTACACGGCGCAGACCTTGAGGCGCGAGGTCGAGCTGACGAAGAACGACTTCGACGAGGAGGTCGTCGCCGTCTTCGAGGAGCTGGAGACGGTCGTCATCCGCAGCGACCGCACGGTGCACACGGCCGTCTGGTCCAGGTCGCGCAAGGGCACGAAGCAGCAGAACCAGGTGCTCAGACTCTCCGACGGCACCCTGATCAGCGACGAGCCCAGGGCCAACAAGTACGGCACCTGGTCGTGGGGCTCGGTCAACGCCTACCTGCAAGGAAAGTCCCGCGCGCGGCCGCTCGGCGAGATGCTGCGGGAGGTCGAGGAGTACCTCCGCTCCAGCGTCTGGCTGCCCTACGACGAGGACTACGCCCTCCTGGCGCTGACCGTCCCCGTCACCTACGCGCAGGCCGTTTTTGACGCGGTCCCGCTCATCTTCCTGAACGGGCCCGCCGGCTCCGGCAAGAGCCAGACGGGCCGGGCGATGGCGCGCGTCTCGGCCAACGCCTACGTCTGCGGCCAGTCGTCGGCCGCCTCCATCGCCCGCTTCATCGACGAGTCGCGCGGGTTCGTCGTCCTCGACGACCTGGAGGCCGTCGGGAACAAGGGGGGCGAGTTCAGCGAGTTGGTGCAGGCCCTCAAGCAGAGCTACAGCAAGGCGACGGCGACCAAGCTCTAGACGGACGTCAAGACGATGCGCACCGAGCGCCTGAACTTCTTCGGCGTCAAGATGATCAACAACACGACCGGCGTCGACCAGATCTTGGGCAGCCGCATGCTGCGCGTGCAGACCAAGAAGATCCCCGACCACCTGAAGCGCGAATTCGAGCAGACGAGCCTGGTCAGCGACCCGAAGCTGGACGCGCTGCGCGACGAGCTGCACACGTGGGCCTTCGAGCAGGTCTCGGAGGTGGCCTCCCGCTACCGCCAGCTCTTCCCGAAAAGCTCCGACCGCGCCGACGAGATCGCCGCGCCGCTCGTCGTCATGGCCGACCTCGCCGGCGACCCCGACCTCAAGTCGCGGCTGGAGGTCGCGCTGACCCGGCAGAAGCACCGCGGGCTGGAGACCGAGGACCCCGTCCAGGTGATGATCGACGCGCTCAGGAACCTGGTGGCCCAGGGGTACGAGATGATCTCGATCACGCACCTGGTGCTGGAGATGCGCAGCCTCATCCACGAGAACTACGGCAAGAGTTTCACCACCGAGATCCCCGAGTGGGCGCGGCCCGACTGGGTCGGCAAGCAGCTCAGGACGCACGACCTGATCGAGGTCGACCCCGGGCAGCAGGAGCGGCGGCGTCTCTTCGGCGCGCACCTGCGCTTCTACCCCGTGAGCCGCTCCTTCGTCGAGCAGGTGCGCTCGGCCTTCGCCGAGCAGGGCGTCGAGGTCCGCGCCGGCGGCACCGAGCCGACGGCCTTCTGCCAGGGCTGCGAGGGCTGCGTCTACAGCCTGCACAACTGCGAGATCATGCCGAAGAGGCTGCGGGTGGAAGGCCGGGAGGACACAGGGCTCCCCCGCGCGCGTCTTTGAGTACGGCGTTAGAGATACAGCAGGGTAATACCGTAATACCGTATTACTTACACATGTCTGCCCCTATAATATCGCCGTCCTTGAGTAGCGTGCCCGGGGAGAACCCTCGGACGCGGCGCACGATAGATTCGTATGGGAACGCAGTGATAAACTTACGTCCGAGGAGCAAACGGCCATGACGACCACAGCGCTCGGAGCGCCGGAGCAGCGGGTGGTTCTGACGGGTGTCAGTTGGGCGACTTACGAGCGCCTGCTGCACGACCTGAAGGACAGCAGCTCGCCGCGTCTCACTTTCGACAGGGGGGTGCTGGAGGTCATGAGTCCGTCCGCCGAACACGAAGAAAGCAACCGCACCATCTCGCTCCTCGTGGAGGTCTTAGCCGAGGAGTTCGGCCTCGACGTCAGGAATCTCGGCTCGACCACGTTCCGCCGTGAGGACCTGGAGCAGGGTTTCGAGCCCGACTCGTGCTTCTACGTCCAGAACGAGGGCCGCATGCGCGGCAAGAGAGAGATCGATCTGACGGCCGACCCGCCGCCCGACCTCATCATCGAGGTCGACATCACTAGCCCCTCGCTCAATAAGTTCCCCATCTACGCCGCGCTGGGCGTCCCCGAAATCTGGCGCTACGACGGCCGGGCCGCGACGATCTTCAGGCTGGAGGGGGGCGGCTACGTCGAGGCGGGAGAGAGCGCCGCCCTGCCCCGGCTGACGAGCGGCGACCTGTCCCGTTTCGTCGCGGAGGGCACGACGGCCGGCCGCCGTGAGTGGCTGCGCGGCGTGCGCGAGTGGGCGCGCGGGCGGTAGGTGGCCGGCTCCTGGCTCTACTCCCTCTCGCAGTCCACAATCCTCCCGGTCGCCACGTCGACTCTACACGTTTTCTTACTCCGGTAGTATTCGCACTGGACGGCGCGCAGCGCCTCCGCGACCGCCTCGATGACCGGGCGCTCCCGCGTGCTCCCGTCATCCAGCCGCAGGTCGGGATTCGCCAGCGCGAACCGCATCAACTTCTCGCCCCAGATTTTCCCCTTGTTGAACTTCGCGAGGGCGGGGACGGCCCGCCTCGCCGTCTCGAAAAGCTGCTTGCCCGACTTAGCGCCCGCCGTCTGTTCCAGCAGCTTCTGTTTGTCCTCGGGCGGCGCGCCGTTCTCCTCGGCGACGCCCCAGAGGACCTCGACCAACTCGCCCGGCGTGAAGTTGGCAAACTCGAAATCCGGGTCGCTAACGAAGAACATCCCGAACATCTCGTCTTTCTCCGCCGCCTTCTTTAACACCCTCAAGTTGTCCTCGGCGTCCCCGTCCAGCGAGACCCAGCTAAAGACGGAGCGCCGGATGTCGTTCAGCAGGTTGTCCCTGAAGGACAGCCCCTTCCCCCGGCTGGCGATCACGTCCCCCTTGAGGTTGATGACCTCGATCTCTTCGTGCCGGCCGATGGCGGTCTCGACCGCGCCCAGCTCGGTCTCGCCCTCGACGTACCACCGCAGCCGGACACCGTGGTCGAGCCGCAGGTCCCGGACGAACGCGCCCCGCGCCGCGTGGTCGTCGATTAACCTCTGCGAGCCGTAGAAGAATTCCTTGAAGCTGCCGGAGCCGGAGCCGAAGCCGAATTCGTCCTCCTCCGGCAGCTCGGTCTCGAAGACAGCCTCGGCGGAGCGGCGGATCATCTCGGCCATCGCCAGCAGGTGCATCGCGCCGCCGAGTCTTCCTTTCACCTGCTCCAGCCTGTATTCCTTTCTGGTGAGCCTGAGAATGCGGTGGACGTCCTTGTTCGGGTCGAGCGTCTGGGCCTCCCGGCACAGCTCGGAGATGATTCGTTTCACCTCATCGAGTCCGATGTTTTGCATGACCTCCTTGTGCTCGTCGAAGTGGCTGTCGACCGCGAGGTCGAATTCCTCCTCGTTCTCGACGTAGTTGTACGGGAGCCGGTTGTAGCCGAAGAGCTTGCCGAAGGTGAAAGGCTCCGCGTCGACCGCCAGCGACGTGACCTCGTTCCAGCGGCGGACGCGCGACCGGAAGCTTTCGCCCGAGGACGACTTGTTGAAATGCTCGATGAGGTAGTCGAGGACTCTCCGGTAGCCGTCCGTGGAGAGCAGCATCTGCATCGTGACGACGCGGGGTTCGAGCAGTTGTTCGATGCGGCGAAGGACGTAGTACCTGAAGCGGTGGAACATGAAGTACACGTCCGCAGGGAGGTCTCCGAGGTCTTTGACGACCCCGCCCAGCCCCTCACTACGGTCGACGGGGTCCCTCGCGTCGGCGTAAAGGTACTCCCCCGCGTCATTCCGCCGGATGAAGACCAAGCCCTCGATGTCTAGTTGGTCTTTGCTGATGAGCATGTCCGCCCGGAGCAGGCCGATCCGCCAGAGGCGCTGCATGTCGTCGCCCGAGGCCGAGAAGCCTAAGCCCCTTTCGGCGGCCAACTGGCGCAGATCGGCGACGGTTAAAAACTTCATCTGCCGGATGAACTGGCGCTCGATGATCCGCTTCGTGACCGAGGAGGGGTCTATCAGAGTTTTGTCGGGTGTCGTAATCATACCTTTGTTCCTTACCTCACCGCCCTGCCCGTCGGGGAGAGTATAAAAGGTCGCCGGGTCGTCGGACAGTGTCGTCAGAAGGGATTTAACAGGTCAACGACTTTTGCTAGCAGCTCGAACTTCCCGGTCGAGAGGAACAGGCGTCAGAACGTCGGCCGGTGGTGGTATGATTACCGCATGAGTGACGAAATTATTGAGATCGAAGAGTCGGAAGCCACCACCGCCGATCTGCGCGACGGGTCGGACACCCTGTACATTCGGATGCGGCCGTCACCCAAGGCCGAGCGGATTCAACGGGAGAGCCGGGTCACTTTTAAGGGGGTGCTCTACGCGGTCTCGTCCAGGGCACAATTCGGGGACGGCGGGGGCGGACCCGTCGAGTTCCACCTCTTGAAAGTGAATAAGGCCGTGGGGGGCGTGGCGGGCCGCGGCTGAGCGCGTTGGCTAGCGCCGACCACCTCTTGGTCGGGGGCTGAATCTTGGGTATCTATCGCGGGCCGGCGGGCGCGTAAAAGCGAAAGGGTATGCCAGCCTTGGGGGCGGCATACCCTTTCTGATTCGGTCACTGTCCTCTGGGCAGAAGGGTTCACCGACTGCCCGGTTGTGGCGCATGGTAGACGAGCGCCGGGCGCGCCGCAAGCGACGCCGGCGGGACAAGGGGGTACGGCGTCATAAAGCCTTCTCGACCCGTCTCGCGGGCTGAGTGCAGTGCCGTAAGACCCTCCCAGAGGAATATGGAACCGGCGGATCGCAAAGATTACATCTCCGCGCAGGAGCAGAACCGCGAGTCCGTGCTCATCAGGCGGTTCTTCGCCGACCGCGGGTCGCATTTAACCCACTGGTTCTGGCCGGCGCTCAGGTGGAGCCTGCCCGTCGTGTGGCTCGGGCTGCGCATCCCGCACGAGCGCCTGCTGCGCGGGTACGCCCGCCCGCCTAAGAAGTTTCTGGGGGACGTCGACGTGCTCGGCGCGTCCCTCCGGGCATCGTCCCAGGACGAGTACCGGAGCTACGTTACCAGGGTCAGAGAGCTTGCCCCGGAAGCACACCCGACTCAGGTGGAGTGGTTTGCCACCTTGGACATGATCGCCGAAAGGAAGGCCCGGTGGCCGCCTGACTTGTCCTACATCGCCGCGGCCGAGGTGAAGGCGGCCTATTACAACGCCGCCGGCGACTTGAAAGCGGCAGGTGATAAGTACAACGGGCGTGCCCAGGCCGCCGAATTGTGCAAGATGGGGTTCGACCGGGTGGCGCTGGCGAGATTCGTTGTCACCGAGCCAGTGGACCCTCAAAATCACCACCCCTGGATGGTGGCTTCGTCCCGCAGCAGCAGGGCGATGGACGATTACCTTGACGAGACGAAAGGGATCTCCGTCACGAAGGATGACCCGTTCGGCACCGTCTTGATTTCCAGCGGGGCCGTCTTAGGGAAGCTCGAACACATGGCGGGCAGTACGGGCGGGGAGTGGCTGCGGGAACCGCCCGAGAACCCTCACAGGGCACAGGCGGCGGAACTCCGCCAGGCGGTTGAGGCGAACCTGCTGGAGGTGATGAGCCGGCACCCTTTTCCCCGGACGTTCCCCGTGCTGATCTTGGCCTGCTCGGACGACAGGTGCGGCCTACTCTACGTCTCTGGGGCGGACCCCGCCGCAGTCTGCCCCGACTGCCGGAAGCCACCCAGGTAAAAGACCACGTCTGGCACACATGTCCGCGCGTAAAAGCGTTATAATCCGGCCGAGGCACCCGCCCGCGTTCTTACGGGCGGAGTAAAGAGGGGATCAACACTTTGGCCACCGAGGTGCTTTCGCCGGAAGCGCCGACCGTCAGGGTCGACGCCCATTCGCTCGGCCTGACCGACGAGCAGTTCTTCCAGCTCTGTCAGGACAACCGTGATCTGCGTTTCGAGATGACCGCGCGGGGTGAACTGATCATCATGGCACCTACGGGGTCGGAGATGGGGAGGCGTAACGCCCGCATCAACCAGCGGCTGCTGAACTGGGCCGACGCCGACTCGACGGGCGTCGTCTTCGACTCCTCGGCGGGCTTCCGGCTGCCGAACGGGGCGCGGGTCTCGCCCGACGCCTCTTGGGTCAGCAGGGAGCGCTACGAGGCCGTTCCGCCAGAGGAGCGCGAGAAGTTCGCCCCCGTCTGCCCGGACTTCGTGGTGGAGCTGAGGAGCCCGTCCGACAACTTGCAGGAGCTGCAAGGGAGGATGGCCGAGTACGTCGAGAACGGGGCGCAGCTCGGGTGGCTACTCGACCCGTCGAACAGGAGGGTGTACGTCTACCGCCCCGGCCGCGAGGTAGAAATCCTGGAGGGGCCGGAAACCGTGAGCGGCGACCCCGTCCTGCCGGGCTTCGTGCTGAGCTTGCAGGAGATCTGGTAGGGCCCTCACCCTGCCCACAACTTATCCTGCGCTCGGCGGCCTCTCACACGGCGATTAAGCAAAACCCACACGCCCGCGCGCCTCGGCCGGCCTGCGGGCATTAATTTTTCCGGCCCCGGTCTCGGCTAGCGACTCCAACCTGTCGGTCCCGCGGGCGTCCGCCCGGAGGCCCGCGGCAAGGCCCGTGTGGTAATATCGTATTACTGTATTACGCGGGCGTCGCGCGCGTGCGACCGGCGGCGGTGGGCGGGGACTTTCGGGAGCGGGGCGGTTATGAATAAGCAGTTGGTTGCGGCCCTCAAGCGGCGGTACAAGTCGTCACTTTTCAGCCCGCAACAGGACGGGGACGAGCGCGGGCTGGCCGGCTACCTGTCCGGCAGAGTGCCGGACGACCTCCTGACCCAGGAGATGAAGGACGCCGGGCACAACTCGCTGCTCCTCACGGGCGAGGACGTCCCACGCTACTACGAAACCATCGACCTGCTACGCCGCCAGCCCGAACTCGAATACTTGAAGGACAAGGAGCTGAAGGACCTGCTGTGGCGGCTCGAATGCGAGGTCCTCGTTCACAAGGAGGAGTACAAGAGGGACCTCTCGAAGCTCGGGGCGAAGCTCGAAGAGTTCGCGGCCGCGCTCGTCAGGCCCCTGACCGATTTCGAGGTGCTGATACCGCTCCAGAATTTCAAAGTCGGGGGGCACGAAATCGCCCTCGGCGACTGCACGCTCCGGCACTTCAGCCGGGAGGACTTGCTGGAGTGGGGCTTCGGGCGGCACGAGAGTTGGGAGCGCTCGCTTAGAGATTTCGCCGACAGGACGGCCGTCGTCATCACGGAGCGCGGCAACAACACGAACCTAGTCGCGGAGAGGGCCCGGCGCAGGGCCGACCTCCGGCTGCACACGCTGCGGGTGGCGCTTGCCCAGAGGGACTTCACGCCGGACGCGCAGCTCAGGTTCCGGCTCTCGCCGCACACCGTGATGCGGGACGCCGGCGAGCCCCGCATCAGGTCGTGCCAGCACGTCTCGCCCGGCCCGTGGACTTTCGAGTACGTCGACGCGCACGACAGGGGGTACGTGGAATACGCGGCGGGCGTGCTGGGGCGGTCGGCCGGCTTCCCCAAAGAGTTCAGGGAGAGGGTCGAGCGCGCCCTCTACTGGCTCGGCAGGGCGGTCGAGGGCGAGGAGCTTGACCAGAGGGTGGCCCTCCTGTGCACGGCGATGGAGTCTCTTCTGTCCGATAGGTCGGAGGTTCGGAAGGGCGAGCGGATAGCTTACAGGATGGTGCTGTTGGAGTCCCTGCGGGGCAACTCGTTCGTGCACCCGGCGCAGCTCCTGTGGATTTACACCCTGCGCTCAAGCGTCGTCCACGGCTCCGGCGTGGAGATCGTCACCAAGGCCGAGTACCGCACGATGGTTCACGCGGCGAGGCGGACGCTGAAAAACTACGTCGACTTCGTGGGCGACAACAACTTCAGGAGGTACTCCGACCTCATCAGGCACATCGAGACGTCGGGGGAAGCCGGGCAACTGTCGGAGTGGCTCGGCGGGCACCCCGCCGACGAGAACGTCCGGGAACTCAAAGAGGCCCTGGACGGGTCTATCTCGCGCCACGGGGGGGCGGAGGTCTCACCCGCTGTCGGGCGGGCCGGTGATTGACCTGACGAGGCCCCAGTTGATGCCGAAGAGCGACCGCCGGTTGATCCCGCTGAGGAATTGCGGGTTGAAATCCACGACCGTCTGAAACACGCCCTCCCGCCCGCCGCGGCCCGCGACCTCCTGCTCAAGGTCGTAGCCCGCTATCAGGCGCTGCTCGACGACGCACCCAAGCGCCTCGCCGGCCGTCGGCGACTCGCGCCGCCTCACCTCGCAGTAAGACGTCCTGTAGTACCTCGCGAGCGCCCCTTCGACGGCCACGACGCTCTCGGCGGACGCGCGCCAGCCGAGCGCCCTTAATAGCTCCGGCAGCCTAAGTGCCAAGCGGCTGGCCGTGCCGCGCCCGGCGAGCAGTTCGAGCAGCGCCGCCAGCACGAGGGGGTCGGGGCCGTGCGGCAGGACGCCCGCGTCCGCCCGCGCCTCCAGAAACCGCACCCGCCTGCCCGCGCCAGCGTCCGCCACGACGACCATGAAGGAGCGCATCCGGTCTCCCGCCTCCGCCCCGTGGCCGGCGAGCAGAAGCGCGCCCAGACCCTCGCCGAACTCTTCCATGATGAAGGTGACCAGTCGCCGTTCGGCCTTTCCCCGCCTGGTCACCCCGTCACCTGTGACGGTTCAGCGTGAAGCGCGCCGGCCGCGCCTGATTGTCGTCGCGGTAGTAGATCTGACCGGAGGCGGCGTCCGCGGCGAGGGGCGCGAAGTCGACCGTGAACGTGATGGCGCGCCCGCCGGAGACGGCCGCCTGACGCTCGCGCGCCCCGCGCCGGACGTCCGCAGGGAGGGCGCTCGCTTCCAGCATCGGGTGGAAGCGCCCGGCGGCGTCGACCAGCACCAGCGGGGAGCTGTCGAACGGGCGGAAGTAGCAGTCACCGCCGTCCTCGCGCCGGCAGGCGACCTCGACCGTCAGCCGCGTCCTGTCCGGCTGTGGGTCGACGGAGGCGACCCTCCACTCCGGCGCGTCGCGCAGGAACGACTCCCCCATCCTGACCCACTCGGGCAGGGCCGCGGAGGCGCTCAGGCCCCTGAGCGCGGCGAGCTGCCGCCGGGCCGTCGCGGCCCTATCGCCTTCGGGTGCCCGGCGGAGGTAAGCCTCAAGCTGCTGGATCGCGGCCTCGATGTTGCGCTGCGCCGCCCAATACTGGTCGGCCTCGGGGCGAGGCGGCGGGTTCGGTCGCGGTGTCGCCTGGGCGGGTCTGCGCGCGGGCGCGCGGCGCGCCCCGCGCCCCTGCCCGTGGGTGGGCGGAACGCCCGCCGCTAATAGTAGGAGGATGGCGGCGGGGATGATCAGTGTGCGGGACATGTCTCTCTACTCCTTATGCGTGAGGAGCAGGTGTGGCTTGCTCTGCCGATCCTGTTGGGGCTCGAATGTTTGTGGGAGCTGGTCGCGCGGGGCCTTACTACTGCGCCGCCAGAATTCGCCAGCCGTCGTCGTAGAGCCGGAAGACGGCCGCCCCCCGTTTCACTTGGCTGAAATCCTTCGTCTGGTTACGCCCGGCCAGGGTCTGACGGAGGGGGGCGGGCAGGGCTTGGTACTCGGGGCTGCCGGGGACGAACGCACGCCCGGCTTCAGTCGGGACTTCCCTCCACCTGTACTCCACCCGCGCTTCAGCGCCGCCGGCTTCAGTGATACCCGCTACCTCGATGAATTCCTTGGCGGCGATGGCGACGGCCGGCCCACCCCTGCCCTCCCGGCCGCCGCCGCCCGCCACCCGCGCGCCCTTCTCCGTCAGCAGCGGCTCCACGTCGAAGACCCACGTGAGGTAATCGGTCTCCGGCCGCCGCCGCACCGTGGCGCGCACGCCCATCAGCCCCAGTCGCCTGAGCACGTCCATCTGCGAATGGACCTGGTAATACTTCTCGACGGCCCGCGCCTCCGCCTCCGCTTCTGTCTCGCCTTCGGACTGCGCCCGCACGATCCAGTCGACCTCACGTTTGAGGGGGAGCGAGACGGGCCGCCGGAAGTCCTCGGAGTCACTGATCATCTCGGCGGCGCGGATGCGCGTCAGCTCCCGCGTGCCGGCGCAGCCCGCCGCCGCGACGGACAGTAGAAGCGCCAGCGTCGTGAGGGACGGCCTGCCGCGCTGTTTGTTGACCTTACGGGCGTGGGAAGCGGGTTCGGACATCCGGGGTCACCTGACCGGCGGGGTGTTAAATGTCGGCCGTCATTACCCGTGCCACGCCCGCCTCTTATCGCGCGGGTAATGACGGCCTGCCCCCCACTCTGCTATCTTTTAGCGCCTTATTACTTTGACAACTGGTCGGCCTATGCCTACAGCGGCGGAGCATGACGGCTGATGGGTGCCGCCCCGGGGTCGAGAGCTTTCGGACTACCGGCGGGCCAGGACCAGAATCGGAGTGTAGAACTAAATAGCTACCGGGCGCAAGTTCGTGCGCGCCGGGGGGCAATCATCCGTTCGGGAGGTAGATCCTGAATGGGAAGAGCGCCCCGCCCGAAGCCGGCCCGCCTCGCCGAGAAATTGGCCCACGTCAGAAACGCCCTCGGCCTCTCACAGGATGAAATGCTCGCGCGCCTCGGCCTGAGCGAGGCCGAAGGGCTCTTCCGCAGCAGCATCTCGGGCTACGAGCGGGGGACGCGCGAGCCGCCCCTCCCGGTCCTGCTGGAGTACGCCCGCGCGGCACACGTCTCGGTCGAAGCCCTGATAGACGACGGGCTGGACCTCCCCGCCAGGCTGCCCGCGAGCCCCAAGAGCGAGGGCATCCGCCGGGAGCGCGGGGGTAAGAAACCTTCCGGCGGGCGTAAGCGGCGTTAATAAAATTCTTCCCGGGCGGGCCGGTAATACGATATTATGGTATTACCGTATGAGGGTTTAACGTGACGGCGAAAATCATAGCGGTCTGTAACCAGAAGGGCGGGACGGGCAAGACCACCGTCAGCATGCAACTCGCCGGGTCGCTCGCGCGGCGCGGCGGGCGCGTGATGGTGGTGGACGCCGACCCGCAGGGCACGGCCACCAGGTGGGCGGCCACGGCCCCCGACGACCGCGCCTTCCCGGCCGTGGTGATGGGGCTTTCGGCCGCCGGCGGCAAGCTCCACCGCGAGGTGAGGAAGCTCGTCGGCGACTACGACTACATCGTCATCGACTGCCCGCCGGCCGCCGACTCGCCGGTGCCGCAGAGCGCGCTCCTCGTCGCTGACCTGGCCCTCGTCCCGATCATCCCCTCCCCGCCCGACCTGTGGGCCGCCGTCGGCATCCGGCATATCATCGAGAACGCGGGCGACATCAACGAGGGGCTGCGCTCCCGCCTCGTCGTCAACATGTGCCAGTCCACCGCGATTGCGAAGGACGCCCTGGAGATACTGCCGGAGTTCGGCGCCGAGGTCTGCGAGGCGAAGCTGCGGCTGCGGACGGCCTACCGCCAGTCGGCCATCGACGGGCAGTCCGTCCACGCCGGGGGGGCGCGCGCGTCGGCGGCGGTCGAGGAGGTAGAGGCCCTCACGTCCGAGGTACTGACGATCTTGAACCCGGCCGCGGGCCGCCGCAGAGGTGCCTCCGGGCCGAGAGGGTAGCCGTGTCCAGAAAAGACCGAAAGTCCACGTTCCTGTCGTCAATCAAGGCCGAGGAGCAGGCCGTGCGCAGCCGTTTCGAGAAGGCCGACACGGCGCTGGCGAGGGACACGCAGAAGGGCCCGAAGGGCGGCCCGGCCGTTAAGGCTCCCGAGCCGGTCGAGCCGGTCGAAAGGGTCGTGCGGGACAGCTACACGATGCCGCCCGCCGAATACGAGACGCTCTCGAAGGTTCAGAAGCGGTGCCTCAAGCGCGGGGTGGTGGTCAGCAAGAGTGAGGTGGTGCGCGCCGGGTTCGCGGCGCTCGCCCGGATGCCCGACGGGGAGCTGTTCGAGCTGATCGAGACGCTGGTCAAGGTGAAAACGGGAAGGCCCACCGAGGCTTGAAGGTTCTTCGCGGGTAAGGTGGGGCGCGCGCGGCCGCGGCCGGGTTATAGGAGATTAGTAGTTACATGCCGGTCGAGGTAAGGGTCGGACAGTTACTCGCGGGTTATAACCTTTACACGATAAGGGAGGGGGAGGAGGCGACACTCGTGACGCGCGAGCTGGTGTCCTCCGAAGACTCGGAGCTGTATCAAGCGCGGGTCGAGGGCATCCCGGTGGCGCTACTCTCATCACTGCCGGAGGACAGGGCCAAAGAACTGCTCCCGGTTAGGTACATGGTAGCCCTTCTGAGGCCGGACACGACCGCCACCCTGTACCTCGACACAATCCCGGACGACCTCAAGCCGGTCCTCCACGTCACCCTGAAACGGGTTCGGGGCGCCGGCGAGCCCGTTACTCCCGACGACATAGCCGATGTTGATAAGCTGGAATATCAGGGCATTAACTTCCCCCCCGACGCCGGGATCGTGATCATTTTCAACGCCGGACGCCGGAACGGCTTCTTCTACGACCTGACCCCCTGGTCGAAGACCGGAGCCCGCGCGAGTTCGACGTGGAGACGTCGTTAGGCTACTTCTTCTGTTACCTCAGCCAGCAACACCTATTCGAGATCGACGACGCGGACTGGCAGTTTATGTTCGCCGGCCGGTGGTTCCCGTTCGCTACGCTGAAGGTGGACACCCGCCGTCGGCTCGTGGAGCGGGCGAAGGCCAGGCTCCCGTTAGACGACCTGCTGCCGGACGTGGCGGCGGAGGTGCATGCCGGTTGTGAGAACCTGAAGGCGAGGATTAAGGCCCACTCGGTCTTCTCCGCCCACTCCGCGCTACTCGAACGCGCGGTGGACAGGTACGCGCAAGGGGACTACATCAGCTCGACCGCCATCCTCTACCCGCGCATCGAGGGGATCATGCGCTCACTTCATAAACTCGGCGGGCCCGCCACGCAGAAGGCGACTCAACCCGTCTTGGCCGCCGCGGCGGTTCAGTCGCTGAGCGTCGATAAGTCCGGCTTCCTCTTATTGCCGGAAAAATTCCGCGACTACCTGGATAAAGTTTATTTCGCGAAGTTTGATCCCAACTCTCCTGCCGTCCTGTCGCGGAACTCCGTAGGACACGGCGTGGCGGAACAGGCGGAATACGATCAAAAGGCGGCGACGATAGGGTTGCTAATCGTTGAGCAGATTTCATACTTTCTGCCGGATGAGAATGCGAATGCGTAGCGCGGGGCAGCGCTGATAAACAGTATGAAGCAAACTACCGTAGCGGCCACCACCCATCTTGATAGCCATTTCTCCAGCTTCACTAAAGAGGCGCTGGAGCAGGCCGCCGCGCAGATCAACCGCGGGGGCAGGCCGGCCGTCACCGTCGAACACGACCCGACTTTGCCGCCTCTGGGGAAACAGACGAGGGCATGGGTCGAACAACGCGAAGATGGCGAATACCAGTTGGTCGTCGAGCATGAGATCTTCGACGATGTGTCTTGGGCCGAATTCTCGAACGGGGTCAGGCTGTTCAAGCAAGAGAGTGCCACCGACCGGAACCCTTTCGTGGACCGTTACGAGAGGGCGGCCGACGACACGTTCCTCTACTTCGACCCTGTAAATTTCGACTCCAAAGAGGCTTTAAGGTCATTCATCGAGGACATAAAGGGTGACTCGGGCGAGGAATTCGCGGCCCAACCGTTCGCCCGCAAATCGGCGCTCCCGGACCCGGAATTCCTGATCGGGATCGCAAAAGTCGTCGCCGCGTATCTGATCACTAGGAGCGTCCTGAATAAGGTCGGCGACAAGCTCATCAACCTCGCGGCGGAGGACGTCGCTAAGTTCTATTCCTTTGTCAGAGCGGCTGTCATCTCGGCGGCTAAATACAGCAGGCCGAAAGGCAGGCCCGTCACGTACGTGTTCGTCGCGCGAGGTAACCCGACTCTGGAGTTTATCGCCCGCTCGGCAGACCCCGACGTGGTCATATCGGCGGTGAAGTTGGAAAGACTTGAGGGCGCCCTGGCCGACGCAGACTTCTTCCACCGCACGCTCGGGGCGGTAAAGATTCAATACCTGCTGGATGCCGCGGGCGGGTGGAAGTTTAACTACCTGCTGACCGATTCGGGTGCGGTCATCGGGACAGAGGAGAGCATATCCAGAAGGGCCAGAGTCTTAGAGCTGCTGACACAGCATCACGTGTCTCTGAACGAGAGCGACCCGGAACAAGGTGCTACGACTTCGGGGAGAGAACTTACGGAAGATTGAACTTAGTAAGGAAACATCATTTCAATACATTGTTTTTGTCGCCGGTTCAGGCTTACTTTTCTCGCTGCTCGTGTGCCTCTCATGTTGGGGCAAGGTTTTGTATGGGTCCGTCGATAAGCGTCCAATAAACAGTATTCATGTTTATGACTGTTGTGCCTGACCGCCGGAACCTCCACTTTCAGCTTTAGATTCTCCTAACTTATCGTCGGCATTTGGTGGCTTGTCCGCCACGTCATTCTCGGTTGTTTGTGATGCCGACTCCCGTAGGACGAAGATTCGATCTTTAGGGATGATCACTCTCCTAGCGTCAACATTAAGGATAGTAAATCCGTTAAGGTCGAGGTGTACGAGGACGCCCTCTAGAGCCTCAACCTGATCGTATTCGTTCTTATACAGAACGGCATAATTCCTTTTTATTACGGGGAGCATACCGTCTTGCATGTTTCCCATGATTCCTCCTCCGTTTGATAATGCAGTGCCATCTGAGCAGGACACGTCAACGAAGAGGGCTTCGTTATGTAAGGGTGCTCAGACTCAGAACATCCCCAGCCGCCATAAGACTAGCAGGATTAGCGATATAATAAATGTCAGCAGGTGTGGCAGAACTACCAGTAACTTTCCCCAGAATTTAGGGGGAAGCTCTTCGTAGGTGGGCGGCAGCTTGTTTTCAACCTCAAATTGCTTCACGTCTTTCAAGTGTTGTTCCTGCCCCCTTTGGCGTCTAGTTATAACTTCTATAACCCAGCCGCACACGCTGACCAACAATGCCGCCCACAAGAGCTGGTAGCCCCAAGACGAGCCAAGGCCGATTGCAGTTACACCAATGCTCAGCGCAACTACGCTGAGGGTGAAGCTCGTCGCTTTTATGAGAAGTACGTAACGACCATCTTCATAAGCTGACCGAAGAGCGGAATAGTAGGAGTGCCCTGCGGGAGGCTCCTTCACGATGTCCTTCTTAATGTCCCTGTACATTCCCCCTTCAGTACCTTTCTCTTACTGCCTCTCCCACGTTGTCTCCAACGCTGTCTCCTTTGTACCCGTTACCTGTATTTCTGTCACCGGATTATTTATGATTTATTTATGACGAATAGGAGTGGAAGAGCTTTCGACGGTTTACTAACGAGGGATACGGCGGCGCTCGAACGGCCTGTCGCGGTCCAGCCCTATTACTCCCTCAATAAATTCAGGCTCGAAGACGGAAAGATAAAAATCAGTCCGAAGGCGGAGAAGAGCGTTTTGATCACCCCCTCCAAAGGAATGCTGGAAGAATTTGTCGCCCTGGCCGAAGCCGACGAGGGTAAGTACCTGGAGTACGCTTACAGGTGGGGGCTTTTAGACCTTTGTAAGGAACACCGCAAGGCGACGAACCATAACTACAACTGTGAGCCGATGGTTCCGCACCGGATGGTCGTCATGGGGCCGACGGATAGAGCCTTTAAGGAACACCGTAAAAAGCTACTCTCCGAAGGGGAGCCCATCTCCGCCTGGAGACGCTATGCGCGATTCGCAAAGGCGCTTCTGAATATCGCCGCCAAGTTACATGAGGGGAAACTGGGAAGCGACGAAGACTGGCGAACCCTGCACTTCGACAGGGCGGGTTTTCTGGGATGGAATCACGTCGAAAAACGTAAGGAGGCGAATTTCTCCGACATAGATTTCGAGAAATCCCTGGTCGTCGACGGGGTGAATACTTATTGGCTCGGAAGCGGCGGCGTTCAACCCAGAATCTACTGGAAAGCGTCAAGGCCGACCATCACCTTCGAGTGCCCCAAACCTTATGGAAAGCTGTTCGCGAACCTTGCGATTCAACTGATGATGGCGGTAAGCCAGCTCGACTCGGTAGCAATATGTTCGGCCTGCGGGCAATCTTATGAGCCCAAACGCCGGCCTAAAAGCAATCAGAGGAGGTATTGCCCGGACTGCAAAAAGGTCGCCTGGCGCGCCGCCTCCGCCGCTTACCGCCGGCGCAAAAGCATGGCCGGTTGAGTTGTCAGGCTTGTTTAGGCTCGGACCTGCGGGCCAGCAACCGGGCGCGAAGTTCGGCGGACGTCTTTTGGTACTGAGGGTTGGACTCTATGCCCTCCCGAACCTTATCACCTTTAGCTCCCTGCCGTCGCAGGTACTCCTCGACGGTCTCCTCGTTGCCGAGGTAGTAGGTGATCGCCGCGTACACGTCCGCCAGGTCGAGCGCCGGAAACTTTTGGGCGATCTGCTCGGCGGAAGCCCCCAGCTTGTAATGGTGCACGACCGAGTCGAGGCTTACGCGCGAATCCGCGACGCGAATCGTCCCATCTTCCGTCAACCGCAAAGGCAGGGCTTGAGTTGTTTCTAAGGTTGTCATACCTCGTCAGTTCCCAATGCAGTTTAATACTGTAAAGTATTTTTTTCTAGCCACTACTGAAGTTAGAGGCGACAGCGACTTGCCACGAGCTAAATGTATGAGCGTTAAAATAGACGACCTTAGCACTTGGCCGGGCGACATCCTTGAAGGGCTGAAATCCCCGCATGTGAGGAGGTATTTCGCCGAGTCCCAGTCCGCGGAGGACGTGTATGACATAGCCGAAGTTCAGGCCATCGGCTCCGCTTTAGTGGGTCACTGCTACCACGCGGGGCTGATTGGCTACCACTGCACGAAAGAAAAGCGACCGGGTTTCTTCAAAGGGCACGGGCTGGAGGTGACAGAGCCCGAAAGAAAAATCGAAGCCTTCCTGAACGAATTCGGCACCCACTTATCGGAGGGTAAACTGGGTGAAGTGAGGCGGAAATTCGCCGAGTGGCTGAACAATAAGGGGCAGATGAAGGGCAGGAGGGGTAAGGTCTGGTTCTGCCTCACGAGAAATCTCGTCGTGAGTTCCGGCACCGGCCGGTTCTTCAAATACTACGGCGGGGAGATCATCTACTGGCCGTTCGCCGGGAGGGACCCGGAGGTCGAGGCGCTCCTGGAGCGGATCGGCTCGCCGGTGGTGGTAGAGCTGTCACTCGATCCCGCAGAGATGGTGTACTTCGGCGACGATAACTTAGCGAAGTCGATGCTCAGTTACTACGGGGCATCGGTAAATCCTTCCTTTGACCTCTATGACATCGAGGGGTACTCCAAGATCCCTTTGCCCCCGAAGCGCATCGTCGAAGTCCACCCTCAGCCCGCTTTTTTCAGGACCGGCGGGCAGTACAGGAGCTGAATGTAATGGGTGAACCGGATCAAACCCTGAGTGATCGCTGGGCGCGCTTTCGGACGGCCGAGAGTATTCTGGTCGGTTTAGGGCGTGGGGAGCGGGCCAGGTATCACCTGGAGCTGCGCGACTACGTGAGGTGGCTCCTCGGGAGGCGGGGAAAGGCGGACCGCCTTAAAACGTTCGAGGAAAGGGTGAGGGCGTCCGACGCCGCACTCGAAGCGAAGGTCGAGGCGGGGGAGCTGTCGGAGGCTGAGGCCGCCCGAATTAAAGGCGACCGGATCTGGTGGAGGGCCATGGAGGAGACGCGCGGAGCCTCCTTGCGCATAGCGCTCGGGAAGATGCTCCACGAAGAGATCGTCGCGCGCCTCGAAAATAGGCCGTCGGAAATTGAGGAAACCCTCGACGAACTACAGAATGAGATCGAGCGCGAAATAACGGAGAAGCTGCAATCCCTCCTGGGTGGAAGCGGAAGCTGACGGCGGGCGCGAAGTAGGGCATGTCACAAGATACCTGTTAAATTTTGAGGCGTCCCTGACTTGCGATTCCTGCGGGCACACCACCGCCCTGGATCCGGGCCGGCTCGAAAGGATCGCGAAAATACTGTCGATCAAAGTGTCCGAGGTTAACGAATACGTGCTATCCGCCCTCCTGCCCCGGTTCAGGTGCTCGGAGTGCGGCGAGCAGGACGTGAGCCTTAACGTCAGCAAAGAGGTCGAGGTCGTCAGGAACAATAAGCCCGAGAAGGTCAAGCAGTCTTATTCGGAGAAGCTGTGCCCTGGAGGGGAGGAGGAGGAAGAAAAGTTCGCCGACGCCAGGCCGTCAGAGACGACCGAGGTCTACTGGATCACGGCGAGGCGAAAACAGGGAAATATCCGCGGGGCTCGATCAGGAAAGGCAAGTGGCTCGTCTTCGCCCCCAGAGAAAAGATAGACGACGTGTGGCAGCAGATTAAGCGGGCCACGGAAGAGGGTGAGCTGGGGGGCAGCTCGAAAGTGGCGACCGCCAAGCCCAGCCCGCTCTCAAAAAACAAGGACGAGTTCGTAATCTGCGTTTACACTTACGACTGGAAGGACGCCGCGGACGCGAGGCGCGTCAGGCAGCGGCTCAGGGAACTGGGGGTGACCCAGAGGATAGCCTACAAGTCGGACGAGGACACGCACATGGGTAAGTACAGGGTGCGTGGCCACGGCAGGATCAGCAAGTATTACGAATGACGGCCCCGCGCACCGCGGCGGCGAGACCAGACGCCGGGTCGCCGTCACCTTACGGCGGGAGTGATGATAGAACCCTCGGCCTCCAGCCGCCAATCAAACATACTATAATACCGTATTATTAAAGCTGACGTTCCCGCCGTTGCGCGTTTTCTCAGACGCACAGCCCACGCTAATTCCACCCGAACCGAATCACTTCACGAGGTAAAGCATGTTCATTCGTTTCGTTAAGCGGTACATCAAAAGAATCTTTGACGCCTTGGGTCAAAGCAGCACCAACTTGGCGGCGGGGCTGTTGATCTACGCCGTCTGCAAGGGCATGGTCGCGGCGGGCTACCACGCCGACTTCTTCAAGTCCGTCCTGTACGAGCACCTGACTCCCCGGTCGCTGTTTCTCTTCTTAGGCGTCTCGCTGCTGCTGTGGACGGGGTGGACGCTTCTGACCGTGGTCCGGGAGCCGCGCTATGAAACTTCAGGGATGTTCCTGGCGGCCAACTGGGTGGGGCGGTACGACCAGTTCGTTTTCTCCCTGTATTGCACGGCCGTCGCGGTATACGCCGCAGCCTTCCTGTCCAGCCTGGCCGGCGTGTTAGCAGGAAACGGCCCCAGGTTCAGGTACGCCGGGGCCGCGGCGGCGCTCTTGCTGCTGAGCCTCTTCCTGCCGACGTTCTGGCTCCGGCCGGATCGGGAGGAGCTGCCTTCGCGGTACGAGCGCAGGGTCAATTTCAGTAAGGGGGCGGCCTTCGCCAAGCTCACGCTCGCCATCCTCCTACTCGGCTCCGGCGTGTGGTTGGTGGGCAACGTCATATTAGACCCCGTCCAGTTCGTCATCGAATAGAATGTCGGGGGTTGGGTGGTCAGGGGCTTATCCCTCCGGCGGGTCACGCGCCCGGGCGCGTGACCCACACCGGCGTTGGCGTCGCATGGGCTCTCACAAGAAACAGCACTACGTCCCGAGAAGCTACCTGAAGGCGTGGTCGCCTGACGGCCGCCAGATCTGGATGTTCGACAAACAGAGCGGCGCTTCCCGCAAGGTGGGGATCGGCTCCGTCGCCCAAGGGACGTACTTTAACGACGCGTTCCGCAGGATCGACGGGCGGGTGACGGACGGCGAGTCGCCTGACCTGTTTGAGCGCCAGTTCCAGGTCTGGGAGGACCAGTTCCTGACGATGCGGCGGGTCGCGCTCGACGTGGTGGCAGACAGGCGGGCGGGCACCCTTGAGGAGCGGCAGACGATGGCCACCTGCGCCGCGCTCCAGTTACTGCGGACCTCGAAGATTAGGAGCGCCATCCTCCGGGAGGCGGCCGAATACCAACCGGGTCGACCGTGCGTCCTGCTCGACCGGCTCCACGAAGGGTGGCGGGAGCGAATCGCCCGGGAGCCGGGCTTCGCCGAGAAACATATCTCGCTGATGCAGGCGGACCTGATGTGGACCACGGACATCGTCCCCGACATCGCCACGGAACTCTACTTCTACCTGTGGGTCGTCGCCAAAAACCCGACGCCGTTCCCGTTCTACACCTCCGACGCCCCCGTCGCGGCGCTGACCCACGGGCCGGGGCGGCCGCCCTTCTACCCGGCCCCGCGCGCGGACTCCCGGGTGGGCGGCAGGCCGTCTTTCCTCAAGCGGCTTTTCTACGAGGATCCGCTGAAGGGCGGGCTAGAGCTGATCTTCCCCGTGTCGCCGGACTGCGCGCTGCTGATGTTCCACCCATCCGATTTCGAGAGGGAACTCGGGGAGAAGCAGGGCAAGGTGCTCGTGCTCGGCGCGCAGAGCGTCCAGGTCCGCAACGTCGTGATCGCGGCGTCGGCCGTCCGCCAGGTGTTAAGCTCGACCGACGATTTCGGGGTGGCCGAGGCGGCTCGCGGCTTGGGAGGCGGCCTGTAGGATGGAGAGTTTTGCCCCGGTGCCTGCGACGTGGGGCCGTACTATAATACGGTAATACAGTATTAGCCATATTCGATTGGGGCACTGGCTTCGTAATTACATGAGAGACAAAAACACTCTTTGGGAGGTGAGGGGGGCCGGCGCGAGCCACCACCTGCTGGGCTCCGTCCATTCCCTGAAGGAAGAGGATTACCCCTTAGCCCGGCCATCGAAAGGGCCTACGACTCCGCACGGGTCGTCGTTGTGGAGGCTGACCTGGGCGGCATACCGGAAGAAGAGCTTGGGCAAATGTTCGTGAACAGGGGCCGGTACGGGGAGGGTGATTCGCTGCGCGCGAACGTGTCCGGCGAAACTTACGGCCTGCTGAGGGAGAGGGCGGCGGAACTCGGCCTGGACATGGGGGAGTTGGATCGAATCAGGCCGTGGTTTTTGACGATCATCTTCACCACCCTGGTGGGCGCCCGGATGGGGCTGGACGCCAAGCACGGCGTCGATAAGTTCTTCCTGCGCAGAGCCAGGGAGCACGGGAAGGAGCTGCTGTGTCTGGAGTCAGTCGAAGACCAGGTGAATTTTCTAGGCGACGTGCCGCCAGAGGTTCAGGAGCTGACCCTCTTAAACGCCCTGAAGTCGTTCGACGAGATACCCGGCAAGCTTGAGCGGATCAACCGGGCCTGGGAGCGCGGCGACGTGGCGGAGTTGGAGGCACTGCTGGTGGAGAGTTCGGACGAGTATCCCGAGATTAACGAGAGCCTGATCCACGCGCGGACCGCGAACTGGCAGCCCCGGGTCGAGGCATGCCTCAATAGTGACAGGAGTCACCTGGTGGTAGTCGGGGCCGCGCACCTTGTGGGCGAGCGCGGGATCCTTCACACGCTCAAGGAGAAAGGGTACGCCGTCGAACAACTGTAGCCCGCTAAATCGGGGTCGGGTAATAGATGAAGATTTCAGAGATCACCGAGCAGTCCCTCGCCCCCTTGGTCGACATCTTTAACGTCTGCCAGTCGTGCGGTGTGGTGGACGCAGACCGCGAGCGCGGGAGGGTAGGCCACCCCTGCGCCTGCTGCGGGGCGAAGAGCGAGGGCGCACTCTCCTACTTCGGGTTGCCGGCCGACTCGCTGATCGACCTGATGCAGGAGAGTTTTCACCAGAAGCCACGCCAGACGAGGGGCGGGCGCTCTCTGGCTAAGGACGACGCCCACCGGCTGGCCGTAATCATCTATTTTTGCACCCTAGGGGAGGTCCTCCTCGACCACTTCCTGCGAGAACTGATGCGCGCCCTGCAAATTCCCCCAGGCGCTCAGGAGCGCATCCTGAGCGACAACCTGTTCTCCAAGGACCGGGTCGAGAAGGTGTTCCCGAGTTTAGTGAGCGAGAAGTGGAACGCTGTCATCAGAGAGCTGAGCCAGGGCTCGAAGCTGGACTACGAGAAGACGGTGAAGTTCTACCTCGAAGTCGTGAAGGCCCGGAATCACTTCCTCCACCGGGGTAACAGGTGGGCGGTGCCCAAGACCATGCCCGAGGGCTGTATGGAGGGGATATGGCCGCTCATGAACCTCTACGTCGCCTTACACAACCGCTACGTGCCAGCGCTTTACGCCGGCCAGAAGCGCAAGTACCGGGAGTACCCTAACGGAGGTGCGTGACCGCGGTTAGTCGCCCGTGTGCCCCGGCGCTATACTCTCGCGGGGGAATAATCAGCATGAGAGTCACGGAATACACTATCGAAATCTACCAGCCCAGCGAGCCGGGCAGCGTCTGGGCCTCGTTCACCTCCGAGACGCCGTTTATGCCGATCCGGGAAGGCGATTTCATCAGCCCGGCGTTTACCTACGACCGCGAGCCTGGGGAGCCGGAATTTGAGTCGAAGGGCAGCGGGCTGCGCGTCAGCCGGGTCGAGCACGCCATCCGCAGCACCGACGGCGAGACAATCTCGCACAAGCTCTTGGTCTTCACTGAGGAGGCCGAGAACCCCTGGACCGAGGGCAGTTAGTGTCTACGCGTATTGGAATAGAGATCCTCAAGCTTTCGCCAAGCGTGAGACCCGGGGGCGCGGTCAGGGCTGAGCTACGGTTCATGCACCACCAGCGCGGCGGAGAGGAATTCACGCTCAAGGTCCGGGTACTCGGACCCAGCTACGAGCAGGAGGTCCACTCCGACACGGTCGAAGTCGCATACCGCGAGATATACACAGAGACGGTGGCCTTCACTGCGCCACAATCGCCTCAAGTTTACCGAGTCGTCGCGACGGCAGCCTCCCCCGCCGGCGAAGAACTGGGTTCGCACGAGGCTCCGCTCGTAGTCGCGTAAACACCCGCTCAGCAGGCACGCCGGCCTCAGCCGCTCAGCGTCTTGAGGCGCTCCGCCAGCTTATCCTGCATCGAGGCCAGCCCCTCCCCGTTCGGGTAGTACCTCAACACCCGGTGGTGGCGAAGGTCGAAGGGCACGTCGTCGTACGACTGTGAGATGGGGACGACCGGCCGCCCGAGGGTGTGCGCGATGCCCGTCTCGTACATCACGTTCGGGTTCCTGCCCGTGAAGTCCACCACCACGATCCGGCTGCGGAGCAGCAGGTTGAATACGTCCTGTATTACGGCGCTCTCCTGCCAGATGTCGTCGGCGCGCCAGCAGCGCAGGCCCGCCTCCTCGCAGGCGCGCCGGATTGCGTCGTAAACGGGGGTGAAGCTCGCGTCGAATGGCATCATGACCGACACGAGGTCGGCCTCGCGAGGCTGGTCGGGGATGCTGAACACGGTGGGGGCCACCAGCATCTGGCTCGGCGCCCCGGCGCTGTCGACCCTGATGAGGTGTTCAGGAAGTTGCGCCACCTGCTCGCGGGTCATCAGCCCGGCCTCGACCAAGGTCGGTAACAGGTCCACGTTCTTTACAGCCCAGTGGGTGCGATTCAACTCCCACTTGTCGATGTCTAATTCCCAGGTCAGTTTGGCGAGTTCCGCCGCCGGTATCGGGGGCAGGTCCGGGTAGAATTCGTACTCGATCCGCACGCTGTTAGAACGGACTCCGACGCGCTTGAGGAAGCCCACCCGGGCGTCGGCGTTATGCCCCTGCTCGTAGGCGAACAGGGCGGGGAAGGACTGTAACTCGCTAAGCACGGCCGCGTCCAAGTTCTTATACTTCTCGATTATCTCGGCCTCAGTATGCTCCCGGACGGCCCTGCCCTTCTCCAGTTCGTAAGGTTTTCCGCCCCACGCCCCGGCCTGCCCCGCCACGATCAGGTTGTACACCCCGCCCCTCCTCGTCCGCGCGTATTTCTGAACTGCATGAAGCCCAGATAAGCCGCCGCCAGCTAACAGGGCCTGTTATGCGTCACCAACACGCCTGCGCATGATGATACTGCCGCCTTTGGAAAGTTAGCCAGATTACGACGACCTAACACATTCATACCTAGATGAAACATGAGAAATATAGGTTTTGGCCAAGCCCGACTAATAATTTTCTGAGTAATTATTTTGAGAAAAAGCTCCACTTGGAATGCTAATTACCAACCTAATAAAATCAATCAGTTAGAAGATTGGGACAGGAAGAAATAATTAGAAATTGACGCCGAGTGTTCGCCCCCTGGACTTCAGCTCGCAGGTCTGAAACTTCGGAATTTTTGGCCGCGAGCAAAGCGCGCTGAGTCTCTATCTGCACGTTGGCCAGACTTAGCTGGCTCTTCAGTTCCGCCACCTCGTATGGGTCGGTGGTGAGTGTCTCGATGGGTTGCCTGCCTGTCACAACGAGGGCGTAGGCTTCTAGCGTGCGCTCCACCATCTCACGCTCGCCTGTCGGGCTTTCGATGACGAGGCTCACGTTGAGCCCGCTCTGCTCGATGGAAACTCTTACGTCCTCGGCTAGGTTCTTATGGCGGAGCACATCGGCAAAATAGCTGAGGATGGTGATGCCGGAGCGGTGGTACTCCGGGGGGAACTCTATACTGCGGATGATCCGCTCGACTCTAGGGTTTTGGACTTTTGACTGAAGGGACGCTTCCGTCAACTCGTGGAGTGCGCGTAACTTATTTGTGTAGCTTGATACCACCCTCCCTATTACCTGAGTGGCGTCCTCCACAGTGGTAAGGCGCAGCGTAAAGGTTGGGCCAAAAGGGAAATTTGCAGGTTCGTTGCGCCACCCTATCTCTGATGATTTACTTTTGTCCACACTCCGCCCGAACTCTTCGACGTATTCTTTAGCACTCCAAAGGTGCTTCCAGTTAGCGGTGTCGGGACTACACCGCAACAGCACGGTGAATCGCCGGTTATCTTCCCTTTGAATTGTAAAAGAGTTGTTGACATCGGAGGTAAATAGCGGCTGGGAAGTAAGCCTCAACTGGCCTATCTGATTAGATAAATCAGAGAAGCGATGCGCCATTACTTTGGGGGTGGAGTCGCGATAAATAATTACCTCAAATTCTTGGGGATTCGCCAGACTAGCGGAAACGTAAGCATCATTCGGCGAAAGTGTTTTGCCATTGATGGATACTCTATAGGGGTTAGTGGATTCACGTGCCTTTATTTTTTTTACTTCAATCATACTCTCCCCCGCCGCCAGTTTTTATTACTTCTTATCACTTCTCTCTGTTGCCTCCTTCGGGGCCTGCCGGGCTTGCGGTCCTTCATCAGCTTTAGATCATCCCCATTAACAACATAAGTGCGCCCAATCTGTTGTATCGACAAAAGCTCCTCTCAGATGAGCACCTGTCGCCCCCTCCGAGAGTTTCGGTGATGCCGAACCAGTGGGCTATCTCAACGGAAGGGTCATGTCGAAGTGGTATTTAAGCGTCAGTATCTTTCGGTCGTGTATCGGGAGCATCATGTAGATGTCTTGGATATCCCGCTTCAACTCCTTGCTGAATAGTCCATAGCCGGAAGGAGTAAAGGGCTTTCCTTTTCGACCGCCATGCTTGTGAATTATACTCGTCGCGCGATAAGCGAGACAATCAGGGACTTCGAGAAGAGACTCACGAATGAGCAGAGAGACGAGCCTTGCGGTGGAACTCGGGGGGGCGTTGCCCGCCGCGGACGGGGCGGACGGGGCGGTGGCCGTCGGCGTCTTTACGGACGAGCCGCGCCTGCCGGAGGCGCTGGACGGGAGCTTGCGCGAGCTGTGCGAGCGCGTCACGTCGGAGGGGGAGTTCAAGGGCGAGGGGGAGACGACGCTCCTCATCCGCGCGCCCGCGGGCGACGGCCGAGGCGTGAGGCGCGTGCTCCTCGTCGGCCTCGGCGCGCGCGCGGACTTCGACGCTCCGACGCTCAGGCGGGCGGCGGGCGCGGCCGTGCGCGCGGCGCGTGCGGGACGGACGAGCACGCTGCACTTCGTCGTACCCGCGTCTGCGGACGTGCGCGCGCTGGCCGAAGGCGCGCACCTCGGCCTCTACGAGAACGGGTTCTATCAGAAGAAGGAGGAGGACGAGTCGCCGCGGCTCGAACGCCTGACGGTCGTCGGCGCGGGCGGGGGCGCGGGCGAAGAGTTGGAGCGGGCGCGCGTCGTCGCGGAGTCTGTGAACTGGGCGCGCCGGCTCGCGGACGAGCCGGGCCTCACCCTGCCGCCGCGCGAGTTCGCGCGCCGCGCGGCCGAGATGGCGGAAGAGTTCGGTCTGCGCGTCGAGTCGCTCGGCGTCGAGGAGATACGCGCGAAGGGGATGGGCGGGCTGCTCGGCGTCGGGCAGGGGTCGGAGGAGGAGCCCGCGCTCATCGTCCTGCGCTACGAGCCCGGAGGCGCTTCCGAAGAGGACGAGCTGTGGGCCTTCGTCGGCAAGGGCATCACGTTCGACACGGGCGGCATCTCGATCAAGCACGGCCTCGACATGTACGAGATGAAGTCCGACATGGCGGGCGGGGCCGCCGCCCTCGGCGCTCTGCGCGCGATTGCGCAGCTCAAGCCCGCTCGCCGCGTCGCGGCCGTCGTGCCCTCGGCCGAGAACATGCCGTCGGGCAGGTCGCTCAAGCCCGGCGACATCGTCCGCACCTTCGCCGGTTTGAACGTCGAATGCGTGGACACGGACGCCGAAGGCCGCCTCGTTCTCATCGACGGCATCGCCTACGCCAAACACCTCGGCGCGACGCGCGTCGTAGACCTCGCGACCCTCACCGGCTCCATCATCGTCGCGCTCGGCGCGCAGCGCACGGGGCTCTTCTCGAACGACGACGGGTGGGCGGACGAGGTGCTCGCGGCCGCACTGCGCGCGGGCGAGCCCGCGTGGCGGATGCCGGTCTCGGACGACTACAAGAAGCTCATCGAGAGCATGATCGCCGACTACAAGAACTACGGCGGCAGGCCGGACGCGACGGGGGCGGCGCTGCTGCTCTCGAAGTTCGCGGGCGACACGCCGTGGGTGCACCTCGACATCGCCGGCACGGCCTGGTACGACAACGCGACCCCGTACGCGCCCAAGGGCGCGAGCGGCGCGGGCCTCCGCACGCTGGTCGAGCTGGTCTGCGGCTGAGGCCCCCGAGCCATGAAGATGAAAAGTCACAGGCGCCGCGCGCCGCTCTTACTACTGCTCTTGACTGCGTCCCTCCTGACGGCCGTTTCCGCGCGCGCCGAAGAGACGCTCAGGGTCGAGAACGCTTCCAGGAAGTACGCGCTCGAAGTGAAGGTCGCGGGCTGCGGCGGGGCCGAGCGCTCCGACGACGACAACAACTGCGACGGCCCGGCGCGCGTCCAAATCTACCGCAAGGGCGCGAAGACGCCTTTCCAGGTCTTGCGCCTCGGCAACCTCCAGCTCTACAAGGACACGGCCGCCTACGGCCCCGCGACGAGCGAGAAGCCGCGCGGCCTCTACGCGGAGGAGTACACCTTCGTCTTCGAGGACTTCGACTTCGACGGCGAGGAAGACCTCGCGGTCTGCAACGGCCGCGACGGCGGCTACGGCGGCCCCTCCTACAACGTCTACCTCTTCGACAGAAGGTCGAAAAGGTTCGTCGAGAACCGGAGGCTTTCGGAACTCACCGACGCCCCCTACCTCGGCCTCTTCTTCCCCGACCCCAAGAGGAAGCGGCTCACCGTCCACTCCAAGTCCGGCTGCTGCTACCACGAGACGCAGGTCTACCGGGTGGTGCGCGGCCGCCCCGTGCTGGTCGAGAAGGTGACCGAGGAGGCGAGGGGCGAGGGCGAAGGGGACGACGATCTGATCGTGACGACGACGACGACGAGGCGCGTGGGCCGCCGCTGGGTCGTGCGGACGAAGAGGGAGAGGGTCAAGCGGGAGAACCGGGAGTAGCGCGGCGCGTGTCGCCGGGACGTTTGCGATGAAGCGACTTGACAGGTGGGCGGGCGGCGCGGCGGGCCTCGCGCTCGTTTACGCCTCCTGGCGCGGCTGGGCGCCGTTCGGTTGGACGCCCCCGAGCCTGACCGAGGCACTCGGCTTCGTGACCGGCGCGCTCTGCGTCTACCTCGTCGTCAGGGAGAACGTCTGGAACTTCCCCGTCGGCATCGCCAACAGCGCCTTCTTCCTCGTCCTCTTCGCGGGCGCGCGCCTCTACGGCGACGCCGCTCTCCAAATCGTCTACATCGCGCTCGGGTTTCAGGGCTGGCACCTGTGGCTGCGCGGGGGCCGAGACCGCACGCCGCTGAAGGTCGGGCGCGCTTCGCGCAGACTCCTCGTCGGCGTGGCCGCGTTCGTCGTCGCGGGCACGGTCGCGCTGACTCTGGTCTTTCGCTCCATCAATGATTCTGCCCCGTTCCTCGACGCCTTCACGACCGTTTTGAGCTTGGGCGCGCAGTACCTCCTCAACCGCAAGGCCGTCGAGAACTGGCTGCTCTGGATGACGGCGGATGTCTGTTACATCTACCTCTACTTCGACAAAGGGCTGCGCCTGACGGCCGTGCTCTACTTCGTCTTCCTCTGCCTGTGCGTCGCGGGTCTGAGGGCCTGGCTCAGCACTATGTCGGGGCGCGGGAGGGCGACGGAAGTCCCGGCGGCCGTCATCGGAGCGGGAGGCGGGGCCGTCCGTGGCTAGGCGCGGTCTGATCGTCGGCAAGTTCTACCCGCCGCACCGCGGGCACAAGCACCTCATCGACACGGCGCGCGCGCAGGTGGACGAGCTGTTCGTCCTGTGCTGCGGCAGGGAAGGTGAAGTGCCGGAGGGCAAGCTACGCGCCGAGTGGCTGCAAGAGATTCACCCAGACGTGCGTGTCCTCTACCTTGACGACATCTACGACGCGCAGGACTCGCGCGTGTGGGCCGAGAACTCAATACGCTTGCTCGGCAGCGCGCCCGACGTGGTCTTCACCTCCGAGGACTACGGCGACGATTTCGCTCGACACTTGGGGTGTCAGCACGTGCAGGTGGACAGGGCGCGCGCGGCCGTCCCCGTCTCGGGCACGCGCGTGCGCGCCGACCCGCTCGGCTGCTGGGAGTTCCTTGAGCCGCCCGTGCGCGCCTTCTACGCCGCGCGCGTCTGCGTCGTCGGCGCGGAGTCCACGGGCAAGACGACCCTCGCCGCAGACCTCGCGCGACACTTCGAGACCGTCTGGGTTCCCGAGTACGGGCGCGAGTATTCCGAGCGGAAGCTCGCCGCGGAGGGCGGCTACCGTTTCCGCTCCGAAGAGTTCGCGCACATCGCCGCGCGCCAGTGCGAGCTGGAGGACGAGGCCGCGCGTCGCGCCAACAGGATTCTCGTCTGCGACACCGACGCCTTCGCGACGAGCGTCTGGCACCGCCGCTACATGGGCGCGCGCTCGCCCGAGGTCGAAGAGATCGCCGCGCGACACACACGCCCCGACTTATATCTTCTGACGGACATCGACACGCCCTTCGAGCAGGACGGCACGCGCGACGGCGAGCACGTGCGCGGGTGGATGCACGAGGTCTTCGTCGAAGAGCTGCGCGCGCGGGGCCGACACTTCCGGCCCGTCGAGGGCGCGCGCGGGGAGCGCTTGAGGCAGGCGGTCGGTTATATTGAGGAGCTGCTCGCGGGATTCAGGAGGGGTTAAAGGTTTGGCGCTCGACGAGACAATCTTTCTGACGGGCTTCCCCGGCTTCATCGCCGGGCGGCTGGTCGAGCGCCTTGCGCGTGAGGGCGCGAGCTTCCTCCTGCTCGTGCAGCCCGCCTTCAAGGAGCGCGCGCGCGCGGAGATCGCGCAGCTCTCGGAGAAGACCGGCGCGCCGCCGCGTAGCTTCCGCGTGCTGGAGGGCGACATCACGCGCGAGGAGTTAGGGCTCTCCGCGCCAGACCTTGAGGCGGCGCAGGCCGAGGCGACCGTGCTCTTCCACCTCGCGGCCGTCTACGACCTCGCGGTCGCGCGCGAGGTCGGCCTGCGCGTCAACGTCGAGGGCACGCGCAACGTCAACCGCTTCGCCCTGAGTCTGCCGAAGCTCAAGCGCTACCACTACGTCTCGACCTGCTACGTCGCGGGCCGCCGCACCGGGCTCATCCTCGAAACGGAGCTGCGCCACGACGCGGGCTTCCGCAACTTCTACGAGGAGACGAAGTACCTCGCCGAGCTGGAAGTCGAGGCGCTGAAGAATGATCTGCCCGTGACCGTCCACCGCCCCTCGGTCGTCTGCGGCGACTCGCGCACGGGCGAGACGGCGAAGTACGACGGCGTCTACTACCTCATCAACTACCTGCGCATGTGGCCGGGCGCGCTCTCGCTCGCCAACATCGGCAACCCTGAAGTGCGCCTCAACGTCGTCCCCGTTGACTTCGTCGTCGAGGCGATGGCCGCCCTCGCCTCTGACGACGCCTCCGCGGGCGAGACCGTCCAGATCGCCGACCCCGACCCGCTCACGACCGAAGAACTCTTCGACATCATCTCGCGCAACCTCGCCGGGCGCGAGTCGCTCGTCACGCTCCCCGCGCCGGTCGTCCGCACGACGCTCAGGATCCCCCTCAACGAGAAGGTGACGGGACTGCCGCGCGTCGGCGTCCCCTACTTCTTCCTCAAGCAGACCTACGACACCGCGCGCGCCACCGCTTTGCTGGAGCCCCGCGGCGTCCGCTGCCCGCGCTTCCCCGACTACGTCTCGGCTCTCATCGACTTCGTCGAGCGGAATCCTAAACTACAGTGAGCGGTGAGCGGTGAGCAGTAAGCAGTTTTAAGTTAAAGCCGGCGCGGCAACATTACTTTTAACTGCTCACTGCTCACCGCTCACCGCTCACTATCCTTCAGTACGGGTCGCCGCTGAGCGCGCCGTTCGTGACGCTGACGAGGTAGAAGCCGGTGGTCGGGCGGTTGGCGAGGTCGAAGGTGCCGCCGGCCGGAACCTTCCAGATTTTGTAGTTGGAGTAGGTGAGCGGCGTGCGCGGCTCGCAGACCTCCGGCGGGTGGTCGGCGAGGATGAAGTAGGCGGGGCCGCCGCCCATGACGGTCGCCAGCCCGTTCTTATCGACGACGACCGAGGTCGCCTCGTTGATCGCCATCGACAGCGCGCTCGTGGCGCGGCCGTCCCTGATCTGGCGGGCGAGGAACGCCAGCGTCCGCCCCATGCGGTCGCGGGCTACGAAGTGCTGGTCGGTGATGACCCGCTCCATGTGCGCCCAGTTGAAGAAGTCGTAGGTGAAGGTGATGTCGCGGCGGTAAGGGTCTAAGAGCGCCTGGCTCGAAACGGAGCTGCCCGCGCAAGCGTCGTAGGTGAACTCGCCCTGGATGGCGGCGCCGGCGCTCGTCCCGCCGACGCCCCCGCCGCGCGCGTAGACCGACTCGACCGCCGTCTCGACCCGCGTGCCTTTAAAATTCTTCACGTAGTCGCACTGGTCGCCGCCCGCGAAGAAGACGACCTCGGCGCCTCTCACGGTCGCCTCGACCGCCGCCGTGTTCGCGTCCCGCGCGCTGGTGATGACCAGCGTCTCGACCGAGTCCACGCCGTTCATCGCGTAGATGTAGTCGTTGTAGCCGTTCGACCCCGACGAGCGCAGGATGACCACGTCCACCTTCGTCGCGCAGGAGGTGCAGCCGCGCACCTGGTCGATGATCCACTGGAGCGCCGCGTCCACGTCCGTGCCCCCGCCGCCGAAGTCGTGCGCGGGGCCGAAGAGGGCGGGCGACACGTCCGCCGCGCTGCCCGTCAGGTACCTCGTCACTTTCGCCTGCGCCTCGCGCGCGGGCAGCAGGAGGAGCGCGAGCAGGAGCAGCGCGCCGCCGCAAACTTTCATCCTCGAACGTCCGTCCATGGTGAGCCTCCCTCGTCTGTGTCTGCACTTTCGGAGCGGTAAGGTTTGTGAAAACGGGGCGGACGGGTTTCTACCCGAAGTGGGGCGCGAAAGCAAGTGTTTTCCGGCGGCGCTTGACAGATTGCCGGTTTAGAATTATTCTAATTCCACTTTCAACGGCGGGAAAAATTATGGCGGGTAAGGGAGATCAGGGTGGCGCCCCGCGGGGGGCGCTGACGCCGCAGCGGCGGGCCGTGCTCCGTGTCATCACGGAGTCGCCGGAGCACCCGACGGCGAACGAGATTTTCGAGGCGGCGCGCAGGGAACTCCCCTCCATCAGCTTCGCCACCGTCTACAACTCTCTGAAGTACCTGACGGGGGCGGGGCTCGTCCGCGAGATACACTTCGGCAAGGGGTCGAGCCGCTACGACAGCGAGACCGCGCGCCACGACCACGCCGTCTGCTCGAGCTGCGGCAAGCTCGTGGACTTCGACCTCGCCGAGACGCCGCAGCTCATCCGCGCCGCCGCGCGCCGCTCGCGCTTCAAGCCCGAGTCGATCCACCTGACGCTCGTGGGCCTGTGCCCCGACTGTCAGGGCAAGGGCTGACGGGTTCACGCGGGCGCGGCCGTCGCCACGCCGTCGCCCGCCGTCTGAAGGCTCTTTTTCAAATTCAACGGAGGATTTCACAAGCACCATGGCAGAAGCAAAAGTGGGCCAACCGGCTCCGGCATTCGACATGCCGTCCACGAAGAACATCGAGAAGCTGAACGAGAACGTCCGGCTCGACGACTACAAGGGCCGCTGGCTCGTGCTGCTCTTCTACCCTCTCGACTTCACCTTCGTCTGCCCGACGGAGCTGACCTCTTTCAGCGACCGCTACGAAGACTTCGAGGGCATCGGGGCGGCGGTCGTCGGCGTCTCGACCGACTCGGTGCACTCGCACCGCGCGTGGCTCAAGACCCCGCGCGACAAGGGCGGCGTCGAGGGGCTGCGCTACCCGCTCGCGTCCGACATCACGAAGTCCGTGGCGCGCGACTACGGCGTGCTCATCGAGGAGAAGGGCGTGGCGCTGCGCGGCCTCTTCGTCATCGACCCCGAGGGGACGCTGCGCTACGCGGTCATCCACGACCTCAACGTCGGGCGCTCGGCCGACGAGACGCTGCGCGTCATCCAGGCGCTCCAGACCGGCGGCCTCTGCCAGGCCGACTGGCGTCCGGGCCAGGAGACGCTGAAAGTCGCGTAAACCGTGAACCGTAAACCGTGACAGGAGCGTGAACCGTGAACCGTGAACCGTGACAAGTGTGAAGGCAGTTCTTTCTTGTTACGGTTTACGGTTCACGGTTCACGGTATTTCATATGCCAATGAGAATCGGGACGGAGATGCCTTCGCTGGAGGGGGCGACCGAGTGGTTCAACGCGACGGGGGCGGCCGCCGAGGCGGAGGCGAAGGGGCACCCGACGCTCGTCCACTTCTGGTCGGTGAGCTGCGGGATGTGTAAGGAGAACCTGCCGCGCGTCGCCGAGTGGCGCGAGAACCGGGCCGCGGAGGGCCTGCGCGTCATCGCCGTCCACATGCCGCGCTACGAGGCCGACACCGACGTGGAGGCCGTGCGCGAGGCCGTCGCCACCTACGACATCACGGAGCCGTGCGCGGTGGACAACGGCCACCGCCTGCGAGACGCCTTCCAGAACGAGCAGGGCTACGTGCCCGCCTACTACCTGTTCGACGCTGAGGGCAAGCTCCGCGGCTTCGCGGCCGGCGAGTTCGGCGTGAAGGTCATCGGCCCGGCTCTCGACCGTGTGCTCGCCGCCAACAAGACGGCCGCGGGCTAAGAGACGGCGGAACAAAAAGTTCACCGCAGAGACAGAGAGGCGCGGCTAAGTCTATTAGCCGCGCCTCTCTGTCTCTGCGGTGAAAAGTTTTTACCTGAACAGGCCGACGAGCTGCGTGAGCAGCCAGAGGCTCGTGGCGACCGAGGCCAGGAGGAGCACGAGCAGGCCGAGCACGATGACGGCGAGGAAGAGCCAGTCGCTCAGACGCCCCTGCCTAGCCTCCTCGGGCGAGACCGAGGCGCGCTGCCTCAGCAGCTCGACGTTCATCTGGTTCGACTTCCACGCCACGTCGAAGATGTCGCCGACGAAGGGCACCGCGCCGAGCAGGTAGTCCACCGCGACGTTCGAGGCCATCCGCAGCAGCGTCACCTTCGGCACGCGGTAGCGCACGCCCGCCGCGAGGATGTAGATCGAGACGGCCGTCGTCGCCAGGTCGCCGACGCCGGGGACGAGCCCGACCAGCGCGTCCAGGCCGACGCGCCAGCCCGTGCCCGGGATGCGGAAGAGCCCGTCCATCGCGCGGCTCAACTGGTCGAGGCTCCGCTCCACGTCCGCGCGCTCGTGCTGCTTCGTCAACACCGCGCGCGCCCCGCGCTCCGCCATGCTCTTGCTCAAAGCCATCGGCAGGCCCTCCTCACGCAAACCGCCCTCAAAAAATCGCGGCCGCCATTCTCGGCCGCGGCGCCCTCTCGCGGCAAATTAGATGCGCACGCCCACGCCACAGTAGTACGAAAAATCCGGCCCCGCGGCACGTGAAACTTCCGCCCTGGCCTTACGCATTTCAAGAGAGTCGTCCGGCCTCTGATCCTTTTTGCCGGCGTACTCCGCGTGTACGGGCGAAGGGCGAGGGAAGTCCGCCCGCGTGTTCGATTGCGGCCGTGCCGAGGAGGTCTCAGATGTCTTTCAAAACCAAGCACGTCTTCTTCGCCGCCTTCGGCCTGATGACGCTCTTCGTCTTCTACTTCTACGAGACGGCGTTCCTCGATTCAAGCTCGCCCGTGTGGCAGCGCGTCGAGCCGGTGAAGTGGCTGCTGCTGTTCCACGGCGTCGCGGGCGCGGTCGCGCTCCTCGTCGCGCCGTTCCAGTTCTCGGCGCGGCTGCGACGCCGCTACCCGCGCCTGCACCGCCTCCTCGGCCGTCTCTACGTCGCGGGGGCGTTCATCTCCGCGCCGCTCGCCATTCCCGTCGCGTTCCGGCTGGGGCCGCCCTCGCTTTACATGGCCGCGACCATCCAGTCCTGCGGCTGGCTCGTAACAACGGCCATCGCCCTGTACGCCATTCGCAAGGGCGACGTGCGTCAGCACCAGGAGTGGATGACGCGCAGCTACCCTTTCGCGATGGTCTTCGTCGTCGCGCGTGTCCTGCTGGCCGTGCCGGCGATCAGGGAGATGGGCGAGCCCGGCTTCGTCTCGGTCGTCTGGGGCTGCATCGCTTTAGCCTGCTTCGTCCCCTCGCTCGTGATTAGCTGGCGCTCCATCTTCGGCCGCCGCGCGGCCGCCGCGGGGCGCGCCGCCGTGCCGTCGAAGGCCGCCCGCGCCGCGGTCTAGAGCGGTTTGCGGTTGAGTGGGAACTAACCACAGAGACACGGAGGCACGGCTTGTTGAGTTATAGACAACAAGTCGTGCCTCCGTGTCTCTGTGGTTAAAGTCGGCGCTTCGGGGTCACGGGTTGCGCGCGCACAGGGGCTGCTCGTGTTCTGGCGCGCCGCCTTGAACGCTTCGAGCACCTCGCGGGGCTTGCCCCAGGACTGCGGCGCGTCCTTGTTGTACCTGTCGAGCCAGCCCGGGTCGTACTCGTTGAACATCGTGTTGCCCTTGTGGTTGAACGAGCCGCGGCAGCCGCCGCCCACGTCGAGCGCCGCCCGCACCCACGTCCTCACTCTCTCCAACTCGCGCGCGCCGCCGTCGTCGGCGGCGATGAGGTGCTTGTTGCCGTAGTTGCCGGCGCGGGCGCAGGCCGCGCCGATGTTCTGCGTCCACTGATCCTGGTGGAACGCGCAATACTGTAGGAGCGGGATGGAGTTGATGAGCGACTCGTTGGCGGAGCCCGTGCTCGTGCCGATGAGGTGTAGCGCGTCGTTGGCGCGGATGCGCCCGGCGACCCATTCGACCCAGGCCCTGAGGTGCGTCTCGTCGTAACCGGCGTCGGGCTGCGGCACGCGCAGCTCGTTGCCGATCTCGTAGATCACGTTCCAGTGCGGCTTGAGCTTCCTCACGACGGCGTCGATGAAGTTGCCCTGCGTCGGGAGGTAGGCGCTCGCCGTGTTGAGGAACGTCTTGTAGCGCTGTTGAGGCGTGCCGCCCAGAATGATCGGCTTCGGCATGTCGCACTCGTTCGACCCCGCCACGGCGTGGTGCATGAAGAGGCAGACCTGCACGACTACCCCCCGCGCCTTCGCCGCGGTCACGTAGCGGTCGAGGTTCGCGAGGTACTGCGGGTTGACCGTGGTGTTTCTGGGGTCGCCGTCGAGCAGGAGGCGGTGGCAGTTCTCCGGGTGCTCCTTGTTCGCGTACGACTCCTTGAGGAAGAGCATCGCGCGGTTGAGGTTGACGCCGTAGGAGGCCACGTCGTCGAAGAACCTGCCGAACAGGTTCGTGTTCTTCGGGTCTTTCTCGAAGCTCATGCAGTAGCCGCTGTAGCCCGTGAACTGGATGCCGAAGTCGTACCGGGTGCGGTAGTAGACGCCGCCCTCGCTCCACACCTCCAGAACCTGCTTCATGATGCGCTGGTTAGTCCCGGCGAACAGCCGGATGGTCAGTTGTTCGGGGTCGTGGACGAGCGCCTGCGCCTCCGTCTCGATGCCGACGAGGCCGGGCATTCTGAGGCTCTTCCTGAGCTTGTCGAGGTGCTCGTGGGGTTTTGCGCCCGCGGCCGCGATTTCGCGGCGGCGCGCGGCCTTGTCGGCGTGTGCGAACTCGGGGACTTCGTTGGGCCGTCTGTCTGTCATTACGGATTCTCCTCTCCTGAGTCGGGGTGGGGCCGGGTCGCAGACTGAGGCCCGGCGCGCGGTCGCCGCGAGTGATTCGCGGCGTTCGTCGTTCGCGGGGCCGACGGAGCGACTCCCCGGCCCCGTCGGTTAACGCGGGGCCGCGCGGCGAAATCCGGCACGCGGGGAAAATATTTCTCGGAGGCGGGCGGCGGCGCGGCCCGCCCTCGAATGTGATATGCTCCGGCCGCCTTTCGCACGCCAACCCATCCGGAGGTTCAAGCCGATGAAACGGACGGCCGCGCTCCTCGCGCTGTGTCTCGTCTCGACCCTTCTGCCCTCGTGCGGCCGGGAGGGGGCCGACCCGTTCGCGGGCCGGCTGGTTGACCTCTCGCACGCGTACGACGAGCAGACCGTCTTCTGGCCGACGGCCGAGGGCTTCAGGCTGGAGAAGGTGGCGGACGGCGTGACGCCCGGGGGGTACTACTACGCCGCCAACAACTTCTCGACGGCCGAGCACGGGGGCACGCACCTCGACGCGCCCGTCCACTTCGCGGAGGGGCGCAACACGGCCGACCGGATTCCGTTGGAGCAGTTGATGGGCGCGGGCGTCCTTGTGGACGTGTCGGAGAAGTGCGCGCGCGACGCGGACTATCAGGTCTCGGCGGAAGACTTCGCGGCGTGGGAGCGCGAGCACGGGCGTCTGCCCGACGGCTCGATCGTCCTCCTGCGGACGGGCTTCGGCAAGCGCTGGCCCGACCGGCGCAGCTACATGGGCACGGACGAGCGCGGCGCGGACGCGGTCGCCAAGCTGCACTTCCCCGGCCTCCACCCGGACGCCGCGCGCTGGCTCGTGCGCGAGCGCTCGATTAAAGCGATCGGGCTCGACACGCCGAGCATCGATTACGGCCAGTCGAAGCTCTTCGAGTCGCACCGCGTCCTCTTCGAGCGCAACGTCCCCGCCTTCGAGAACCTCGCCAACCTCGAACAGCTCCCGGCCGAAGGCTTCCGCGTCGTCGCCCTGCCGATGAAGATCAGGGGCGGCAGCGGCGGCCCCCTCCGCGCCGTCGCGATAGTCGGGGGCGAGTGACGGCCTGGAACTTCAGGTCAGCCGCGGCCGGAGACCCAGCGGCGCGCCGCCGCCAGGTCGTAGAAGAAACCGACCTCGACTTCGGCCATGCCCGCGCGGCTCGTCACGGCGCGCGCGGCCTCGTCGGTCGCGGGGTCGGGGACGACCGCAGCCCAGCGGCAGCGGCCCAGCTCCGGCTCGTGCTCGCGGATGAAGACGATCTGGCGTTCGACGAACTCCGCGCCCGGGGCGGCCGAGCGCCTGCGGTCGCTGATGAAGTTGAAGCCGGTCTCGAAGGCCGGGTCGGAGAAGACTTTGAGGAGAGCCTCCCGCCACTCCTCGAAGGAGGGGTCGCCGAAGGTCGTCAGGTAGACGAGGCGCGCGGGTCTATCGATTGTGTAGATAACAGGCATAGGCGTGACGGCCGTAATCATAAGCCGTCCGGCCCGAAAGTCAACGCCGCGCCACCGCCCACTCCCTCCGCAGCACGGCGTAGAGGTACTCAGACCCCCACGCGCCCTTGAACCAGATGTTCTCGACGAAGTGCCCCTCGCGCCTCATCCCGAGCCTTTCGAGGAGCGCCGCCGAGCGCGCGTTCTCGCAGTCGGTGACGGCCACCACGCGGTGCAGCCCCAACACGCCGAAGGCGTAGTCGAGCACGGCTTCGGCCGCCTCCCGCGCCAGTCCCCGCCCCTGCTGCCCGCGCGCGAAGGTAAACCCGATCTCCGCCTGCCTCGGGTCGTCCGCCTTCACGCTGAGCGCGACGTGCCCGATCATCTCCCCCGTCTCCTTCAACTCCGCCGCGAACGTGAACCACTGCCCCGGCGTCCCCGGCTCGGCGCTCTTTCCACGCTCAATCACCGCCCGCGCCTGCTCATCCGTATACGACTCCCACGACTGATACCGCGCCACCTCCGGGTCGTTCAGATAAGCCATGAACGGCGCGAGGTCTTCTTCACCTAGACGGCGCAGCGCCAGCCTCTCGGTCTCAATCTTCGTGAAAGACATCTCGCCCATACGAGTCGTCAACGGGTGCGCGCCGTCGGGCTCCGCCTACAGCCCGAGCCTCTTGAGGAAGTCTCCGAAGCGCGGGTCGTCGCGGAGGCAGTTGAGCCGGTGTTCGACCCGCAGTGTGAAGAGGTACTGGTCGCGGTCTTCGTACGCCTTGTCCAGCGCCTTGAAGGCGCGGTTCACCTTCCCGGCCGCGGCGTAGAACATCGCCTTGTGAAACTGCGAGACGTAATTCCCGGCGCGCCGCCGCCGGTACGCCGCCTTAAGCAGCTTGAGCGCCGTCTCCGTCCGCCCCCACGACAGGTTGATGCGGGCGCGGTTTAAGAGCTTCATCGGGTGGCGGTCTGAGAGGGTGCCCGCCAGCCTCGCCTCGCCCTCGGCCTTCCTGAAGAGCCGCTCGCGCTCCGCGCCCGCGGCCGCCAGCGCCAACTGCTCAAGGGCGATGGAACTGCCGTAGTGCGACAGGTCAGACTTGAGGTTGAAGCGGAGGTTCAACTCCTGCGTCCGCTCGAACTGCGCGAGCGCCTGCTCGTAGCGGCGGGCGTGGAAGGAGACCATCCCGCGCACGAAGTTTGTGAAGAACGAGTAGGGGTCGAGCGAGAGCGCGAGGTCGATCTCGGCCTCGGCCTCGGCCTCGTGCCCGCGGGCCGCGTGCCAGTGGGCGAGCCCCATGTGCGCGACGGGGTAGTTCGGGTTGATCTCTACCGCCCGCTCGAAGCCGGCGCGCGCCTCCTCCCATTCCCACTCGAAGAAGAGCTTGACGAAGGCCCACGCCGAGTGGGCGCTCGCCATCCGCTCGTCCTTCTCGCGCGCCTTGCGCGCCGCGTCGCGCGCGCCCAGGTAGCTCTCCTGCGGGCCGACGAGGTTCAGCATCCCCATGAAGACGTACGTGTCGGCGATGTTGGCGTGGGCGCGGGCGAAGTCGGGGTCTTCGGCGACCGCGTGCTCGAAGTATTTGATGGCCTTCTTGAGCGAGGGCTCCGTCACGTCGAACCGCTGGAGTCGCCCCTTCTTGTAGCTCTCGCTCGCCTTCCGGTTCTTCGTGTACTGCTTCTTCGACTGCGCGGCCTCGACCTCGGTCGGGGTCAGCTTGAGCGCCGACTCCATCCACCCGTGGATGCGCTTGTCCAGCTCGAAGCTCTCGGCGTGGTCGCCCTCGAAGGAGGATGACTCGGTGACTTCGTTCGCGCGCACGTTGAGGAGATCGACGTTGACGTGAATCCGGTCGCGCTCGCGCCAGATGCGGCCGCTAAACACGTAGTCAACCACCAGCCGGTGGCCGAAGATGAGGGGGCTCTGCTCCGGGTGCAGGTTGTACTCTTTGTAGACCGTGGGCGACGGCGTGACGAGCACCGACATGTTCTTATTCAACATCGTCGTCAGCGTGTCGGCCATCTCCTGCCCGATGTGGCCCGAAGCCTTCAGGCTGCCTTCGAGCCTGAAGGGCAGGACGGCGGCCGTCATCTGGATTCCGTGCTCCTCGACCGGCGCCATGAAGCGGTAGCCGACCCTCGGGTAGTTCTTGATCAACTTCGCCCCCCCCTCGCACGCCTCGTTCAACGCCTTCCTGATCTCGGTGATGTTGACGTTGAGGTTGCTCTTCTCGACCGACTCGTCGGCCCAGATGGCGTCGCGCAGCTCCTCGGTGCCGACCACGCGCGCCGCACACCGCAGGAGTATGAGAAGGATGTCGTAGCGTTTATGGGTCAGCTTAGCCACCGTGTCGCCGCACACCAGCACCCTCGCCGCCGGATAGAGGCGGTACGGCCCGGCCTGGTAATACATCTTCTCGCCTTCTTCACTCATGGCGTTCCTTTAATACTTTCTTAAGGGCTTCTTAAATGGTTTCTAAATACTTCTTCCCTCCACGCCCCTTACCATGCACACGTTCGCACGGAGCAGGAGACGGGCCGAGGGGGGAAGCGGAATGACGACCTTTCTCAGGCAGGCGGTCGGGGCGGGAAGCGGGCCGTGGACGGGTCACGGTTGAAGTCCCTTCGCCCCCGGTCGGAGCCGAGAGGATGAGGCCGCAGAGTGCCGCGAATCATAGCTCATCCCGGCCGCGTTGCATAGCCCTTCGGGGCGGCGGCGCGCGGGGCGTGCGGAGCGGCCCGGGCGGGGGCGAGCCCGCCCGGGCCAAACCTCAACCAGGGGAGCCCTCCGGGGATTCCCGCAACTGTACAAGGAGAGGGAACATGAAGAACAAGGGAACGCTCATTCGCACGTTTTTCGCGCTCAGCCTGATTCTCGCGCTGGGCGTCGCGCCGGGGCTCAGCGCCTACGCGCAGCAGGCCGCGCAGAAGCCGCAGCCCGCGCCGCGCGCGGAGGTCGCCGCCGAGCAGGCGATGAAGGCTTCTGAAGAGAAGCCGCCGCAGCCCTCCGACGAGGACGAACTGATCCCGCTCTCCGACGAGGAGATGCAGCAGGTCGAGGGCGGCGCCAACTGGGGAAAGGCCCTCGGCAAAGCGGTCGGCTGGCTCGGCGGCCTTCTGGGCGGCGGCGGCAAAGCTCCCGCTCCCGCTTACCGCAATACGGTGATCGTTAACTGCGGGCGGCGCTAGCGGGGTCTTGCGCGCGGGTTAAGTCGCAGACCGCGCGACGGTATCAACCTTAGAACGGGTCGGTGGTACGGGCGTCGGCCGCGCCCGCGCCGCCGGCCCGAAAGAATCTTGAGCGAGGGAGGCCGGGCTTCAGATGAACTTGAGTAGCGAGCAGACGCGGGCGCGTCCGAACGTGCGCGGGGTCTTCGCCGCCGCTCTCCTCCTGGCGTGCGCAGCCCTCGCGGCGCTCGCGCAGGACGCGCGGCGGCCGACGCCCCGCAAGCCCGTCATCCGACAGACCAGTCAGGCCACGTGCGGGCCGGCGGCGCTCGCCACGCTGCTCACCTTCTACCTCGACGACCCGGTCACAGAGGCGGAGCTGGTCGCGCAGATAGGCAAGGACGGGAAGACCATGACGAATCTGGACGAGCTGGTCAAAGCGTGCAAAGCGAGGGGGCACAAGGCCGAAGGCTACTGCCTGGGGGAGAAGAAAGAGGATAAGGACAAGCGCACCCTCTGCCGCCTGACCGACGGCTACCGTGTGGAACTGCCGAAGCTCCTGAGAGTGGTCGGGAGGCGCGGCGTGCCCGTGCTCGTCCGCTTCAAGGAGCCGATACTGCATTTCGTGCTGGCCGTGGGCGGCGTGGACGACTTCGTCCTCATCGCCGACCCGGCGCAGGGCGAGGTGGCGATACACCGTTCAGACTTCCTGCGTCGCTGGGACGGCTTCGCGCTCGTCGTCACCCCGGCGCGGCCCGTAAAGAACGACCTCGCGGAGCGCCGCCGACGCGCGGCCGAGACGAGGCTCGAAACGCTCAGGCGCGCCGGCTCGCGGGCGTCCGCGCCGCGCTTTTAGTGAAAGGGGGAAAGGTTCGGATGTGCAAGACAATCATTGTTCTCTCGCTCGTCCTGCTGGCGGGCTCCGCGCTCGGCGTCGCCGCGCAGCCGCCCGGCGAGGGCGGCATTCTCATCCCGCAGGGGCGCGCGCAGTCCGTCCCGTTCAAGGGCCTCGGCGGCGCTTCCGTCGGCAACATCCTGGTCGCCTACATCCAACGCAAGGGTCTCGACGAAGTCGCCATCCACGGCGCCGCGCCCGGCGAGACCTGGCTCGAACTGGTCGGGCGCGACGGCCGCCGGAAGCGCCTCTCCGTGCGCGTCACGCCCGCCGCGCAGGCGGAGGCGCGCACGCCGGACGGAGTCATCGCCCCGCAGCAGGCCGCGCAGGCCGCGCCCTCCGCCGCGAACGCGACCCGCACCCTTTCGGACGTAGCCAAGCCTTCGGACGCCGTGAAGCCCGCGGGCGTCGCCGCGCCCGCAGGCCGCGCCGCCGCGCCGCAGAGGGCCGCGCCGCCGCCCGTCGAAGTGTCGCGCGCGCGCCGCTCGTCGAAGTCACGCGTAGAGGTGTCGGTGAGAACAGAGCTTGGCTCCGACAAGGAGGTCGAGCGTGTGTGGAGCCCGGAGATACCGAAGCCCGGGAAGCTTCAGGAGGCCGCCTCCGAAGACATCGGGGCGAAGCTCGCCAGGAGTGCGGAGAGCGAGCCGTCAGAGACGATTACGAGGCGCAGCTCGTCCCGCGTCACGACCGTCTCGGTCGGCGTCGATATCGGCGAGCGCAACACGCTGACCGCGGAGATGCCTTTCATCCAGCGCGAGGACGAGGTGACGGCCGGGGGCGGCTCCGTCAAGACGCGCGGGCAGGGCATAGGCGACATGCTGGTGAGCTTCCAGAGGGAGCAGCCGCGCCTGTGGAAGACGGCGTGGGACGGGACGGCGGTGTTGAGCGTGGGGCTGCCGACGGGCAAGAGCGTCTACAACGTCGGCGAGAATGAGGCCCCGCTCGGCAGCGGCCACTACGAGGTCGCTGCCTTCTTCGGCGTGAGCCGCGTCTTCGACCCGTTCGTCGTCAAGGCGGGCGGCGGCCCCATCTACACCGTCCCGCGGACGGTGCACGGCACGCGCATCGCGCCCGGCCTCGGCATCATGATGCAGACGGGCTTCAGCCTCGGCCTGAGCGACAGGTGGGTTCTCTCCGAGGAGATGGGCTTCATGCGCCGCCCGAACGTGCTCCTCAGCGCGCCGACCGACGCGGGGACGGCGACGGCCGACCAGTCGTACCTGAAACATACCCTGACCTACAGTCCCAGGTGCGGGCACACGTTCGAGGCGACATTTAAGGTCGGCCTCAACTCCGCCGCCGCCGACCGCAACGTCGGTGCCGGTTGGGCCTACCGCCGTTGCGGCCGCGACCGCGAGCGGTAGCCGCGCGCGCGCTCAGCGGATGCGGGTCATCTGCCGCCAGAAGAAGCGGCCGAGGCGGGAGAAGGCGTTGCGGTCGCGGGTGGCCTGCTGCTCGGGGGTGAAGCCGATGGCGGCGAGGAGTTCAGGGTTGGGCGGGGCGATGTCTTCGTCGCCGTGGCGCTCGGAGAGCCAGCGGTTGAAGGTGCGCGTCAGCGCTCGGCGCTGCGGGACTTCGGCGACCGCCGCGAAGGCCGCGCGGAGGTCTTCCGTCTCGGCGACCTCCAGGCGGTTCGCCTCGTAGTAGCCGCGCAGCGCTTTGAAGAAACGCTCCTCGCCCAGAAGCCTCCGCAGCTCGACGAACATGAGCGCGCCCTTGCCAGCGACGACCGCGGCGTACTGGAAGGAGTTGCGGTAGTCGCGCGCGGGGCGGTCGGCCGTCACGTCCTCGCCGCCGAACGTTCGGTAGACCTGGTAGACGCCGCGCAGTTGGTCGTCCTGCACCTGCTGCGCGGCGTCGGGGCCGCGCACGTCCTGCACGTAGAGCAGGGCGGAGAACTGCGCGAGCGCCTCGTGCAGGACGGGCTGGCGCGCGGGGTCGTTGCCGACCGCGCCGCCCCACCACTGGCGGGCGACGCCCTGCGCGGCGGCGAACTCAAGGTTGTCTTCGACGCTCGCGCGCTGCTCGCGCACGAACTCGGGCAGGGCGCGCATCGCGGGCGAGTCGAAATCGACGTAGAAGGCCCCGGCGATGACGGCGAGCCCCGCGAACTCGGCGGAGCCGAAGCCCGCGACGAGCGGCACCTCGGTGACGGTGACGAGCTTGAGGGGCAGCGGGCCGAAGCGCGCGGCGTAGGTGCGCGCCGCGTCGGCCGCGACGTTGAGGACGCGGCGGCCGACCTTCTCGTGCTCGGGCGTGAAGACCGAGCGCACGCGGACGCCGCCGGCCGCGCGCTCCTCCGCGCGCAGCGTGCGCCCCGCGACGAGCGCGAAGCCCCGCAGGTCTTGGCCCGCGAAGCTCAGGCGGCGCTTGCGCCCCGCGGCCGAGTCCTGCCTCTGCTCGCCGGAGGCGAAGAGGTTGACGCCCTCGGCGGCCTCGACCTCGACCTCGTAGTCGGCCACGTCCGTGAAGTACGTCTCGCCGACGCTCGGCTCGACCTTGCGCTGCCAGTCGTCGCCCTGGCGCGCGGCGAGCACGGGGTGGAAGCCGCCGAGGAGCATCACGCCGCGCGAGACGAAGTTGGTGTCGCGCGCGCGACGTATCTCGCGCGTGTCGCGCATGGCCGCGCCGACCTGCTGGACGACGTGCGCCGTGAGGCTCGTCTCGTCGGGGTCGATCTCGGGGACGTGGCCTTTGAAGGAGAGTTCGAGTTCGGCCGAAGCGCCGGGCGCGACCGCCTCGCGCAAGGTGACGCGCAGCGTGACGCCGTCGCCGTCTTCGGCCGCGAAGGGGAGCGGCTGGCTGCTCCCGGCGGCGCGCACCGCGGTCACTTCGAGCCGCGGCTCTTCGGGCGCGTCCGCCTGCCCCTGCGCGCCGGGCCGCTCGTCCTCCGCGCGCAGGTTCGGGTAGAGGTGGAAGTAGACGGCCGACGCCGGGCGGTCGTCGCGGTTCACCCAGCGCACGCGCTCGCGGCCCGAGAAGGTGCGCGCGTCGAAGTCCAGCTCAAGGTTTATGCGGTAGAGCGTGCGCGGCGGCGGCTCGCCCTTCGCCTTTCCGTCCGCGCCCTCCTGTCGCGCGAGCGCCTCTGAGCCTGAAGCCAGAAGCAGTACGACGGAGATTAAGCACAGAGACGCGGAGACACGGCCTGTCGAGTATTGACTCCGAGCCGTGTCTCCGTGTCCCTGTGGTGAATAAGTTCTTAGCCGCACGACCGTTTACGATAAAGTTGCTGTTACTTACCGCGAGTCTCGTTGATGGTGACGGAGCGGATGCGGTCGCCGCGCACGATGCGGTCGATGACCTCCATCCCTTCGACGACGCGGCCGAAGACCGTGTAGCCGCCGTCGAGGTGCGGCTGCGGCGAGTGCGTGACGAACCACTGCGAGCCGCCCGTGTCCTTGCCCGAGAGCGCCATCCCGACCGCGCCGCGGTTGTAGGGCACCTCGTTGATCTCGCACCGTATCTGGTAGCCGGGCCCGCCGTTGCCGTCGCCGCGCGGGTCGCCGCCCTGCACGACGAAGTTGGGCACGACGCGGTGGAAGAGGACGTTGTTGAAGTAGTTCCTGCGCGCCAGCCCGACGAAGTTGTCCACCGTGAGCGGGGCCTCCTCCGGCAAAAGCTCCATCGTGAACGGGCCCTTGTCCGTCATAACCAACGCCCGCACGCTCCTGCCGACGCGCGCCAGCGCGCGCTCGTAGTCCTCGCGGTGGTTGCGCGTGTTGACGGTCTCGACGCGCCGCTCGCCGGCCGGCCCGCCCGCGCGCTCGCGCAGGATGTCGGCCGCGCGCCGCCGCACGAGGTAGTCGGTCGTCGTCTCAAGCGCAGACTTGATGGCGGGCTCGACCTCCGCCCCCTGCTGCTTGGCGAGCGCGCCGAGGATGGAGAGCGTCGCGTCGTTTATGTCGTCTTGCAGCGCGCGCGGCAGGGCCTCGGCGAGCGCGCGCGCCGTGTCGGGCTCGGGCGGAAGCTCCGAGAGGATGTCCGCGGCCGTGGCGCGCGCGATGACGTCTGAGTTGGAGAGCGCCGCGCGCGCGACCGCGCCCAGGTCAATCGGCTTGAAGGCCGCGAGCGAGCGGAGCAGGTCGGGCAGAGACGAAGGCGGCGTCGAGGGGCTCTGCACGAGCGCGCGCAGCGCGATCTGCGCGTCGGCCTGAAGACTCACGACGCTGTTGCCGACCTGCGCGCTCGTCACGCCGGCCAACTCGCCCAGGCCCTGCGCCAGGGCCGAGACCTTCTGCCACGTCACGCCCGCCGCGCCGCGCCGCGAGGCTTGCGCGACGAAGTCCGCCACGCCCTTGTCGCGCAGGTACTGCGTCGGCGCGACGCGCGCCAGGGCCGTCTCGACCTCGGGCGCGACCACGCCGGCCTCGCGCGCCGCGCGCAGCAGCGTCAGCGTGCGCTCGTCGTTCGAGTTCGCGAGCACGCGCCCCAGCGCGGTCACGACCTCCAGAAGCTCGTTCACCTCCGGCGGGTTCAAGGCCCCGCCCACGCGCGCCGACTTGTATGCGGCGAACAGCTCGCCGCCGCGGCGGACGAGCGGGTCTGCGGCGCGCGGCTCCTTGATCTGCGCGAGCGCGCGGACGGCGCTCACCCGCACGCGCGCGTCCGCGTCCCCCCCGGCGTGCCGCGCGAGCACCTCAAAGGCCCCCGCGTCCTCGGCCGCGCCGAGAGCGCGCGCGGCGTTGGCCCGCGCCACGGCGTCGGCGTCGGCCGCCAGCATCACGCGCAGACGTTCGAGCGACTCCTTCGAGCGCAGGCGCGCCAGCGTGTTGGCCGCGTCGGCGCGCACGCGCGCGTCCGAAGAGGCGAGCGAGAGCGCGACCGTGCGGGCGCCGTTCTCGGGGCGCGCGCGCAGCACCGCTGTCAAGGCCAGGAGGACGAGCGCGCGGTTCGGCCTCGTAAGTCTCTGCTCGGCGGCGAGCGTCGTCGTGATGGTGTTAGCGATCTGCCTCTTCGCGTCGGCGCGCGCCTCGGGGAGCGCGGCGGCGATCTTGCCGAGCGCCTCGACGCAGCGCGCGCGCAGCCCCGGCGACTTCGACAGCCGCAGCGCCTCCGTGAGGGCCGCGACGCCCGCCTCGGCCTCGACCTCGCCGAGCGCGAAGGCGGCGGCCGCGCGCACCGTCTCGTCGCGGTCAGCTTTGAGCAGCATGCTGAGCGGCGCGACCGCGCCCTCGTCGCCGATGCGCCCGGCCGCGAGCGCCGCGCGCGCGCGCACCGCCGCGTTGGGGTCAGAGAGCAGCTTGCCCAGGTCCGAGTCCTCCCAGCGCCGCTCGTCCTCCGCCTGCACGATCTGCAACAGAGTCTCCTGCGGCACGCGCGCGCTCGCACGACTCCTCTGCGGGGCGGGCTTCGCCGCCGGCTTCGCCGAGGCGTTCCTCTGCGCCAGCGCCGACGGCGCCGACGCGAGCAGCGCGCTGAGTGAAAGCAGGGCGGCCCGCGCGCACGCGCGGCCCTTCTCGGAAACTGTGGGTCTGTTCGGCATGGGGCTCAACGAGTACGAAGGACAGTTTCAAGGGGAAGACCAGAGCTATGCTATCAAAAGGCAAGCGTGAACCGTAAACCGTGACGGGAGCGTAAACCTTGAACCGTGAACCGTGACAAGATAAAACCTGCTTTCACTTGTCACGGTTTACGGTTCACGGTTCACGGCCGCCTAAAGGCGACCGTAGAAGACCTTCGTGTCGTAGGTGACAACGACGCGGCCGCCGCGCTCGTGACGGCGGAAGAGGTCTCCGAGTTCGCGCGTCATGGGGTCGTAGTCGGGGTGGCCGGGCTGCGGCACGTAGGAGGATGACATGAGGCGGCCGCGCAGGCCGTCGAAGTCGAAGACCTGCTCGTTGTCGAACGTCTTTGTCCGCATCTCGCTCGGGCCGTAGAGCGCCGCGAGCATGGACTCCTCGGCGTACTTGCCGCTCACGGCCTTGTAGTCCGTGCCGTACCGGTTGAGGAGCCGCTCGTACTCTTCGAGGAAGGGCGTGCCGCCCGTGCGCCGGTCGTTCCAGACGAGGACGACCCAGCCGCCGGGCCGCAGGATGCGCTTGAACTCGACGCGCGCGCGCGGCGGGTCGAACCAGTGGAACGCCTGGCCGGCGGTGACGAAGTCAACGCTCGCGTCGTCGAGCGCCGTCGCCTCGGCGCGGCCGTCAACGCTCGTGAAGTTCTTGTAAGAGGCCAGCAGTCGCTCGCCCGCCTCGCGCATCTCGCGGTTCGGCTCGACGCCGTAGACGCGGTTGCCGTTCTTGAGGAACAGCTCCGACAGCAGCCCCGTCCCCGAGCCCACGTCGGCCACGATTGAGGTCGGGCTGAGCCCGCACTCATCTTCGAGCAGGCGGAGGACGCTGCCGGGGTAGCCGGGCCGGTACTTGACGTAGTCGGCCACCCGCGTCGAGAAGCGCCCGGTGGGGTCGTCGGTCATAGGCTAAAGCCGCCTGAAAATAGAGCGAATTTCTTATTTAGCAACCGCTCGGTTGACAAAATGGCTACCCAAAAGTAGCATGAAAGTCTCGTGGTAGCCACTCTTAAAATCGGGCTCGGGGCCTCGCGCGAGGAGATCGTGCAGCAGTTGCGCGCGCGCGGCGGCGTGAGCGCCGACGAGCTGGCCGAGGCGCTCGGGCTTACGAAGCAGTGCGTGCGCAAGCACCTCGACGTGCTGGAGCGCGAGGGCTACGTCGAGCACGCGGCGGCGCGCGGCGACCGCGGGCGGCCCGCACACGTTTTCCGCCTGACGCCGAAGGCCGAGGAGCTGTTCCCGAAGCGCTACGACCTCTTCGCCAAGTCCGTGCTCAGGCAGATCGGCGAGGTCTGGGGCGAGCGCGGGCTGAATACGATCTTCTGCGGCTGCGCGACCGAGATGGTGGCGGGACTCAAGCCGCACCTCGAAGGGCTGAATTTCGACGCGCGCATCAGGCGTCTGACGGAGCTTCTGCGCGAGACCGGCTACGAGGCGGAGGCCGAGCGCCTGCAAGACGGCTCGTACCTCCTGACCGAGTGGAACTGCCCGCAGGCGGAGCTGGCGCGCGAGTACCGGCAGCTCTGCGACCAGGAGCTGGTCGTCTACCGCGAGCTGCTCGGCACCGAAGTCTTCCGCGAGTCGCGCATCGCTGGCGGCGCCTCGCGCTGCGCCTACAGGGTGATGAGACCGAAGGATGGTAAATAGTGAATAGTAAATAGCGAATGGAAAAGACGGCTCTCACCATTCACTATTTACTATTCACCATTCACGACTTATGGCACAAGTGACAGAGGCAGACGTTTACGGGGCGTTGGCGCAGGTGAAGGATCCTGACCTGCACAAGGATATCGTGCGCCTCGGGTTCATTAAGGACTTGAAGATCGAGGGCGGGGCGGTGAGCTTCCGGGTCGTTCTGACGACCCCGGCGTGCCCGGTGCGCGAGCAGTTGCAGGAGCAGTCGCGTGCGGTGGTGGCACAGCTTCCCGGCGTGACTTCGGTGGACGTGACGATGGACGCGGAGGTTCCGAAAGGCCGGGGCCTGGGCGAGAAGCTGACGGTGCCGGGCGTGCGCAACATCGTGGCGGTCAGCTCGGGGAAGGGCGGCGTGGGCAAGTCCACGGTGGCCGTCAACCTCGCCGTGAGCCTCGCGCGCGACGGGGCGCGGGTCGGGCTGCTGGACGCCGACGTGTACGGGCCGAACGTGCCCTTGATGCTCGGCGCGTCGCGCGAGCGCCCCACGGTCAACGTCAACAAGCTCGTCCCCATCGAGGCGCACGGCGTGCGCCTGATGTCGATGGCGGTCTTGAAGCCGGGCGACGAGCCGATGATCGTGCGCGGGCCGATCCTGCACGGGCTCGTCCGCCAGTTCCTTCAGGACGTGGAGTGGGGCGAGTTGGACTACCTCATCGTTGACATGCCGCCGGGGACGGGTGACGTGCAGCTCTCGCTCGCACAACTCGTGCCCGTGCAGGGCGCGGTCTTGGTGACGACGCCGCAGGAGGTGGCGCTCGCCGACGTGAGGCGGGCGCTGCGCATGTTCGAGACGGTGAACGTGCCCGTCCTCGGCGTGGTCGAGAACATGAGCTACTTCGTCGCGCCCGACACGGGCACGCGCTACAACATCTTCGGCGAGGGCGGCGGGCTGAGACTTTCCGAGGAGTACGGCGTGCCCTACCTCGGCGCGGTGCCGCTCGGGATGGGCGTGCGCGAGGGCGGGGACTCGGGCGTCCCCATCGTCGTCGGCGACCCCGACTCCCCGCAGGCGGAGGCGTTCCGCCGGGTGGCCGAGGAGGTCGCGCGGCAGATTTCCATCGAGGCGATGAAGCCCGAACTCGTCGTCTTAGGCAAGAAGGCGTAGGGCTGTTAGCTTTTGGCTTTTAGCTGTTAGCCGGAAGGCGCAGTCGGTGTCCGGCTAAGAGCTAATAGCCAACAGCTAAAAGCTAACAAGAACAACTCAGAAGTAATACTTAAGGAGATAGACGATGGCAGCAACACAGATTCCGACGATGACGCTTAACGTCAGCGAGCCGGCGGCCGAGGAGATCAGGAAGTTCATGGCGGGCGAGGAGGGGCTGCCCCAGACGGCGGGCCTCCGCGTGCGCGTGGTGCCGGGCGGCTGCTCGGGCTTCCAGTACAGCCTCAACATCGAGGAGGAGTCCAAGCCCAACGACCACGTCATCGAGTCGAACGGCGTCCGCATGTTCGTAGACATGTTCAGCGCGCAGTACCTGAACGGCGTCGAGATCGACTACGTGACGAACGTGATGGGCTCGGGCTTCACCTTCAAGAACCCGAACGCGACGGGCGGCTGCGGCTGCGGCTCGTCCTTCACGGCCTAAGTCAGACCTTCCGACTAAATACAAAAGGGCGCGGCCCGCGGGCCGGAGGCTTGTCGAGTCTTTTCCGAAGGACAACCCGGCACGCCTTTCGGCCCGGCGGGCCGCGCCTTCGCTTTCCATGACCCACAGACCACAGGAGCCACAAGGATGCCCAAGGTAACAGCGGAGACTGCGGAGGGGACGCGGGAGTTGGCGGCCGAGGCGGGCCGGAAGCTCGTGCTCGTCATCGAGGACGGCGGCGTAGACATTCTGCACCGCTGCGGCGGGAAGGCGAAGTGCACGACCTGCCGCGTCGAGGTGCTCGGCGGCGACCCCGGCGAGATGCAGGAGGCCGAGCGCAACCGCCTGGCGGCGGAGACGGGCCTCGCCGAGAACGTCCGCCTCTCGTGCCAGGTGCACGTCTCTGACGACCTGCACGTCCGCGTCATCAACCAGTCGAGCGTGCGCGGCCTCGACCCCGGCCCGCGACCCGAGGAAGGGTAGGCGGAAGGATGAGGGCGGAAGGCGGAAGGATGGAGGATGAGAGGGAGGCGCGACTGCTATCCCTTCATCCTTCATCCTTCCGCCTTCATCCTTCCATCTTGTGTGTCGCGCTGCTCCTGTTGATGGGGGCGCAGATGCTCTCGGTCATCAGGCAGAAGAGCATCACGGTGGACGAGTGGGTCTTGATACCCGCGGGCTTCTACCACCTGACCGAGGGCGACTACCGGCCCGTGAACGAGCACCCGCCGGCCGCCAAAGTCCTGGGGGCCGCGCCGCTCGTCGCGCTGGGCGCGGAGGCCCCGGCCGTCGAGGGAGGCGAGCGCGACTACGAATACTTCCTCGGCAAGTTCGAGCAGTTCTGGCGGATGAACGCGGGGCGTCTGGACTACCTCTGCTTCTGGGCGCGCGTGCCCGCGGTCGTGCTGACTCTGACGTTGGGGGCGCTCGTCTTCGTCTGCGCGCGGCGGCACTGGGGCGAGCGCGCCGCGCTGTTCGCCGTCGCGCTCTTCACCTTGGAGCCGACGCTCCTCGCGCACGGCCGCGTCGTGCAGACGGACGTGCCTTCGGCCCTCGCCCTCCTGCTCTTCTCGTTCGCGCTCTACGAATACCTGAAGGCCCCGGACGCGCGGCGCGCGGCCTACGTCGGCGCGGCGGCGGGCTTCGCGGCGGTGACGAAGTTCTCGATGGTCGCGCTCGGGCCGGTGCTCTGCGCGGCGTTCGCGGCGCTGTTCGTGCTCGCGCCGCGCAGGAGGATGACGCGCGCGCGCGTCGCGGGGCAGGCGGCCGTCGCCGTCTTGGCGGCGGTCGTCGCGGTCAACGCCGGCTACTTCTTTCAACGCTCGCCGCCCGAGCCCTTCGAGGAGGCGCTCGCGCGCTCGGTCGTCACCTTCGACGCGGGGGAGGGGACTCTGCGCTCCGCGCTCGCGGCGGGCTACCAACTGCTTCAGGTCGTCTTCCCGCCGGACTTCGTGCAGGGCGTCGGCTGGCAGCTCGGCCACGCGAGGCTGGGCCACCCGGCGGGGCTTTTGGGCGACTACAGCCGGTACGGGTGGTGGTACTACTTCCCCGTGGCCTTCGCCCTGAAGACGCCTCTGCCCGTCCTCCTGCTCACGCTCGGCGGGCTGGCTTGGGGGCTGGCGCGTTTGAAGAGGGGGAGGGAGGGGCGCGTACTCTTTTTGCTCCTGCCGCCCGCGCTCTTCACCCTGATGCTCGCGTTCTCGACCATCAACATCGGGGTGCGTTATTACATCCCGGCCTTCCCCTTCTTCTTCATCCTCGCGGGCGCGATGCTGGACGACCTGCTGCGCAACGGCGCCGCGCGGGTTCGCGCGCTCGCCCTGGCCGCCGCCGTCTTCGCCTTCGGCTGGCTCGCCGCCGAGGCGGCGCGCGCCTACCCCGACCACATGACCTACATGAACCAGCTCGCGGCGGGCGCGCCGCGCTGGTGGTATCTTTCGGACTCGAACGTCGAGTGGGGCGACGACGTGCGCGGCCTCGCGCTATACTTGCGCGGCCGCGGCGAGACGCGGGTGGGCGGGGCGCTCCTGGGCTGGCAGTTGTTGGAACTCTACGGCGTCGAGCAGACGGCCGTCTTCGTGCCGCCGGGCGAGGAGATTGAGGAGACGCGCTACGTCGCCGTCGGCGCGAGCCTCCTGAACGGCTCGACCGTCCCCTCGGAGTTCGAGGAGGGCTGGGAGCTGAACGAGTACGAGCGCGTCAACTACTTCGAGGACTACCGCCGCCGCACGCCCGAGAAAGTCTTCGGCGGCTCGATCTACCTCTACAGGGTGAAGGAGTGACGGCCGCCGAGGCGCGCAGGATGAACGACGAACGCACGCTCATCGTCGTCCCGACCTACAACGAGCGCGAGAACGTCGCGCGGCTCGTCGCGGAGCTGTTCGGGGTCGCGCCCCGGGCGGACGTGTGCCTCATCGACGACGCCTCGCCGGACGGGACGGCCGACTGTGCCGAAGAGTTGTACGGCTCAGACCCGCGCTTCTCCGTGCTCAGGCGCAAGGGCGCGCGCGGCTACGGGCGGAGCCTCGTGGACGGCTACCGGAAAGCTTTAGAGGGGGGCTACGCGCGCTTGGTGCAGCTCGACGCGGACTTCTCGCACGACCCGCGCCGCATCCCCGCGCTCGTCGAGGCGAGTCGCGCGGCGGACGTCGTCATCGGGTCGCGCTACTGCGAAGGGGGCGGGGTCGAGAACTGGCCGGTGCGCCGCCGGCTCCTGAGCCGCTTCGCCAACCGTTACGTCGCGCGCATCACGGGGATGGGCGTGCGCGACGCGACGAGCGGCTTCCGCTGCTACACGCGCCGGGCGCTGCGCGCGCTCTTGGAAGGGCGCGTCGCGGGCGAGGGCTACGCCTTCCTCGTCGAGGCCACCTACCGCGCGAGCCGCGCCGGCCTCCGCATCAGTGAGGTGCCCATCACCTTCACCGACCGCCGCGAGGGTCAGTCGAAGATGTCCCGCAAGGTCATCCTCGAATCAGTGCTCATGCCCTGGCGGCTGCGCTTCGGCAGGAGGAAGGATGAAGGCGGAAGGATGAAGGAAGGGATGAAGGCGGAAGGATGAGTAATGCACTTCAGTCCCTCTTGTCTTCATCCATAGTCCTTCCGGCTTCGTCCTTTCTTCTTGACTCCGTGCGGCGTTTGGCGTAAGAAGCCTGACGTTCTACCACCCTTCCGGCGGAGTTCCTGCCATGAAGAGACTGCTCCTGCTGGCCGCGCTGGCTCTGGCGGCGTCGGCCTGCACCACTACCACCAACACGAACACGGGTGCGGGGAACGCGAACGCCAACACGGCCGCCGCCACTCCGACGCCCGCGGCCGGCCCGACGCAGGCCGACCTCGAAGCCAAAGAGCGGCAGGTTTACGAAGCGATCAAGGCCAAGAACTGGGACGCCTTCGGCGCGCTGCTGGCCGACGACTTTAACCTCGTCGTCTCCGACGGCGTGCACGACAAGGCGCAGACGCTCGAAGGCGTCAAGCAGTACAACCTGATGGAGTACACGCTCTCCGACGTGCGCCTGGTCAAGGTTGACGCCGACCTCGCCGTCCTCACCTACACGATGAACGAGAAGACCGGCTCCGAGGGGAAGGAGACGCAGGCCAAGCCGTACCGCGCCTCCTCGGCCTGGGCCAGGCGCGGCGACAAGTGGCTGAACGTCTACCACCAGGAGTCCGAGGTGGTAGAGACGCCCGCGGCCTCGCCGAGCCCGGCCGCCGCGGCGAGCCCCGCCGCCTCCCCTGCGACCGCCGCCTCGCCCGCGGCCAGCCCCGCGACAATCGCCTCGGCCACCGACGCGGAGAAGGCCGTCTGGGACGCGATCAAGGCGAAGAACCCCGACGCCTTCGCCGGCTACCTTCTGCCGGACGCCGTCGAGGTCGCGCCGGAGGGCGTCATGGACAAGGCCGCCTCCGTCAAGATGATCACCATGTTCGACGCCTCGAAGTGGACGCTCTCCGATTTCAAGGAGACGAAGATCGACGCCGACGCCGCGCTCGTCACCTACAAGGCCGCCGGCCCCGACCGCGGCAAGAACGTCGAGATGTACCACGCGACCGTCTGGACGAACCGCGGCGGGCAGTGGCGGGCCGCCTTCCACCAGGGCACCATGGCCGCGAAGCAGTAGTCAGTAGTCAGTAGCCAGTAGTCAGTAGGAAGACAAAGCGGCGCGCCCGACTTACAACCGGGCGCGCCGCCTCTGTTTTCTACTGACTACTGACTACTGGCTACTGTCTACTCCTCAACTCCACACGCCCGGAATCCTCTCCCCGCAAGCGGGGCAGAGGCCGTCGGGGCCGAGCTTCATCCGTCTTATCTGATAGCCGTAGCGCTCGACCAGCAGCTCGCCGCAGGCCGGGCAGTAGGTGTTCTCCCAGCGGCCGACGCGGCCGGGCAGGTTGCCCGCGTAGACGAACTTGAGCCCCGCCGCCCGCCCGATCTCGCACGCGCGCACGAGCTGCGCGGCCGTCGTGTTCGCGTTCTCCGTCATCCGGTAGTCCCGGTGGAACGCCGTCACGTGCCAGGGGATGTCGGGCGAGACGGAGGCGATGAACTCCGCCGCGCTCCGCAACTCCTCTTCCGAGTCGTTGAAGCCCGGCACGACGAGCGTCACGATCTCCTCCCAGAACCCGCGCTCGTGCACCATCCGCACGGTCTCAAGGATGTTGCCCACCACGCCGCCCAACTGCCTGTACGCGCGGTCGCTCATCGACTTCAGATCGATCTTGTAACAGTCCGTCAGCGGCCGCAGGTAGTCCAACACCTGCGGCGTCGCGTTCCCGTTCGAGATGAAGGCCGTCCTGAACCCCGACTCCTTCGCCCTCTTAAAAACCTCGGCCGCCCACTCCGCCGTAATCAAAGGCTCGTTATAACTCGACCCCACCACCCGCGCCCCGCACTCCCCCGCCATCTCCACCAGCCGCTCCGCCGACACCGCCCGCGGCGCCGTCCCCGCCGCGTCGTCACGCAGGGCTTGGCTCGTCAACCAATTCTGGCAGTAACTGCAATGTAGGTCGCAGCCGAGCATGCCGAAGGTGAGGGTGTCGGAGCCGGGGAGGAGGTGGAAGAAGGGCTTCTTCTCGGTGGGGTCGCAGGCGAGGGCGGCGACGTAACCGGCGGGCACGAGCAGGCGACCCCGCTCGTTGAAGCGCACCTTGCAGATGCCGCGCTTGCCCTCGCGGACGAGGCAGCGGTGGCCGCAGGCGTAGCAGCGCACGTCCGCCCCCCCGAGGCGCTCGGTCAACTCCTCGGCCGCTTCCCGCGTCAGCCCGTCCAAAACCTCCGCGAGGCTCGCGGAGCGCGCGCCCAAAGGCATCTCTGTCAGACCTCCGTTGGCGGCTCGCGGGGGAGTCTGTTTATACTCGGGGTCGGAACTTATTCTAACTCTTCTCCGAGAGGTTTGGCAGCCGTCATGATCATCGAGCAGATAACCCTCACCGCCTTCCAGCAGCACACGCGCGTCGTCGGCTGTGAGAGGACGCGCCGCGCCCTCTGCATCGACCCGGGCGAGGCGACCGGCGAGATCGTCGAAGCCCTGGACGGGCTGGGGCTGGAGTTGCAGGCCATCGCGCTCACGCACGCGCACATGGATCACGTCGGCGGCGTGGCGGCGCTGAAGCGGGCGAGGCCCGAGGCGGAGGTCGTGCTGCACGAACGGGACGAGCCGCTCTACTTCGCCCTGCCTGAGCAGCCCGCGCTGCTCGGCATCCCGCGCGAGCAGTGGCGACACTACGGCTTCGAGTACGAGCCGCCACCGCCGGTCGAGCGCCACTGGCAGGACGGCGAGGTTTACAAGGTGGGCGAGCTCGAGTTCAAAGTGCTCCACTGCCCCGGCCACACGCCCGGCCACGTCGTTCTGTTCGAGCCCAACGAGCGCAAGGTCTTCGTCGGCGACTGCCTCTTCGCGGGGTCTGTGGGTAGGACGGATTTGCCGGGCGGCTCAACAAAACAATTGATGGACTCCATCCACGACAAGATTCTCACGCTCGGCGACGACGTCACCGTCTACTCCGGCCACGGCCCCGAGACGACCATCGGCCGCGAGCGCCGCACCAACCCCTTCCTGACGGGAAGATACGTGTAGGCGTGAACCGTGAACCGTAAACCGTGACAAGTAAAAGACTGTTCCTACTTGTCACGGTTTACGGTTCACGGTTCACGCTCCTGTCACGGTTCACGATTCTTCTGCGGGCTTGTGCAGGCGCTCGTTCTTGAGCTTCTCCCAACGCTCTTTGTGTTCGCCGGTGAGGTCGCTGGGGAGGGTCTCCACGGCGATGCCGTGCTCGTCGCAGAACCTGCGCCAGAGGACGAAGCGGGAGTCGAACTGCCCCGTCCCTTCCGAAATCTCGTTCGCCACCTTCGGTTTATCCGCCACTTACGCCTTGCTCCTTCGGGTCAACTTTTGCCCGACAGTGTAGCAAAGAAAGGATGAACTATGAACGATGGACGATGAACTGACAATACAGATTACCTTTCAATTCATCGTCCATCGTTCATAGTTCATCCTTTCGGAGCGCCTATCAGGAAGATGTCGCCTTCGGGTTTGGGGACACCGCCTTCGCGTTCGAGGGTGACGGCGAAGGTGGGGGCGGTGTGGTTGGGCGGCAGGCGGTCGCTCATTCGCGCCCGCCCCTGCGCGTCCGTCTTGAAGGTGCCGCCGGGCAGGGGCTTGTTGTCGGCGATGAGCCAGAGCTGGTAGGCGTGGCCCTCGGGGCAGGGCGGGAGCCCGGTCGCCATGACGACGGCGCGGCCCGTGTTGCCGTCGTAGGCGAGCATGGCGTGCGCCTGCGGCGCGGGCTGCTTCCCCGAAAGCTCCGCGACGCGCACGGCCGGCGAGGCGAGCAGCTCCTCCACGTTGCGCGCGCCGGCGAGCTGTTCGCGCTGGCCGGCGAGGTCGGTCTCCGCCTCGCGCAGGCGGTCGGAGAGCCTCGCCACTTCGTTGCCCAAAGAGCGGTTCCGGTTCCAGAGCGAGAGGGTCGAGAGGCCCAGCAGCACGACGGCCAAGGCCGCGACAGCCGCGCCGAAGCCGAGCGCGGGCCGCCACGCGAAGAGTTTCCAGAGGCTTATACGGCCGAGGAGCGCGCGCGGGTCGCTCGGGCCTGCGGGAGCTTGCGCCCGGCCGAGAGCCTCGGAAGGGTCAACGGCCTTCGGGGGGGCCGCGACCTCCGAAGGGTCTACGAAGACTTCCGAAGGGTCTACGGCGCGGACGCGCGCGAGGACGTTCGCGCGCAACTCCGCCGAGGGCCGGACGGGCGCGACCGTGTAGAGGAGCGACGCGGCGGCGTCCGACATCTCGCGCAGCTCCTCGCGGCACTCGGCGCAGGAGGGCAGGTGCCCCTCCAGCCGCGCGCGCTCCTCCTCGTCGAGCGCGCCCACGGCTTCGAGCGCCAGCAACTGTTTGTAGTCTTCGTGCCGCATCAGACTTGAATCTTCACAACGAAAGTTTGCGCCGTCGGTTCCCGCGCTCAGGCGAACTGCTCGCCGAGCCGCGAGCGTAGCGCCTCGCTCAGACGCTTGAGCCCCGTGCGTGTCCGCGTCTTGACCGTGCCGAGCGGCTGGTTCTTCGCCGCCGCGATCTCCGACTGCGACATGCCGTCGAGGTAGGCCAGCACGAGCACCTGCCTCTGCTCCTCTGGCAGCTCCGCGAGCGCGGCGCGGACCGCCTCGGCGCGCTCGGCGCGGATGGCCTCCTCGTCGGCCCACCCTTCGGCCTCGGCGGCGACGGGCTGCCCGTCTTCGGCCGAGCGCTGCGCGGCCCGCTCGCGCGAGTCCACGGCGCGCAGCCGGTCGATGGCGCGGCTGCGCGCGAGCGTCGCCAGCCACGTGAAGGCGCGGCCGCGCGCCGGGTCAAACGAGCGCGCCTGCTGCCAGACCTGGAGGAAGACCTCCTGCAGAACGTCCTCCGCCTCGGGGCGGCTGCGTAATATACGGAGCATGAGCCCCAGGAGGATGGCGCCGTAGCGGTCGTAGACGCGCGCGAACGCCGCCTCGTCGCCGCGCGCCACCGCGCGCAGCAGCGCCACGTCCTCCGCGTCCGTCTGTGGGTTCGCCAGTGACAAGCCCTTAGTCCTACTCCGAGAGATTCACGTCGTGCACGCTCATACCTACGACGCCGCGCCGGAGTTCAGATTTTAGAAGCGTTCAGCATTCAGCGGTCAGCTTTCGGCTTCTGGATTGGCTGAAAGCTGACCGCTGAATGCTGAACGCCCTAAGCTCTTAAGCGACGGTAATCTCTTCGGCCAGGTACACGTCCTGGATGGCGTTGAGGAGTTGGACGCCCTCGTCCATCGGGCGCTGGAACGCCTTGCGCCCCGAGATGAGGCCCATGCCGCCGCCGCGCTTGTTGATGACGGCGGTGCGGACGGCGTCGGCCATGTCGCTCGCGCCCTTCGACTCGCCGCCCGAGTTGATGAGCCCCGCGCGCCCCATGAAGCAGTTCGCCACCTGGTAGCGGACGAGGTCGATCGGGTTGTCGCTCGTGAGGTCGGTGTAAATCTTCGGGTTGGTCTTGCCGTAGGCGCTCTCGACGTTGAGCTGGTTGTAGCCGCCGTTCCGCTCGGGCAGCTTCTGCTTGATGATGTCGGCCTCGATGGTGACGCCGAGGTGGTTGGCCTGGCCCGTGAGGTCGGCCGCCGTGTGCATGTCGCCCTCCTTGGTCTTGAACTTCGGGTTGCGGAGGTAGCACCAGAGGATGGTCGCCATGCCCAGCTCGTGCGCCATCGCGAACGCCTTGGCGATCTCGACGATCTGGCGGCCCGACTCTTCGGAGCCGAAGTAGATGGTCGCGCCGACGGCGGTCGCGCCCATCTCGTGCGACTGCTTGACGGTGCCGAAGAGGATCTGGTCGAACTTGTTCGGGTAGGTCAGCAGCTCGTTGTGGTTGATCTTGACGATGAAGGGAATCTTGTGCGAGTACTTGCGCGCGACGATGCCGAGGACGCCGAAGGTGGAGGCGACGGCGTTGCAGCCGCCCTCGATGGCGAGCTTGACGATGTTCTCCGGGTCGAAGTAGACGGGGTTCGGCGCGAACGACGCCCCGGCCGAGTGCTCGATGCCCTGGTCGACGGGGAGGATCGAGAGGTAGCCCGTGCCCGCGAGGCGGCCGTGGTCATAGAGGCTCTGGAGCGAGCGCAAGACCTGCGGGTTGCGGTCGGAGTGCGCGAAGACGCGGTCGACGAAGTCGGGGCCGGGCGTGTGCAGCACGTCCCTGGAAATCTTCGGCGAGTTGAATTCGAGAAGGGCGCGCCCGTCGTCGCCGAGGAGTTCTTCGATGCGGGAGAGGGCCGAGCCCTCGCGTTTGAGTTCGGTAGCCATTGCGTCTGAAATCCTCCAGAAAAAGTTTCGCTACGGACGGCCTGTAGGGGTTACGGTCGAAGGCGGATTATAACGCGCGCCGTGCGGCGGCGGAAGCGCGCGGGCGGTTCGTCCGTGTGTCGGGAGTTTGGCGTAAAAGAATTAACACAGAGACACAGAGGCACGGAGACACAGCTTGAAGCAATATGACTTCAAAGCAGTGTCTCCGTGCCTCTTTGTTGAAATATCTTACCAGGTGCGCCTGTTACAGATGACCGGCGTGCGGCTCGATGGGCTCGTAGCGCTCGGGCGAGACGAGGAGGAGGAGCGCGCCCCCGTCCGAGACGAGCTCTTCGTGGACGCTGCCCGGCAGCGAGCAGTTGAAGTCGCCCGCCGTCATCGCGATCTCCCCGGAGCGCACGTCGCCTTCGAGGACGAGGCACTGCTCGACGCCGAGGTGGCGGTGCGAGCGGATGCGCGAGCCCGGCTCCATCCGCACGAGCGTCGTCACCGTGCCGCGCTCCTGGTCGGCGAAGAGGAGCTTGAAAGTGACGCCCGCGTCGTCCGTCGGCCGCCACTTGCCTTCGCCCGAGCGCACGACGAGGAAGCCCGGCAGGATGTCCCTCGAAAGGTTCGGCCCGCCGCCGCGCGCCGCGCCGCCCTCCTCCGAGGCGAGCGCGAGCAGGCGGGCGCGCACGCCCGCCGGGGGCTCCGCCTCGGGCGCGGCCAGACTCAAGTCGTCGGCGACCTTCTCGAACTCGCGCAGCTCCGCGGCGCACGCCGCGCAGCCCGCCAGCAGGTGCTCCTCGAACTCGCGCGCCTCTACGCTGTCGAGCGCGCCCAGGGCGTAGAGCGCGGCCCGCCCGGCCTGCTCTTCGTCAACGGTCGTGTGGCTCATAGCATCCCTTCCCATGCCGGTTTGAGCATCTCGCGCAGGCGCATCATCCCCAGGCGCGTGCGCGTCTTGACGGTGCCGAGCGGCAGGTTCCGCGCGGCGGCGATCTCGCTGTGGCTCATCCCGCCGTAGTAAGCCAGCTCGATCACGTCGCGCTGCTCGGGCGCGAGCGAATCCAAAGCCGCGCGGACGACCGCGCCCACCTCGCCCGCCAGCACGCCGTCCTCGACCGATTCGCCGCGCGCGGCGCGCGAGGCCTCTTCGAGCGGGACGTTCAGTTGGTGCTCCTGCCTGCCCCGCCGCAGGCGGTCGATGGCGCGGCTGCGCGCGATGGTCGTCAGCCAGGCCAGGGGCTTCCCGCGCTCGGCGCTGTAGGTCTTGGCCTGCCGCCAGACCTGCGTGTACACGTCGAGCAGCACCTCTTCGGCCGCCGAAGGGTCGGAGAGGATGCGCAGCAGGAGGCCGTAGACCGTCCGGCTGGTCGCGTCGTAGAGCGAGGCGAGCGCCTGGTTGTCCCCCTCGGCGACGCCCCGGATCATCTCGGCCTGCAACGACTCGGGTTCGGTCGGCGGCCGTGCTGGGGGTGATGACACTTTTGGCACCCCTCCCCTCAAAAGATTACGTAATCTTTACCACCGGCGGATTCATTTGGGAAGCAGTAAAGAGTAGACAGTAGACAGTAGTCAGTAGTCAGTAGAAATACATTCTTATTACGAATCGTCCAAATTCTCATCGTCAGGCACCCGGCGCGCGGAGCGCTACTGACTACTGACTACTTCAATTTAAAGTTCGCGGGCACGAACTCCAGGGCGACGAGGGGGCCGTCGGTCTTGGCGCGCGCGTCCCGTTCGGCGCGGAAGGTGACGACCGAGGGCGTCTCGGACTTGCGCGCGCCGCAGGTGAGCTGCGGGTCGGTCTGCTGGTTGAAGTTGACGAGGTGGAGGCCGCCGAAGCCCGCGGCCGTCAGGCGCAGCGTGCGGTCGCCCGCCTTGAGGACGAAGACCAGACCCTTCGGGCCGCACTCGATGCTCGTGAGGACGGCGCTCAGGCGCGTCTCGCCTGCCTGCGGCTTGCGCAGCGCGTCGTTGATGGCCTGCGCGAGCGCCTCGGCCACGCGCTCGTCTTCGGACTTCCCCGACCCCGCGCCCTCTTCGGCCTGCTTAGCGTCAACCTCCTCGCGCAAGACGACCCGCGGCTCGCCGCCGCGCGCGTACTCCTCCTGCGCCGCCCTGTACCTCTTCAACTGCCCCTCGTAGTTGTTAATCGACCCGAGCACCTGCTGCGCCGTCGCGCGCAATCCCGGGTCCGTGCCCTCGCGCGCGAGCAGCTCGGCCGTCCGGCGCGCCTCGTCGAACTTCTCCTGCCGCAGGTAGAGCTGCGCGAGCACGAGCGCGTAGTGCTGGTTGCCGGGCGCGAGCGAGAGGGCCTGCCGGATGAGCCGCACGCCCTCGGCCGGGTCGCCGCCGTTGACTAACGTAACCCACGCGAGCAGGTGGTAGCTCTCGGGGAAGTCCGGGCGCAGGGAGATGGCCTTGCGCAGCGCCGCGCGCATCTCGGCCGCGCGGTCGGGCGGGTAGCCGGTCGGCATGTAGCCGCCCTCGCCCAGCCCGACGCGGCTCAGCGCGTAGGCGTAGGAGTAGTGCGGGAGGTAGTTGGTCGCGGCCGCGGCCGCGGCCTCGCGCAGGTGGACGATGGCCTCCGCCTCGCGCTTCTGCCTGAGCCGCGCCATGCCGAGCGAGGTGCGCGCCATCACGTTCTTCGGGTCGAGGTCGAGCGCGCGTTGGAGGCGCGCGGCCGCCTCTTCGGGGCGGCGGATGTGGAGCAGCAGGTCGCCGAGGTAGGCTTCGGCCTCGGCCTCCGTGAGCGGCGCGGAGGTCATCTGCGCGTCGAACTCGAGCTTGCGGGGGAAGGTCGTGGTCGTGGTCATGAAGGTGTTGGCGCGGACGTACCTGTGCAACTCCTTCTCCATCGTCGCCGTGTCGGTCTGGAAGGCGCGCCGGAACCCCTCGTCGGTCGGCACGCCCTTCTTCGACAGGTCGAGGAAGACGCCGAGCTGCGGCACGCGCTTCCCCCCGTCGCCCTGGATGAGGTAGTGCATGAGCGCCCACGACTGCGCGTAGAAGAGGCTCCGCACGTCGTGCCTGTTCCGTTCGAGCGAGTAGTGCGTGACGGCGAAGAGCTGCGCGAGCGGGATCATCTTCTGCTCGCGCAGCAGGTAGATGTGGTGGTCGATGAGGCGGCCGAGGTGGACTTTGCGGTCGTCCTCGACGGCGAAGGTGCTGTAGTACTCGGCCAGCCCCTCGTTGAACCACGCGGGGGCCGCGCCCGGCCCCAGAGAGTTGTTGACGAGCAGGTGCGTGTACTCGTGATAGATCGTGCCGTAGGGGTTCGGCGCGCCGCCCGCGCGCTCGGGCGTGAGCGTGATGTAGTTCACGTCCTCGCCCGACTGGAAGTAGCCGCCGACCTCGACCGTTTTGCCGTCGGCCACGGGCTTGAACGGCTTGTAGGCCGAGTCGCTCTTGAAGACGACGACCGTGGTCGGCACCGGCGTGTTGAAGTTGACCTTCGGGAAGAGCTTCGTGAAGACCTCGCGGAACTGCTCCAGCCGCGTGGCGACCTGCCTGATCTCCTTCTCCGAGGCGCTGCCGACGAGGAAGAAGTTCTGCGAACGGACGCTCGTCCAGGTCTCCTTGGCGGCGGCGGCCTGCGCCGCGAGCAGCACGGCGAGCGCGGCGACGAGGGAGCGTATGACGAGGGGGCGTGCGACGAGGAGGGGACGCGTGTGTTGAGTCTTCATTGCTCTGCTTCGGGGGTCGTGGCCGGCGCTAGCGGCGCTCCGACAGCTCGAACGTCCTGACGACCGGCGCGCTGTAGCCGTTCGCGCCGCGGTTCTCGACGGTCACGCGGACGGTGCCCGCGCGGAAGCCCTTCGGCGCGCGGACGATGAGCGCGTTCGAGGAGTAGACCGCGAAGTCGCGCCGTTCCAGCGTGACGGGGTCGCGCCCCTCCTGCTCCATGCGGACGCGTAAGAATGCCGGGTTCGGGTCGAGCCCCGCCGCGCGGATGGAGACGTAGCGCGCCGAGGGGTCGTAGATGGGGCGCAGGCGCGGGTCTGCGGGCTGCGCCGCCGTGAGCCGCCGGAGCTGGGAGATTTCGGCCTCGCCCGCCTCGGCCACTTCCGAGACCGCGGGCGCGACGGGCTCGCTCAATATCTCGACCTGCGCCGGCTCGCTCGCCGCGCCCGCGTACTCCTCGCGCGCGGGGTTGAGGAGCCTGACGCGCACCTCGCCGGTGAACTGCTTCGGCGCGCGCGCGAGGAGGAGGACGGGCGCGTCGGGCGGGCCGTTGGGCTCGCGCACCGCGCTGTTCATTTCGGGCTTGACCTTGACGCTCCACGCGCCGTCCAGAGACTCGAAGACGACCGAGACCTTCGACGGGTCCGGTTCGAGCGCGCGGCGGCGGTCTACGGAGATCATCAGGGCCTGGCCCGCGCCCACGCGGCGCGGCGTGACCATGAGCATCCGCGGCGCGGCCTCCTTCGGCGACTCGAAGGCGCGCTCGGCGTCGGTGACGGTGACGGGGACGAGCGCGGCCTCGCCCGTCTGCCCGGCGGCGCGCAGGGCGACCTCCAGCTCGGCCTCGCCCGGCGCGAGCATCTCGGGCACGTCCAGCAGGAGCACGTCGCGCGGCGGCATCAGGCGGAACCCGCCGTTGGGCAAGTCCTCGCGCCCGCCCTCGCGGTGGACGACGCGCGCGTTCGCGTCGTAGAAGGCCCCGCCCTGCTTGAAGCGCACCGCGACGCCCGCCTCCGCATCGTCGGGGTCTGCGAGCGGGCGGACGTGAATCTCGACGCCCTTCGCGCCGCGCTCGAACCTGAGCCCGGGGTTGGCGCGCCGGCCGGGGGCGGCCGCCGGCACGGGCGCCGGCAGGGCGGCGGGCGACAGGGTTCTGATGGCCGTGCCCCCGACCAGGGGGCGCAGGGGCCGCTCGACCACGTTGAGCTTGAAGGGTGCGCTCTCGCGGCCGCGGAAGGAGACGACGACCTCCGCCTCTCCCGCGCGCAGGCCCTTCGGGACGACGAAGGTCATCGCCTGGTACGACTTCATCGAGAAGCCGTCGGGGGCCGACGCCCCGGCGTTCTCCCGCAGCCTCACCGACCCGACCGCGCGCGCGCGCGCGGCCTTTGTCGCGCCGTCCTGCGTGACGAGGATGCGAAGGGCGTCGCCGGGCGGCGGCGCGTAGAGATGCTCCCCGACGCCTTCGACGCGCAGCTCGACGATCTGGCCGGGCGCGACGTTCGGGTAAGGGCCGACCCCGGCGATGCGCAGCGCGCCCTCGGCCTGCGCGAGGCAGTCGGGCGCAAAGAGGGCCAGCAGAAGGGTCGCGAGGGTTATGAATTTCATCGAAGGTACTCCGTAAAGTCGTAGAGGGGAGGAGGAACGGAAACGGCGAGATTATAGGTTCCGGCCCGCCCGACTTCAAGAAGCGCGGCCGTCAAAGAGAGAGCCCCCGGCCGACGCGGCCGGGGGCTCTCTACCATGTCCCGACGGTCGCGCCTACTTCAGGCGGCGCAGCAGCGACCACCCCGCGGGGAGCGCCGCGGCCGCCAGCGCGATCTTGACCACGTCGCCCGGCAGGAACGGCGCGACGCCGAGCCGGAACGCCTCCGCCGGAGTCCTGAGCATCAGCGCGAGCCACGCCCAACCGCACGCGAGTATGACGAGAGAGCCCAGCGCCATCGCCGCCGCCGCCGACAGAAAGCGCCTGTCCCAACCGCGCTCGGCCAGGGCTCCCGTGACGTAAGCCGCCGCCGGGAAGGCGAGCAGGTACCCGGCTGTCGGCCCCGCCAGGTGCCCGACGCCGCCCGCGCCCCCGCGGAAGAAGGGCAGCCCCGCCGCCCCCTCCAACAGGTACGCGAGCATCGCCAGCCCGCCGAGCCGCGGCCCCAAAAGCGCCCCCGTCAAAAGCACCGCGAACGTCTGCCCCGTCAGGGGCACCGGCGTCCACGGCAGAGGGATGACGACCTGCGCGGCGAGCGCCACGAACAGACTGAACGCGGCCACCAGCGCCGCCGACTTCAACCAACCCACCGGCGCGGCGACCGCCCCCACCAGCGTTTCCGCTTTCGCGTATGCCATGTGCTCACTCCGTTCGCTCGTGAACCGTGAACCGTGAACCGTGACAAGATAAAAACAGCTTTTCACTTGTCACGGTTTACGGTTTACGGTTCACGGCTTTTTCCTGTTAGCGCGCGCGGTCTACCGGGGCGCGGCGCACGGACTCGGTGTCGGTGCCCATCGTGCCGGCGGCGAGGTCGCCGACGGGAACCTGGCCGGGGTGCAGGGCGCGCACCTCGGTGCCGATGCGCATCCCGTAGAACGAGCGGTAGACGAAGTAGGCCGAGACGAAGAAGAAGAGGGCGGCCAAAAGGTAGTTGAGCGCGTGGTCGCCGCGGCTGCGGTAGACCGACAGCGCCAGCTCGACCGCCAGCAGGCCGAAGAGCGTCGTGAACTTGATGACCGGGTTCATCGCCACCGACGAGGTGTCCTTGAACGGGTCGCCCACGGTGTCGCCCACCACGCAGGCGTCGTGCAGCGGCGTGCCCTTCTCCTTCAGCTCGACCTCGACGATCTTCTTCGCGTTGTCCCACGCGCCGCCCGCGTTGGCCATGAAGATGGCCTGGTAGAGGCCGAAGAGCGCGATGGAGATCAGGTAGCCGATGAAGAAGTACGGGTCTACGAAGGCGAACGCGAGCGAGGCGAAGAAGACGGTCAGGAAGATGTTGAACATCCCCTTCTGCGCGTACTGCGTGCAGATTTCGACGACCTTCTTCGAGTCCTCGACCGAAGCCTTCTCGACCTCCGCGCCGAGCTTGATGTTCGCCTTGATGAACTCGACGGCGCGGTAAGCGCCCGTCGTCACGGCCTGCGTCGAAGCGCCGGTGAACCAGTAGATGATCGCGCCGCCCGTGATGAGCCCGAGCAGGAAGAGCGGGTTCAGGAGCGACAGGTTCTCGTAGAAGGTGGCGAGCCCTTGCGCCTCCGAAAGACTCGCGCGGGTCGCGCCGGCGACGGCCTCGCCGCGCAGGACCTGGATGATCGAGAAGATCATCGTCGTCGCGCCCACCACGGCCGTGCCGATGAGCACCGGCTTGGCGGTCGCCTTGAAGGTGTTGCCCGCGCCGTCGTTCTCTTCGAGGAGGTGCTTGGCGCGGTCGAAGTTGACCACGACGTTGTGGTCGCGCTTGACCTCCTCCTCGACGTTCGGCACCTGCTCGATGAGCGACAGCTCATAGACCGACTGCGCGTTGTCGGTGACGGGGCCGTAGGAGTCAACGGCGATCGTCACCGGCCCCATACCGAGGAAGCCGAAGGCGACGAGGCCGAAGGCGAAGACGGCGGGCGCGGCCATCAGCGCGCCGAGGCCCATCACGCTGAAGACGTAGGCGATGGCCATCAGGGCGGTGATGGCGAGGCCGATCCAGTAGGCCGAGAAGTTGCCGGCGACGAGCCCCGACAGGATGTTCAGGGACGCCCCGCCCTCGCGCGAGGAGGTGACGACCTCCCTGACGTGGCGCGACTCGGTCGAGGTGAAGACCTTGACCAGCTCGGGGATGATCGCGCCCGCGAGCGTGCCGCAGGTAATGATGGTCGAGAGCTTCCACCAGAGCGACGCGTCGCCGCCGAGGTTCGGGATCATCAGGTAGGAGACGACGTAGGTCAGCACGACCGAGATGATCGACGTGACCCACACCAGCGACGTGAGCGGCGCCTCGAAGTTCATCGTCGCGGCGTTGGCGTAGCGCGACTTGGCGACGCCCTCGTTGACGAAGTAGGCGACGGCCGAGGCCACGATCATCATCACGCGCATGACGAAAATCCAGACGAGCAGCTGCACCTGCACGGCGGCCGACGGCACCGCCAGCAGGATGAAGGTGATGAGCGCCACGCCCGTCACGCCGTAGGTCTCGAAGCCGTCGGCGCTCGGCCCCACGGAGTCGCCCGCGTTGTCGCCCGTGCAGTCGGCGATGACGCCGGGGTTGCGCGCGTCGTCCTCCTTGATGCCGAAGACGATCTTCATCAAATCCGACCCGATGTCGGCGATCTTCGTGAAGATGCCGCCCGCGATTCTCAGCGCCGCCGCGCCCAGACTTTCGCCGATGGCGAAGCCGATGAAGCAGGGGCCGGCGTAATCCCTCGGGATGAAGAGCAGGATGCAGAGCATGATGAGCAGCTCGACCGAGATGAGCATCATGCCGATGGACATGCCCGCCTTCAGGGGGATGGCGTAGATCGGGTACGGCCGCCCTTCGAGGGAGGCGAAGGCCGTGCGCGAGTTGGCGAAGGTGTTGACGCGGATGCCGAACCACGCGACGCCGTAGCTGCCCGCGATGCCGACGAGGCTGAAGAGCAGGATGACGATGACCTTGAAGGCCGGGAAGCCGTGCTCGACGCCGCCCGCGTCGTTGACCGTCTCGGCGAGGAAGCCGAAGTAGAGCCCGGCGATGGCCCCGATGAAGAGCCAGAGGATCATGATGAACTTGCCCTGCGTGACGAGGTAGGTCTTGCAGGTCTCGTAGATCAGCTCCGAGATTTCGCGCATCGAGCGGTGGACGGGCAGGTTCTTCAACTGCGTGAAGATGATGAGGCCGAAGGCCAGACCCAAAACGCAGACGGCGAGCCCGATGAGCAGCAGCGTGTGGCCGTCCACGCCGAGGAAGCTCTGCGTGGAGAGGTCGGGCAGCAGCAGGTTGGCCTCGCCGCCGGGGCGGGGGCCGGTCTGCGCGCCGCTGCCGGCGCCCTGGCCCTGCGGCGGCTGCGCCAGCACGGCGGCCGAAGACGCGGCGAGCGCGAAGAGAACGGTTAACAAGCGGAGCAGCCCCTTCCGGACACTCGGCGATAACATCTTAGACAAGTTGAACGATTCCTTTCTCTCTCAGTTGTTCGTCTGAAATATGGCGAGTGAAACGCCCCCGGGGGCGGGGGCCGCCCGTGCAGCACGCGCGCGTTCGACCACCGCAGTCGCACGGGAGGACGTGCTCCTTGTTCGCACAGACCCTTTTTTTGGTCTCGCTAAAAGAGGGGCATTATCCCTGATTGCGGCCGAAAATTCAAAGCACCGGAGGCGTCACCCGCGGCCGGCGGGCACGTTTCTGGACAAGGGTTTAAAACCAACGTACCCTCGACGTGCTATTCTTTCAAACCTGTTCGAGCTTACCCTGATGAGCGACATCTTCCTCAGCTACGCGACGGACGACATGATGACGGCGGCGAAACTGGCCGCCGTTTTTCAACGACAGGGCTTGGGGGTTTGGTGGGATGTGTCAACAATCAGGCCCGGAGCGAACTACCTCGAAGCGGTCGTCGAGGAGCTTGAGCACTCGAAGGTCGTCGTCCTGCTCTGGTCGCGCGCGTCAGGCGAATCGCGGCTCGTACGGGAGGTGCTCAACCGCGAGCCGGTTCCCATCGTCGTAGTGCTGCTAGAAAAGGCCGCGAAGGTCGAGATGCCTATCAGGCTCCTGTTCCGTGAAACCTTCGACTTTTCTGACTGGGATGGGTCGGCGTCACACGCCGAACTGCAACGCATCTTGACTCACCTCTATACTCTACTTGATATATCGTTGCCCCCGGTCAAGCCGCGCGCCTCTCCGGCTGAACTGACAAAATCGGTGCTCAGCAAATTCTTACCGCCGCAAAATGAACGCGCGGATTCGCCGCCCGAAAAGAAGCGTGCGGACTCAGCGCCAGACAGCGACAAGCAGTTCAGCGGCGTCTTCATCAGCTATCGGCGCAATGAGGCTGCGGCGTACGCGGGAAGGCTATACGACCGTTTGGTCGCGCGCTTCGGCAAGGAAAGGGTCTTCATCGACACGGAGAACGTCGGGTGGGGCGAGGACTTCATCGAGGTCATCACAAAGGCGGCGGAGTCGTGCGCGGTGATGATTGTGCTCATCAGCCCGCGCTGGTCGAGGGGCGGGCAGGAGGAGGTGGACGACTACGTCCAGCTCGAAGTGGCGAAGGCTTTGGGGCGGAAGATTCGGGTGATACCGATTCTGATTCAGGGCGCTTCGATGCCCGGGCCGAAGGAGTTGCCCGAAGACCTCGCGCCGCTCGCCCGCCGCAACGCCCTCGCGCTCAGCGACACGCGCTGGGAGCGCGACGTGGAAGATTTGATGAGAACCCTGGAAAGTCTCCTGAAAGATTAGAGCGGTGTGCGCATGGGCATCCCGCCATCCGTTTAGAGGCGGTCTCCGACCGCCGGCCCGACTCACATCGCGGCACGCGGCGGCGGGCACAGCCCGCCTCTAAACGGCAGGGAAACTCATGCGCACATCGCTCTAGAGCGGTCTTCACCCGGATGAGGCTGAGCCAAGAGCGCGCGCGAGCGTTTCGGTCGAACGCGCGGCCGTTCCGACGCCGCAGGAACTCGTTCCGACGCCGCAGAAACGTGTTCCGACACCGCGGAAACCTGTGCCGGTGTCACCGAAACGTGTTCCGACGCCGCCGAAGTCTGTTCCGACGCCGCAGAAACGTGTTCCGGTACCGTCGAAACGTGTTCCGGTGCCGTCGAAACGTGTTCCGACGCCGCTGAAGTCTGTTCCGACAGCACTGAAACGTGTTCCGGTGCTGCGGAAACGTGTTCCGACGCCGCAGAAATGTGTTCCGACGCCGTTGAAGTGTGCTCCGGTGCCGCGGAAACGTGTTCCGATGCCGCGGGAACGTGTACAGGAGCCGGCGAAGTGCGTACAAACGCCACCGGAACGTGCGCAGACGCCGCGGAAATGTGTGCAGACGCCGCCGAAACGCGTACAGATGTCACCGGAACGCGTGCAGATGAGACCGAAACGTGTGCAGATGTCGCCGGAGCGTGTGCAGACGCCGCGGGGACGTGTTCCGGTGAGGCCGAAACGCGTGCAGACGAGACGGGAACGTGCTCACTTCAAAAGAAGCTCGTAAAGATACGCGGTCTTGTCGGTGCCACCGGTGACGAGGAGGCGGGAGTCGGGGCTGAAGCGCGCGGGCGCGCGCGAGCGGTCGAGCTTCGTGACGAGCGAGCCGTTCGAGGCGTCCCAGAGCCAAACCCCCTTGTCGTTCGTCGTGACGAGGTGGCGGCCGTCGGGGCTGAAGAGTAGAGCGCGCGCTCTCTCTTCGGTCTTAGCGAGGGAGAGCTTGAGTTGGCCCGTCGAGGCGTCGAAGAACTGCGCCGTCGCCGTCTTGTCGCCGCCCGCAGAGGCGAGCGTGCGCCCGTCGGGGCTGAAGGCGAAGAGGCGCGACTTGTTCTTCGAGACGGTCGCCAGGACGCGGCCGTCCGCGGCGTCCCAGATTTTGAACTCGTCCTTGCGCTCGTCCTCGACGTGCGCGGCGACCAGACGACCGTCGCGGCTGAAGGCGACGGGGCCGCCGTCGCCCCCGAAGGTGAGGACGAAGTTGCGCTTGCCGCGCTTGCGCGCGAGCCGCGCGCGGTGCGCGCCCGTCGAGGCGTCCCAGAGATCGACTTCGCTGAAGAAGTCCGCGGTCAGGACGGCCCCCGCTGCCGGGAGGAAGGCCGCGGCGTAGACGCGCCCGCCCCCGCCCACGAGCGCGGCGACGAGCCGGCCCGTCGCGGCGTCGAACAGCTTCGGGGTCTTGTCGCCGTTCGCGGTGACGACGCGCGAGCCGTCGGGGCTGTAGGCGGCCGACATCAACAGCGGCAGCGGCATGCCGAAGAGCATCGCGAGCGCGTCCTTCGCCATGTTCGTCTCGGTCACGTGCTCGAAGGTCAGAAGCTCTTTGCCCGAGGCCGCGTCCCACGCGACGAGCACGTCGTCCTCGCGCTCGGTCAGGAGCGTCCGGCCGTCGGGGCTGAAGGGCACGACGACGAAGTCCTGCGAGGGTACGCTCGTCGCCTTGAGCTTCGTCTCAAGGTCGCGCTCGCGCCCCGCGAACTTCGAGAGCGCCTTGCCCGTCGTCAAGTCCCAGACGGTGACGGAGCGGTCTAGGAAGTTGCGCGTCGCGCCCGCGCGCGAGTCCGGCAGGAAGGCGAAGCCGTTGAAGCCCTCGCCCTTCTTCTCGGCCGCGAGCGTCAGGAGCAGCCTGCCCGTCGCGGCCTCGTAGAGCCTGACCGTGCGGTTCTCGCCGCTCAGCGCGAGCAGGCGGCCGTCGGGGCTGAAGGCGGCGAGCGCGGGCCGACCCGCAAAGAGCGAAGGCCCTTCGTAGCCTTCGAGCGCCGCGACGAGGCGCACGGGCGGCAGCGCCACCGACTCCTGCGCCCGCGGCTCGGGCGCGAACGCGGCGAGAAGGCAGAGGGCGAGAGCGAGGCGGGGCGCGAGCCCGCGACGTGTTGACTTCATCCTTCGAGTCCTCATTCGAGCCCGGCGGCCGTGTGCGCGGGCGTGAGCGTGTCCTTGCGCCGGTCGGAGCGGAGCTTCAAGAGCGCGGTGACGGCGAGGTAGAGCGCGAGCGTGACGAGCGCGGCCGAGGCGGCGGCGTTGACGAGCGGGATGTCGAACCCCCGCGTCTCGCGCAGGTTGCCGAAGACCATCGAGACGAGCGCCCAGAGCGTGATGACGAGGACGAAGAGCATCGGGACGAGCGTGTAGGCGATCCGCCGCCGCGCCCTGTAGAGCCAGGCCGTGATGGTCAGAAGCGTCAGCGCCGCGAGCAGTTGGTTAGACGCGCCGAAGAGCGTCCAGAACTTCGACCAGGAGTTCGGCGGCGCGAACGCGATGAAGTAGACCGGCAGCGCGATGGTCAAAAACGTCCCGGCCAGAGCGCCCGCCCGACCCTTCCAGCCGAACAACTCCTGCACGATGTAGCGGCCGAGGCGCGTGCACACGTCGAGCGTGTCGAAGACGAAGGTCGAGAAGGCCATCGCGCCGAAGGTCGTCGCCACCGCGCGGTTCTCCTCGCCGACGAACGGGAGCAGCGTCAGGAACCGCCCGATGCCGTTGCCGTAGATGGTGCCGGCCGCCGTGTTCGGCCTGACCTCCGAAGGCGCGAGAATCATGATCGTCACGAGCGCGATTAAGGCGACGAACCCTTCGGCCAGCATCGCGCCGTAGCCGACGGGCCGGATGTGCGACTCCTTCTCGACCTGCTTCGAGGTCGTGCCCGAGCAGACCAGCCCGTGGAAGCCCGAGCACGCGCCGCACGCAATGGTCACGAAGAGGAAGGGGAAGAGCGCGCCCGTCATGCCGGGCACCGTCCACCCTTTGAAGGCCGGCTGCTGAATCTCGTAGCCGCCGAAGAAGACGCCGATGACGCCGAGCGCAATCGCCGCGTAGAGGATGAACCCGCCCAGATACCCGCGCGGCTGCAACAGCGACCAGACGGGCACGACCGACGCGACGCAGCAGTAGGCGAGGATGAGCAGGCCCCAGCCCTTGTGCGACAGCACGAACGTGTTCGACATCAGCGTCCCCGCCCACGAGAGCGCGAAGGCCGCCGGCACGAAGATGACGGTGACGAGCCACAGCGGCGGTTGGAAGAACCTCTGCACGAGCCCGAGCACGACCGAGAGTCCCAGGTAGAGCACGCTCGCCGCCGCGACCGCGCCGCCGGGGTTGAAGGCGACCGACGAGGCCCTCAACTCCTCCGACCCCGCGACGAACGTCCCGGCCGTGATGTCGGCGAAGGCGACGATGACGTAGACGAGCGCGATCCAGATGAAGGCCATCATCGCCCGCCCCGCCTTCGACCCCAGGTGCTCGCGCGTGATCTCGGCCACCGAGGTCGCGCCGTGCCGGACAGAGGCGGCCAAGCTCGTGAAGTCGTGCACCGCCCCGATGAGGACGACGCCGACGCCTATCCACAGCAGGCACGGCAGCCACCCGAACGCCTGGCACGCCAGTATCGGCCCGGCGATGGGCCCGGCCGCCGCGATGGCCGAGAAGTGCTGGCCGAACAGGTAGAACGGCCGCGTCGGCACGAAGTCCACGCCGTCGTTCACCTCGTGCGCGGGCGTGCGCCGAGAGTCGTCCAGCTTAAACTGCCGCGCGACCCACCCGCCGTACAGGTGGTACGCGGCGACCAGCACCAGCAGGAAACCGATTGCGAGCAACGTCAGGCTCAAGGCAGGAACCTCCGTCCGAATCAACGGCGGGCACGAGCGCCGAGATTATAAACATGAATCGGGCCGGCGGAAACTTTCTCACACACAACTGATCCTTTCGCGCGCGCGGCCCCGCGTATAGGTTCGGGGAGGCGGACGGTGCCTCCCCGCGAGTCAGTCCGCTGGGAGGCCGGGAGGGAGGCGGGCTGAAGCAATCATACATAGACGGCGGCGGCGGTCATCCGCCCCGGATTATAGAAGGAGAAGTTTTATGAAGAAGATTCAGCGCATCGCCCTCGGCCTCGCACTGCTCGCCGCGCTCGCCGGCGGCGGCGCGAGCGCCTCGGCCAAGAGCAGCAGCAAGCCGCGCGCCTTGAAAGGCGTCGTCCAGAGGATCGACCTGCGTTCGCGCACCGTCGTCGTGCGCGAGCAGGAGACGGGGCGCGTCGTCGAGGTGCGCGTGCCCGAGGGCGCGCTGCTGCGCACCAACATCACCAACCAGCCGCTCGTGCAGATCGAGCGGCTGCTGCCGGGCATCATACTGACCGCCGTCGTCGAGTAGGCGCGGCCACGAGCCGGGGGGCGAAGAGGGGCGGGAGGTCAGTTACCTCCCGCCCCTCTTCCGTCTTGCGCTAGGGCGGATTACGGTTGGGTTTACCTCACTACCGTTTAGAGGCGGGCTCCGCCCGCCGCCGCCTGCTGCGATGAGACTCGGGCCGGCGGGCAGAGCCCGCCTCTAAACGACTGCTCAACTGATTCGCTAAACGCTCTAGCCGGGGAAAGATTCGTCGATGGTGATGCCGCGCGCGGCGAGTGCGGCGACGAAGGGTTCGGGCGGGATGCAGCGCTCCTGTGGGACTGCGCCGCGGCGGGTCGTCTCGCCGCGCGCCATCATCTGCGCGACGAGCGAGGCGGGGAAGGCCGTCGTGCGCTGCATGGCGGAGAGGCCGGTGCGCGGGTCGAAGCGGTCGATGATGTCGTAGCGCAGACGCCGCGCGCCGCCCCCGCCCGCGGGCTCCCCGACGAACTCCAGCCGGATGAAGACGAGGTCGGGCTCGTCCGCGGGCAGGTGCCGGTTGAGCAGCTCGCCGAGGAGGCGGCGCGGCGCGACCGTAGTGCCGCCGACTTCGACCGCCTCGCTCGAAGCGAGGCCGAGGTCAACGAGGAGCTTGAAGCGCTCGCAGTGGCCGGGGTAGCGGATGGTCTTGTAGTCGAGTTCCTTGACGCGGCCCGCGAAGGTCTCGGGCAGGGTCGAAGTGCCGCCCGAAGTCTGGAACGCCTCCATGCGCCCGAAGGGCTCGGGGAAGTCGAGCGACTCGACCTCGGTCAGAGACTCCACTTCTACCAACTCGCCGCCGCGTATGACGCGCGCGCGCTCGACGTACTCGTTGATGAGACCTTCGACCGAGAAGACGATCTGGTAGTCGAGCGGCGGGCGTGGTTGTTGCGGGAGGCCGCCGACGCGTATGTGTATCTCGTCCAGCCGCGCGAAGCGCGCCGCCCCGTGCGCGGCGAGAACGGAGACCATGCCGGGCGCGAGCCCGCAGTCGGGGACGACGTTGACGCCGGCCGCGCTCGCCTCCTCGTCTAAGGCAAGCTCCGCGTCCACGACCGCGTTGTTGCCTCCGAGGTCGCAGAAGTGCGTCCGCGCCTCGACGGCCGCGCGCGCGAGCCGAAGGTTGTGGAAGTACGTCACGCAGCTCAGCGCCGCGTCGTGGCCGCGCATCAGCTCGACGACGCGGGACTGGTCTTCAACGTCAACTTGGACGGGACGGACGCGCCCGTCGCGCAGGGTCTCGGCGACGGCGCGCGCGCGGCCCTCGTCAACGTCGGCCACGGTCACAAGCTCGACGCCCTCCGAGTTGTGCGCGAGGTCGTAGGCCGCCCCGAGCCCCATCCGCCCCGCGCCGAGCACCAGAATCTTCATAGGTAAGTAGACAGTAGTCAGTAGCCAGTAGAAGAACCTTCGTGAGCCGGACGGTTCGTTTGTCAGCATCAACATCAGCGGCGCGACGCGCTACTGGCTACTGACTACTGTCTACTGGCTACTGGTTTCTCAGCCCTCGACCGGCTCGCCCTCCTCGCGCTTGTGCAGGTTGCTGTGCCTGTAGCCGTAGAAGAAGTAGATGACGAGGCCGGCGGCCAGCCAGAGGCCGAAGCGAATCCAGTTGACGATGCCCAGCTCCGTCATCAGGTAGCCGCAGGTCAGCAGCCCGAGCACGGGGATGAGCGACAGGCGCTTGACGAAGCAGAGCACCGTGAGCGCGGCCGAGAGGATGATGAAGACCCAGTAGGGAATCTTGTGGCTGAAGGCGGAGAGCGCGCCCTCGCCCTCGACCGTCGGCGCGGTGCTCGTCAGGTACTCGAAGGCTTCCGGCCGGTAGAGGATGATGAAGCCCCAGACGAGGACGAAGGCGGCGGGGATGACGTAGCGCGAGCTGAAGTAGGGGACGAAGCGCCCGCCCTCGTTGCCCGTCAGAATCAGCACGCCGCCCGAGACGAGGACGAAGGCGAAGAGCGTCCCGATGCTCGTCAGGTCTGTGACCTCGGTCAGGTTCATGAAGAGCGAGGGGATGGCGACGACCAGGCCCGTGACGATGGTCGCGAACCACGGCGTCTTGAAGCGCGGGTGGATGGCCGAGAAGATTTTCGGCAGCAGCCCGTCCCTCGACATCGCCATCCAGATGCGCGGCTGACCCAGTTGGAAGACGAGCAGCACCGTGGCGATGGCGACGACGGCGCTGACGGCGACTATCCCCGCCATCCAGTCAACGCCCGCGGCCGAGAAGGCGTGCGCCAGAGGGTCGCCCACGCCCTCGTAGGACTTGTAGCTGACGACGCCGGTCAGCACGAGCGCGATGGCGATGTAGAGCACCGTGCAGATGATGAGCGAGAAGATCATCCCGCGCGGCAGGTCGCGCCGCGGGTTCTTGCACTCCTCTGCCGTGGTCGTGATGGCGTCGAAGCCGATGTAGGCGAAGAAGACGGCCGAGACCCCGCGCAGCACGCCCGTCACGCCGTTGGGCGCGAACGGCGACCAGTTGGCCGGGTTGACGTAGAACGCGCCGACCACGATGACCAGGAGCACGACGCCGACCTTGATCGCCACCATGATGTTCGACGCGCGCTTCGACTCGCGGATGCCGATGTAGACGAGCAGCGTGATGATGAAGGTGATGAGCAGGGCGGGCAGGTCGCAGATGATGCGTAAAGGCCCGATGCTCGGCGCACCCTGCCACGCCTCGGCCGCCGCCCGCATCGAGTCGGTTATTTCTGAGACCTTGCCCGAGGCCGTCAGCTCCGTGAGCGCCGTAAAGCCCTTCGAGGCCGAGCGGTAGTCCATCGCGAAGTGCTCGGGGATGTGGATGTTGTACCCGGCGAGCAGCCCCGTGAAGTAGTCGCTCCAGGAGATGGCGACGGCGATGTTGCCGATGGCGTACTCGATGAGCAGGTCCCAGCCGATGATCCAGGCCATCAGCTCGCCGAAGGAGGCGTAGGCGTAGGTGTAGGCCGACCCCGCGACGGGGATGCGCGAGGCGAACTCGGCGTAGCAGAGCGCGGAGAAGGCGCAGGCGATGGCCGTGAAGACGAAGAGGAAGGCGACGGCCGGGCCGCCGTTGAAGGCGGCGCTGCCGATGGTCGAGAAGATGCCCGCGCCGATGACGGCGGCGATGCCGAGGGCGGTGAGGTCTACGACGCCGAGCGCCTGGCGCAGGTGCGGGTGCTCGCGCTCCAGCTCGCCGTGATCGCCGTAGCCCAGCTCCGCGTCCTTCTGAATCAGCGCGACGGGTTTCCTGCGGAAGAGGTTCGAGAAGCTCATGTCTCTGGGTTCGCTCGCTGCGGGGTTGTTAGAGCTTTAATCGAGGTCGGCCGCGTCGGCGGAGTTTTACACAGCCCGCGCGGCAAGGCAACAGGAAAGAGTAGACAGTAGACAGTAGTCGGTAGTCAGTAGGGAAAACAAGTCGGCGGGCGTCGGGTATCTGACCCGCAACGCCCGCCGAGCATTTCTACTGACTACCGACTACTGTCTACTGTCTACCTGTTTTTACCGCCTACTGACTCTTCTCCGTCGGCAGACCCGCATTCTTCCACGCCTGCATCCCGCCGACGAGGGCGGCCGTGTCTTCGATGCCTTTCGACTTGAGTATGCGCGCCGCACCGGCGCTCGAATTTTCGTTCGGTCAAGTGCAGTAGAAGACGAGCGTCTTGTCGCGGGGCAGTTCGGCGGCGCGCGCCTCGGCCTCGCCCTCCGGCAGCGAGAGCGCGCCCTTGATGTGCTCGGCGTCGTAGGACATCTTCGAGCGCGTGTCGTAGATGGCGACCGTCCCGGCCTCGACCATCTGCCGCAACTCCGCGACGCTTACCCGGCGGATGCCGTCGGCGTGGACTGTGGTCGTCCCCGTGGGCGGCTTGGGCGACTCGGCCCCGTTCGGCTTCGCGCCGGCCTTCGGCGCGACCACGCCGGCGCTCACGTTCCCCGCCGTGTCGTTCGCCTTGCACGCGCCGAGCAGCGCGGCGGCCGCGAGCGCCAGCGCCGCCGGGATGAAAACTCTTCTCCTCATCGTTAACTCTCCGTAAATTGATTACGCCGACGGCCCGCGGGCCGTCCCCCCGACGCCGATAGCATCGCACACAACACTTCTCTTCGGCCAGTCTCCCGCGCCGTCGTCGGAATAAAGGGCAGAACCGCCCGCGGTAGCGGGTGGGTTTGCCGGTGACGGCTGGTTGACTGGTGAGAGCCGCGCTGTCGTCAATCGCCCTGCCTGAGCCGCGCCCGCTACCGCGGCGGTTCTGACCGCTATCGCCCGCGGGTCGGGCTTTCCCCGCGGGCACGAAGTGTGCTATAGATGCGCAAATTTTAAAGTTCGGAACGGGACGAGCCCCCGGAACCAGGCGCGGGAGTGTTGATGATGAGAGACACCGTACGGGGAAGTCTATTCTCAAAACAGGCGGCGCGCCCTCTATGCGCCCTGCTCGCGGCGGGGCTGCTGCTGCTCAGCGCGTGCCTGCCGAAGTCCGGGAGTAGCACCCGCAAGGGGGGCGCGCGCGTCATCACGCTCTACGGCTTCTCCGTGATGAAGGAGGTGATGGACAAGGCCGTCATCCCCGCCTTCACCGAGAAGTGGAAGCGCGAGCAGGGCGAGGACGTGCGCTTCGTCGCCTCCTACGCCGGCTCCGAGACGATCACGAACCAAATCCTTCAGGGCGTCGGAGCCGACCTCGGCATCTTCTCCATCGAGCGCGACGTGCACCGCCTCGTCGAGAAGGGGCTGGTCAAAAGCGACTGGAAGACGGCCGCGCCCAACGGCGGCATCGTCAACAAGACGCCCTTCGTCATCCTCGTCCGCAGGGGGAACCCGAAGGCCGTCCGCGACTACGCAGACCTCGGCAAGCCGGGCGTCAAACTCATCCACCCCGACCCGGACAGCTCGGGCGGCGCGCAGTGGTCGATCCTCGCCATCTACGGCTCGGAGCTGAAGAAGTCGCAGTCGGAGTCGGGCGCGCCCGACCAGGCGCGCGCGCTCAACCTTTTAAAGTCGGTCTGGAAGAACGTCATCTCGACGCCCGGCTCGGCGCGCGAGGCGCGCACGCAGTTCGAGACAGGCTACGGCGACGCGCTCATCACCTACGAGCTGGAGGGGCTCCTGATGAAGCAGGCGGGCGCGCCCTTCGAGATCGTCGTCCCGCGCTCGACCATCTTCAGCGAGCACCCGGCCGTCCTCATCGACAGGAACGTGAACGACGACGAGCGGCCCGTCCTCGAAGCCTTCATGCAGTACCTCTGGAGCGACGAGGCGCAGCAGGCGTCGGTCAAGTACCACTTCCGCGCCGTCACCGACGACGCCTTCAACGACGCCAACCAAGAGTTCGCGCGCATCGAGCTGCCCTTCACCGTCGGCGACCTCTTCCAGGGCTGGGAGCGCGCCTACCCGGACGTGATAGACGGCGTCTGGCGCAAACAGGTCAAGCAGAAGTGAGGAACGTATGAGCGCAGCCTTGTCGGCGATGAAGCACGTGCGCGGTTTCGACCCGGCGAAGCCGTTCGGGCTGGGGCTGGTCATCCTGTTGATGCTGCCGCTGGTGCTTCTGCCGCTGGCGTCCATCTTCATCTTCGGGACGAGCAGCGGGCTGCGGAGCTTCTGGGCGGCTTTGATGGCGCCGGACGCCATCTTCGCGCTGAAGCTGTCGGTGGTGACGAGCTTCTACGCGACCGTCTTCAACGTCGTCTTCGGGTTGCTGGCCGCCTACGTGCTGTCGCGCTACACGTTCTTCGGGCGGACGGCCATCATCGTCACCATCTCTCTGCCGACCGCCATCCCGACGGCGGTCGCGGGCTTCGCGCTGCTCCTGCTGTGGGGCAAGTACGGCATGATCGGGCAGTACGTCTCGGAAGAGCACCAGATCATGTTCACGCCCTACGCCATCATCCTCGCCAACATCTTCGTCACCTTCCCGCTCGCCTTCGGCGTGCTGATGTCGGTCTTCGAGACGATGGACAAGTCGCTCGAAGAGGCTTCGGCCACCATCGGCGCGACGCGCTGGCAGACCTTCTGGCACGTCACGCTGCCCTCCCTGCGCGGGGCCATCGTGACCGGGGCGCTCCTGACCTTCGCGCGCGCCATCGGCGAGTTCGGCTCGACGATCTTAGTTTCGGGGAACCTCGCCGGGAGCACGCAGACCGCGCCGCTCTACATCTTCGCCAAGTTCAACGAGGGGCAGGTCGAGGCGGCCAACGCCGTCGCCGTCGTGCTCGCGCTCTTCTCCTTCGCCATCTTCAGCTTCCTCTTCTTCGCGCGCGACTGGATCGAAGCCAAGTGAGGTGAACCGCCCATGCTCCCCGAAAAGCTTCCCGAAGACTCCGACACGGCGCGCGCGGCGTCGCCGCCGGCCGCGGCGAGCGTGAGCGGTTTGAGCAAGAGCTTCAAGGGCGTGCGCGTGCTCGAAGACGTGAGCTTCGACGTGGGCGAGGGCGAGGCGCTCGTGCTGCTCGGCGCTTCCGGGTCGGGGAAGACGACCATCCTGCGCATTATCGCGGGGCTCGAACTGCCGGACGCGGGGCGTGTCTTCATTCACGGCCGCGACGTGACGGACACGCCCGCGCGCGAGCGCGGCGTCGGCATCATCTTCCAGTCCTACGCGCTCTTCCCGCGCATGACCGTCGAAGAGAACGTCGGCTACGGCCTCCGCATCCGCGGACGCCCCCGGCGCGAGAGGCGGGAGAAGGTCGAGAGCCTGCTCGAACTCGTCCACCTCACAGACCAGCGCAAGAAGCTCCCCTCGCAGCTCTCCGGCGGGCAGCAGCAGCGCGTGGCGATTGCGCGCACGCTCGCCTACGAGCCGCAGATGCTCCTCTTCGACGAGCCCTTCGGCGCGCTCGACGCGCAGATCCGCGTGCGCCTCCGGCGCGAGATACGCGCGCTCCTGCGCGACATCAACGTGCCCGCCCTCTTCATCACGCACGACCAGGAGGAGGCGCTCGAACTCGGCGACCGCATCGCCGTCCTGCACGCCGGGCACCTCGAACAGATCGGCACGCCCGAGGAGGTCTACAACCGGCCCGAGACCGAGTACGTGGCGACGTTCCTCGGCGCGGCCAACCTCCTGCTCGGCGTCGTCGCCCCCGGCCGACGCGTCGAGCTGGGCGCGGTCGCGCTCGAAGCCGGCGCGGAGGCCGCGCGCTTCCGCGAGGGGCAGTCGGTCAAGCTCGTCTTCCGCCCAGAGGACGTGCGCGTAAGTAAGTCCGGCGAGCTGCCCGCCGACTGCAACCCGCTGGCGAACGGCGTCGTCGAGGAGAAGCACTTCGTCGGGGCCTACGAGCGCCTGAGCGTCCGCCTCGACCTCGTCGCGCGCGCCCCACGGCCCGGCGAGCCGCCGCTCTATGAAATCTCCGAGGCCCCCGAGCGCCGCCTCGGCGTCCCCGTCATCGTCACCCGCGCCAAGCCCGAGGCGGCGGCCACGCCGCTGCGCGTCGGCGAGCGCGTCACCCTCTGCCTCGCCTCCTTCCGCGTCCTCCCCAACTTCCCCCTCGCCTCCGAGCGCGGCGGGCGCGTCCATTAAAAAGTACTGAGTACTGAGTACTGAGGACTGAGCGGAAGACCAAGCCCGTTCTTCACTCAGTCCTCAGTCCTCAGTACTCAGTACTTTCCGCCGGAGCAACCCCGCGTGCTATCATCGCCTCAAAATTGCTGTCAGTAACGGGCAGGCAAGAGGGAAGTGTTGAGGGACGGTTCCCGCCTACGGCCGGCGCGGCGGACGGTGCCGGCGTCCCCGGTGAAAATTAGTGAAGGTCTTATGAAGTCAAACACGCTCAGACGCAACCTTTCCGTCTTCGCGCTCGCGGCGGCGCTGCTCTGCGGCTCGCTCGTCGCGCCCGCGTCGGCGGCCATCCGGCAGCGCAACGCGGCCCGGCCCGCGCGCCCGGCGCAGCAGAGGCCACAGCCCTCCCCGACGCCCGCCGCCGGGCCGCTCGCCGAGGCCGCGCCCTTCGTCAACAAGGTGCTGCCGAACGGGCTCGAAGTCATCGTCCTCGAAGACCACTCGGTGCCGCTCGTCACGGTCGAGCTGGCCGTGCGCAACGGCTCGTTCACCGAGCCGCCCGAGCTGAACGGGCTGTCGCACCTCTTCGAGCACATGTTCTTCAAGGTGAGCCCGTCGCGCGGCCGCATCACCGACTACATGCGCGACATCGACTCGCTCGGCATCGTCTACAACGGCGAGACGCACGAGGAGGTCGTCAACTACTACTTCACCACCACGACGCCGAACTTCCCCGTCGCCATGCGCTACATGCGCGACCAGGCCGTCTACCCCGGCTTCAGCGACGAGTACCTCGCGCGCGTGCGCAGCTTGAGCCCGCAGGCCGCCGACATTATCCGCAACGAGGTCGAGCAGCAGTTCGCGCAGGAGCGCGAGGTCGTCGTCGGCGAGCTCGACCGCCACGAGTCGAACCCCTACGGCGAGCTGAACGTGCAGATGAACAACCGGCTCTTCTACAAGTACCCGAGCCGCAAAGACCCGGGCGGCAGCCGCCAGACCGTGCGCGCCGCCACGCTCGACGTGATGCGCACCATCCAGGCGCGCTACTACGTCCCGAACAACTCGGCCATCGTCGTCACCGGCGACGTGACTCCGGCGGAGGCGTTCCGCGTCGTCGAGGAGCTGTTCGGCGAGTGGAAGCGGCGCGAGCGGAACCCGTTCGAGGACTTCCCGCTCGTCGAGCACCCGCCGCTCGCCAAGAGCGAGGCGGGCATCATCACCAAGCCCGTCTCGAACGTCGTTATCCAACTGGGCTGGCACGGCCCCTCCATCGGCAAGGACGACGCGGCGACCTACGCGGCCGACGTCTTCTCCTTCATCCTGCGCCAGCCCAACTCGCGCTTCCAGCGCGCGCTGACCGACTCGGGGCTGGCGGCCGTCGCCGGCTTCGGCTACTACACGCAGCGCAACGTCGGCCCCATCACGTTGATACTTCAGACGACGCCCGAGAAGGCGAAGGCCGCCGCGGCCGCGGCCTACAAAGAGATCGAGCACTTCAACGACCCCGACTACTTCACCGACGAGGAGCTGGAGAGCGCGAAGGCGCTCCTGGAGGCCGACGACCTCTACTCGCGCGAGAAGCTCTCGGAGTATTCGCACACGCTCAGCTTCTGGTGGGCCTCGACGGGGACGGACTACTTCCGCGGCTACCTCAAGCGCCTGCGCGCCACCTCGCGCGCCGACATCAGCCGTTACCTGACGACCTACGTCCAGGGTAAGCCGCACGTCGGCCTCGCCCTGATGTCGGAAGAGGCGCTGAAGGCTTCGGGGCTCACCGAGGCCGACCTGCTCGGCGCGCCCCCCGCGCCGAAGGCTTCGACGGCCACCGCCGGCAAGTAGAGGGCCCGAGCCTCGGGCGAAGTTAAGAGGGACTTGAGATGAAGACGACTTTCGAGAACATCCGCAGAGCGGCCTGGGCGCTGGCCCTCACATTCCTACTCGTAACCGCCGCCGCCCCGGCGCGCGCGCAGACCGCGGCCCCGGCGGCGGCCCCGGCCCCCGCGCCCGCGCCCTCGAAGGAGGCGGCCGACACCTTGCGGCTCGTCACCGAGTTCGAGGTCAACGGGCTGAAGGTTCTGGTCAAGCGGCGCGAGGGCAGCCAGTCGGTCGTCGCCGGGCTCTTCCTGCGCGGCGGCGCGCGCAACGTGACGGCCGAGAACGCGGGCGTCGAGGCGCTCATGCTGGACGTGGCGACCGAGGCCAGCCAGAAGTTCCCGCTCGCCGTCATGCGCCGCGAGCTGGCGCGCACGGGCACGGGCCTGAGCTACGGCATCAACTACGACTACTCGGTCCTGTCGCTCGCCAGCACCCGCCGCCACTTCGACCGCTCGTGGGACATCTTCACGGACGCGGCGCTCAGCCCGAGCTTCCGGCCCGAGGACTTCGAGCGCGTCAAGAGCCGCATCCTCGTCGGACTCTCCGACAACGAGGACACGCCCGACTCGTTCCTCCAGGAGTTGCAGTCGCGCGTCGCCTACGCGGGCCACCCGTACCTGAACCACCCGCGCGGCACGACGGCCTCGGTAGGCAAGCTCACGCTCGACGCCGTGAAGAAGTATCACCAGCAGATGATGCAGACCTCGAGGATGCTGCTCGTCGTCGTCGGCGACGTAGACCCGCAGGACATCCGCCGGAAGGTCGAGTCGTCGCTCGGCAAGCTCCCGAAGGGCGACTACAGGGCGGAGCCCTTGCCGCAGCTCTCCTTCCGCACGCCGACCGTGGCCGTCACCGAGCGCGCGCTCCCGACCAACTACGTGCAGGGCGTCTTCGCCGCGCCGCCGCTCACCTCCGACGACATCTACCCGATGCGCGTCGCGTCCTCCATATTGCAGGGGCGCGTCTACTCGGAGGTGCGCGTCAGGCGCAACCTCTCCTACGCACCCGACGCCTTCCTCTGGAGCCAGGGCGCGAACGCCGGAGGCATCTACGTTACCTCGGTGGACGCCAACACGGCCGTGCGCGTGATGCTCGACGAGATACGCCGCCTTCAGACGCAGGAGATCAGCCCCGACGAGATCAAGGCGACGGCGCAGCAGTTCCTGACGCGCTACTACATGGGGCAGGAGACGAACGCCGCGCAGGCGGGGGAGCTTGCGCAGTACGAGCTGATCGGCGGCGGCTGGCGCAACTCGGCCGTCGTCATCGACCGCCTCCGCGCCGTCACGCCCGCCGAGGTCAAGCGGGTCGCCAACGCCTACATGCGCAACCTCCAGTTCGTCGTCATCGGCGACCCCCGCCAGATCGACAAGGGCATCTTCACGGGTCAGACGGGGGAGTAGGAAAGGCTAGTAGACAGTAGACAGTAGCCGGTAGGAATACAAAGCGGCGCGTCCGGCCCGAAGGCTAAGACGCGCCGCCTCTGTTTTTTCTACTGACTACCGTCTACCGTCTACTCCCTCTCACACCACGGGCGCGGGCGGCGCCTGCTTGTCGAGTTCGAGGGCCGAGGACGCCTTGTAGCCGCCGTAGATGCTGTAGAGCGCGAAGGCGTGGAAGGCGAGCCCGAGCCAGAAGCCTATGAGCAGGCAGACCAGCGCGTCGAGCAGGTAGAGAACCATCCCGACGATGAAGGCCCACGTCTGGCGCTTGTTCGCGAACATGCCGAGGAGGGCGAAGAGCCCCGCGGCGATGAGGTCGAAGACCAGCGCGAAGAGCTTCACGCCCCACCCGATCCTGTCCGCGCCCACGTTGGCTATGGCGTCCGCCAACTGCGTGACGCCGAGGCTGACGAGGAAGCCCCAGTCGCCGCCCGCCAGCGAGATGATTGAGGTGACGAGCGAGAGCGCCGCGATCCAGTAGAGCCAGTTCGCCCCCGACTTCATGCGCTGTTCGAGCTGCTGGCGCTCGACGGAGTCGTACGGTGTCATTTGCGGAAGAGTCCCTTCGGGTGAGGTTGTCCGGCGCGGTCGGGCTTCAGCGGCCGATCTCGCGCAGCAGCTTCTGGTGGAGCGCGGCGTCGAGCGGCTTGAGGAGGTTGGCCTGCGCCAACGCCTCGGCGCGCTCGCCGAGTTCGAGGTGGACAGCGCCGAGGTTGTAGTGCCCCTCGGCCAGGTCGGGCCGCAGGGAGACGGCGCGCTTGTAGGCGTCGAGCGCCTTGTAGTAGTTGCCCGCGTAGTAGTAGGCGTCGCCGAGCTTGTTCAGGGCCTCGTAGGAGTTAGGCCTCAGCTTCAGGGCCTGCTCGAAGGCGCGGATGGCGTCCTGGTTCTTGCCCTGCTTGACCTTGCAGAAGCCGACCTGAATCCACGCGTCGGCGCGCTGCGGGTTCTTGTTCACCGCCGTCTCGAAGTAGCCGAGCGCGCTGTCGTAGTTGCCGAGCCAGAGCGAGTTCAGGCCGTTGCGATACCACCAGTCGGAGAGGGTGTCGGGCCGCTGCTCGTCGCCGGATTTGCGCGCAAGCTCCTCGAAGCCGACGAGGCGGCCGGAGGGCTTCAGGCTTTGGAATCGCGGCGCGCCGAGCGCGAGGTTGATGTTCTGCCCGTTCATCACGCGGATGGTCACGACGCCGACCACCTGCCCGCGCATGTTGAAGACGGGGCTGCCCGAGTTGCCGTGCGAGATGGGCGCGGTGATCTGCACGATGCGGCCGAGGCCCGGCACCTCGCGCACGGCCGAGACGATGCCGTCGGCCACGGACCCTTCGAGCCTCAGGGGGTTGCCGATGACGAAGACGCGCTCGCCCTCCTCGGGCACGGCCGTCGTGGTCTCGACGACGCTCGCGCGCTCCGCGGGCATCTCGATGTTGAGCACGGCGAGGTCGCCGTCCTCGTCCACGCTGGTGAGCCCCGCGACCTGGTAGGTCTTCCCCTTGCCCTCGAACGTGCGCACCTCGGCGCGGTGCGCGCCCTCGACGACGTGCAGGTTCGTCAGGACCTGGCCGGGCTTGATGAAGAAGCCGCTGCCCGTGAGCGCGACCTCGCCCTTCGCGTTGTAGGTGATGACGGAGACGACCGAGGGCTTGACGCGGCGGATGAGTTCGGGGAGCGACTCACTCTGCGCGCGCGCCGTCGCGGCGAAAAAGAAGAATACGGCGACGAGCGCCAGCCACGGGGGAAGCTTGCGGTTCAACATCTCGGGGGCTTTCTTCTCAAGGAAAAGGGAATGTGGAGCCCGGGACTTTATCGGCTCCGTCGGGGAGGCGTCGAACGGGCGAGACCCAACTGCTCTCGGCCGCAGCCTGTCCGCGCGGCCTTCGGCCATTATGCCGGGATTCACGCAGATGTCAACCGCTTTATGTCGAAACTGTGTCGGGCGCGATTTTGTGAGGGTTTTCGCAGGAAGTAGGAACGAGGAACGCCGAACGATGAACTGAAGGCACAGGGCTTTCAGTTCATCGTTCAGCGTCCTGAGTTCAGCGTTCCGGTTACTTGATGACGGTGCCGACCACGTCTCCGGCGATGGCGTCACCCTCGGGCTGGAGCGTGATGAGGAGGCCGAAGTCGGCGAGCGTCGTCTCCGACTTGATCTCGGCCTCGTTGCGCTGGCCGGTGTTCACGACCTGGCCGAGCTTCGTGTACTTGTTGTCGGGCGAGACGGCCCAGAGCACGTAGACCTGTCCGGCGGGCGCCTCCTTCAGCTCGTGGAAGCGCGCGACGACCTGCGTGGGGCCGTCCCTGCGCGGCGTGATGTTGAAGTTGACGCGCGCGCCGGTCAGCGCGCCGGCCAGGTTGACCTTGACCTGGGTCGTGTCCCCGCGGTCGAAGCTCGGGATGCCGAGCATCGGCGCGGTGAAGGCCGTCGTCGCGCCCGCGGTCGAAGTCGCCGCGACGCGCTCGCCCTCCGCGCTCGTCATCGGCACGACGGCGAAGCCCTGCGGGACGGCGCTGCGGAAGGCGTAAGTCCCGGTCGGCGTGTAGCTCGTCAGGTTCGCCTCGGGCGAGAGCACGAGCATGAAGCGGTCGAGCGGCGTGTGGAAGCTCGCCGTCGAGACGCCGTTGTTGAAGGTGACGGGGCCGAGCATCGTGACCTTGCCGAGCGGGTCAACGGCGTACAGGTTCATCGCCGCGGCGTCGGCCGGCAGGCCCGAGAGGTCGAGCGAGACCATCGTCTGGTCGTTCATGCGCATGATCTTCGCGCGCCCCTTGGCGGTCGAGAAGGTCGGCGCGGGCGTGAAGTCTACGACGACCTCCTTGCCCGCCGGGTAATGGACGACCGTCCACGAGCCGTCAGGGTTCTGCACGGCCTGCGCGGTCTGCGTCGTGGTCGTCACCGTCGTCGTCTGGGTCTGAGTCTGCGGTTGTTGAGGCTGGGGCTGTGTCTGCGGCTGCGGTTGCGGCTGCGGCTGCGTCTCCTGCGCGAAGGCCGCGGGCGCGAGTCCGAGCGCCAGCGCGCCGGCGGCGGCAAAATTAAGCAAACGTCTACTCATTCGTCTATCCCTCCTCTGTCCGTTGGTAACCATTTTTCCCCTTGATGAATGTCCGCCCCGAAGGGCCGAACCAGGGGAAAGTGGCAACGCCCGTGCCGCCGGAGGGAAGTCTATCAGGGGTAAAAAGTTAAACGCCCGGGGGCTCTTTTCGCGAGCCCGCCGGGCGGAAGGATACGGTACGAATTTGTGTATTACCGTACGCCGGAAAGGCCGTGAGCCGTGAACCGTAAACCGTGACAGGAAGAAACCAGTTCTTACCTGTCACGGTTTACGGTTCACGGCTCACGGCCTTCTTCAGTACGCGCAAATCTCCGTGACGGCGCGGTACACGTCGTCCGCCTGCGGGAGGATGGCGTCCTCGACCTGCGGGGCGTAGGCGACGAAGGTGTCGAGGGCGGCGACGCGGCGGACGGGCGCGTCGAGGTGCTCGAACAGCTCCTCGGAGACGCGCGCGGCTATTTCGGCGCCGAAGCCGTGCGTGCGCGTGTCCTCGTGCGCGACGACGAGGCGGTTGGTCTTGCGCACGCTCGCGGCGATGGCCTCCCAGTCGTAGGGCGCGAGCGTGCGCAGGTCGATGACCTCGACGCTGACGCCGCCCTGCTGCTCGGCCTGCTTGGCGGCGACGAGCGAGCGCTGGACGAGCGCGCCGAAGGTGACGACTGTCACGTCGCTCCCCTCGCGCACCGTCTTCGCCTTGCCGAAGGGGATCATGAAGCCGTCCGGGGGGTACTGCGACTTGTTGTAAGCCTGCCGGTAGAGGTGCTTGTGTTCGAGGAAGAGCACGGGGTCGTCGCACCTGATCGCCGTGCGCAGCAGGCCGTTGGCGTCGAGCGCGTTCGAGGGGTAGACGACGCGCAGGCCCGGGATGTGCGTGAACAGGGTGTCCCCCGACTGCGAGTGGTAGACCGCGCCGCCCTTCAGGTAGCCGCCGACGGGGCAGCGGATGACCACGGGGCACTTCCACTCGTTGCCCGAGCGCCAGCGCATCAGCGCCAACTCGTTCCGAATCTGGTGGTAGGCGGGCCAGATGTAGTCGAAGAACTGTATCTCGACGACGGGCTTCAGGCCGCGCGTCGCCATCCCTATCGCGCGGCCGACGATGTTGGCCTCGGCGAGCGGCGAGTTGAAGACGCGCGCCGCGCCGAACTTGCGCTGGAGGTTGGCCGTGACCTTGAAGACGCCGCCCTTGCCCTTGACCTTGTCCAGATTCTGCTCGCGCGAGCAGTCGGCCACGTCCTCGCCGAAGACGACGACGGACGCGTCGCGCGCCATCTCCTCGTGCAGGCAGCGGTTGATGAGGTCAACCATCGTGCCAGGGTTGCCGGACAGCTCGACGCCCCCCTCGTTGTCGAACTCCGAGGAGGTCGGGTCTACGTCGGGCGAGTAGACGTAGAGCGCGGCCGTGTCGGGCGCGGGCTGCGGGCTGGCGAGCGCCCGGTCGGCCGCCTCGTTCACCTCGCGGTCAGCCTCGTCCTTGAGCTTCTGCAACTCGTCCTGCGTGACGAAGCCCTCTTCGACGAGCAGCGCGCCGAAGCGCTTGACGGGGTCGCGCTCGGCGTCGGAGGTGCGCTCCTCGTCCGGCCGGTAGAGCCGCTCGTCGTCCGAGAGCGAGTGCGAGTAGGGGCGGATGACTTTGGCGTGGACGAGCGCCGGGCCTTTCCTCCGGCGGCAGTGCTCGACGGCCCTCTTCAAAGTCTCCAACGACTCGACCGGGTCTGTCCCGTCACAACGTTCGACGAGTAAATCCGGAAAACCTTCGACCAGGCGCGACACGTCGCCGCCCGCGGTCTGCACCTCGACGGGGACGCTGATGGCGTAGCCGTTGTCTTCGATGAGGAAGACGACCGGGAGCTTCAGATTGCTCGCGGTGTTCAGGGCCTCCCAGAACTCGCCCTCGCTCGTCGTGCCGTCGCCGGCCGAGCAGTAGGCGACCTCGTCGCCCTTGAACCCCTTGACCTTCTCCCTGATCTCATCGCTCAGCCCGCCGCGGTAGCTCGCCTCGGCACAGCCGACGGCCTGTAGGAACTGCGTGCCCGTGGGCGAAGAGGAGGAGACGATGTTGAACTTCGTGTGCCCCCAGTGCGAGGGCATCTGGCGGCCGTGCGAGCTGGGGTCGGCCTCGGCGCCGACCGCGGCGAGCAGCATCTCAAGCGGGGTGACGCCGAGCTGCAAACACAACGCGCGGTCGCGGTAGTAGGGGAAGAACCAGTCGTAGCCGCCCTTGAACGCGAGCCCCGCGGCGGTGAGGACGGCCTCGTGCCCCGCGCCCGAAATCTGGAAGAAGATTCTGTTCTGCCCCTTGAGTTGTATCTCCTTGTCGTCGATGCGCCGCGACAGGTACATCGTCCGGTAGATGCCCACCATCTCCTCGCGGCCCAGGCCCCGATACTCTTTCTCTCTAATCTCGGTCGCCATATCTAAGTCCTTCTATCAAAGTAACCGACTCTTAATCTTCGTCGAACTCCGTCTCAAGGGCGAAGCGGTAGTCCTGCGCCATCGAGGGGTGGCCGTGGGCCTGCGCGACCTGTGCGCCTTTTTCGTAGGCGAGGCGGGCGGCGTCGCGCCGGCCCGTCTTGAGGTAGGCCGCGGCCAGCATGCCGTAGGCGTTGCCCTCGTCGTCGGCGCGCTGGAGGTAGTCGGTCAGCACCTCGATCATCTCGTCGAAGCGCCCGGCCTTCTCGTACTCCTTCGCCAGCCCGAACATGACCGCCGTGTTGTCGGGGTCGCCTTCGAGCATCATGCGGAAGATGTCGATTCTGGATGCGCCCATAGTTCGTGAGTGGTGAGTGGTGAATAGTGAATGGCGAATGGATAAAACCACCATTCACTATTCACCATTCACTATTTACCGATAATCAGCTTGGCAATCGTCTGCAACTGCATGTTCGACGTGCCCTCGTAGATGGCGCCGATCTTGGAGTCGCGCCAGAGCTTCTCGACGGGGTAGTCCTTGACGAAGCCGTAGCCGCCGAAGAGTTCGATGGCCCTGCTCGAGACCTTCTCGGCGACGCGCGAGGAGTAGAGCTTGGCCATCGCCGCCTCCTTGACGAAGTTGAGTCCCGCGTCCTTCATCCGCGCGGCGTTGTAGACCATCAGGCGCGCGGCTTCGATCTCGGTCGCCATCTCGGCCAGTTGGAACTGGACGCCCTGGAACTGGTTGACGGCCTTGCCGAACTGCTCGCGCTCGGCCGTGTAGCGCAAGGCGTGTTCGAGCGCGCCGCGGGCCAGCCCGATCATCTGCGCCCCGATGCCGATGCGCCCCTCGTTCAAAGTCTCGATGGAGACCTTGTAGCCCTTGCCGAACTCGCCGAGCACGTTCTCCTTCGGGACCTTGCAGCCGTCGAGGATGATTTCGGTCGTCGAAGAGGCGCGGATGCCGAGCTTATTCTCCTTCTTGCCGACCGCGAAGCCCTCGAAGCCCTTCTCGACGATGAAGGCGGTGATGCCCTTGTAACCCTCCTCCGGCTTCGCGTTGGCGAAGACGATGAAGAGGCCGGCCTCGTTGCCGTTCGTGATCCAGAGCTTCCGGCCGGTCAGCTCGTAGTGGTCACCCTTATCGACCGCGCGCGTCGCCATCGCGAAGGCGTCGGAGCCGGAGCCCGCTTCGCTCAGCGCGTAGGCCCCGACGGTGTCCGAGGCGAGCCGCGGCAGGTACTTCCTCTTCTGCTCCGGCGAGGCGTAGCGGATGAAGGCGTTGTTGACGAGCGTGTTCTGCACGTCCATCAGGACGCCGACCGAGGGGTCAACCCGCGACAGCTCCTCGACGCCGATGATGGCTATGAAGAACGACGCGCCCGTGCCGCCGTACTCCTCGGGCGTCTCGACGCCCATCAGCCCCAGCTCGAAGAGCTGCTTGAGGACGTCGGGCGACATCTCCGCGTGCTCGTCCATCTCCTCGACGCGGGGCCGTATCTCGCCCTCGGCGAACTCGCGCACCGAGTCGCGGAACATCTGCTCGTCTTCTGAGTACGAGGTCAGCGGCGCTGCCCCGTAAGCTTCGGTTGCTGCTTTACTCATGGCTTAGTTCTCACAGGGATGAAGTTTGACTTTAACGACACAGCATCGCTCAGACGCGCGCCTTTGGTCAAATGGAGAGTTATTGATAATTTTTTGGTTGATTCGCCCATCCATTAATTAATTGGGGCGCGGAACAAATGGGTAGATAAATCGGCCCCTCAATCCTCGCTGAGGATGCCGGTCGAGCGCAGCTCGTCGTGGCCGGGGATGTCGGCGGCCTCGACCGTGGAGAGGATTTCGCGGTCAACCTTCGGGAGCGTGACGAGGCGGTTGGCCTGCTTGCTGAGCGTGGCCTCGAAGAGGTTGCGGGCGGCGCGCGCGTTGCCGAACGTCTCGTCGCGCGAGGCGCAGAGCACGCCGAAGACCGAGGCGAGTTCCTTCTCCGCGGCTTCGGTCAGCTTGAAGTCGGCCCTCTGGCAGAAGGTCTTGAATATTTTGACGAGCTGCTCGACGCCGTAGTCGTCGAAGTGTACGTGCTTGTTGAAGCGCGAGCGCAGGCCGGGGTTGGAGTCGAGGAAGTCCTGCATCTTCCCCGTGTAGCCGGCGACGATGACGACGAGGTCGTCGCGGTGGTCTTCCATCATCTTGAGGAGCGTCTCGACGGCCTCGCGGCCGAAGTCGTTCTCGCCGCCGGTGGCGAGCGTGTAAGCCTCGTCGATGAAGAGGACGCCCCCCAAAGCCTTCGTCGTCACGTCGCGCACCTTCATCGCCGTCTGGCCGACGTAGCCGGCGACGAGCCCGGCGCGGTCGGTCTCGACCAGGTGGCCGCGCCGCAGCACGCCGAGCGTGCGGTAAATCTGCGAGACGAGCCGCGCCACGGTCGTCTTGCCGGTGCCCGGGTTGCCGTAGAAGACGAGGTGGCGCGAGGCCGGAAGGCTCTTGAGTCCCTGCTCCTCGCGCAGCTTCTGCACCTTGAGGAAGTTGATGAGCTGGCGCACGTCGGCCTTCACGCGGTCGAGCCCCACGAGCGCGTCCAGCTCCGCCAGCAGCTCTTCGAGCGGGCGCGGCGGCGGCAGCTCCTCTTCGGGGACTTCGGGCTCGGCCGCGGCGGCCGCCTTCTCCGCCCGGCCCTTCTTCAGTTCCCCGTCGGGCGTCTCCTGAGGGCCGCCGGGGTAGAGCGTCCGCTTCAGCTCCGCCAGCGCGGCGGCCTCCTCCGCGGTGACCGCGCCGTCGAACTTGACGACGAGGTTGGCGAACTGGAAGAGCGCGCGGCGCGCGCGGTCGGCGAGGTTCGTCCCGTGGCGCGAGTCGTAGGTCTCAAGGTAGGAGACGCTGACCGGCGTGCGGTCGAGCCGCTTGAGCAGGTGCGGCGGCAAGTCCGTGGAGTCGCGCAAAGGGAACGTGTCGGGCGCGGGCGCGAGGTCGAAGAGGCGGCAGAGCTCTTCGTAGTAGCGCTGCTTGGTCTCCTCGGAGGTCTCGCGCAGGTCGATGAAGCGCTGCGCGGTCAGCTTGAGGTGGTTGTCGAGCACCCCGCGCGCGTCCGGCGCGCCCGCGCCGCGCCAGACCATGCGGATGCTCTCGCCGAGCGGCGCGACCAGCGCGTCGAACGTCCGACGCAAGGCCGCCGCCAGCCTCCTGTTCTCCTCGTTCAGCAGCACTCTTCCGCGCCTTCCCCCGCAAACTTTCTCGAACGAACGGCGCGCGATTATAGCACCCGGCCCGCGTTCCGACTCGCGGCCGCGGCGGGGCGTCGGCGCGGCGGCGCGCCTCGTCAAAACCTTGGGGGCGACAAAGACGTAACCACAGTCGGGCGCGGGCGTCATTCACGTTCGGAAGTCTCCCCGCGTTGTTCCGCCAGCTTAGGCCGTCGAGGTACATTGTGTCTGTGAAGCCTGTTCAGGTCGGTCGGGAGGTCGGGCGGCTCTCCGCGCGCGGCGGGGGTGAGATTGAGGCGCGATACCGGATGCTGCTCGAATACACGTCAGACGCCGTGGTCGTCTTCGAGGATGGGGGGCGCTTCCTCGAAGTCAACGAGCGCTTCTGCCGCCTGCTCGGCTACGGGCGCGAGGAGCTGCTGAGCATGAACGTGCTCGACCTCCTGCCCGAGGAGGAGCTGGCGCGCCAGCCCGTCAGCTACGAAGACCTGCGCGCGGGCAAGACCATCCGGCGCGAGCGGCGCCTGCTGCGCGGGGACGGCACGCGCGTGCGCGTCGAGATCGTCGGCTCGATGGTGGCCGAGGGCACGATGCAGTCGGTCTTGCGGGAGCTGCCGCAGGAGGCGGACGAGCCTCCCGCGGGCGGCCGGGTGGAGTTCTACGAAGAGGTCAGGCGCTTCGAGTCGGGGCTCATCCGCCGCGCGCTCGCGCGGACGGGCGGCAACCAGAAGGCGGCCGCCGCGCTGCTCGGCGTCAACCACACGACGCTCCACACGATGGTCAGGCGTTACGGCATAGACCCTTCCGAGTTCAAGCCCGCACCCTTCCCGCGCCTCATCCCCAATCCCCGCCCGCGCCGCAAGTAGCCGCGCACGATGGACGCACTCTTTTCATTAACTGAAAAGGCGCTCTTTCGAGCGCCTCGGCGGAAGGTCTGAATTGTTAACCGAATAGCGCGTACGGGACTCGAACCCGTGGTCTCCGCCTTGAGAGGGCGGCGTGTTAGCCGACTACACCAACGCGCCAAAAGCGGAGCGATTATAAAGGCGCGGCGGTGACAATGGCAAGCGCGCTACGGGTAAAGTCGGGGCGCGGCGCGTCTCTTTCGGGGGGCGGCGCGGGCGGTGTTATACTCGGGCCGGCGCGCCTCAAACGGTCTCCCGCGCTCGTTTGAGAGTCGCCCCCCGTCATCAAAGTCTTTGCAGAGGGTCGGACACTTCTAAATGGTACAAGACCTCTTCGTCGAGTCGAACGACGCCGCGCAAGAACCCTTCAGCGAACAGCAGCAGTTACCCGCGGACTTCCCCCTCGGCATCGAAGGCTTCACCTACGGAGACCTCTACCGCCCCGCGCGCCTGCGCGCGCTGGCCGGGGCGTTCTACGCCGAGGTCGGGAGGGCGGACGCGGCGCTGGGCGCGCGGCTGACTGAATACGTCAATTCGCGCGGCGGGAATTTGAAGGGGACGCGGGCGGAGTCTGAGCTTCTGATCGAGGCCGCGCCGCACCTTTCGAGGTTCGTCGCGCGGCTGTTCCGCGTCGAGGCGGAGCGCGGGCGGCTGGCCGAAAGCATCAGGGCGCAAGACCCCGTCTTCCAGTTCAAGCAGTTCGTGCAGCGGCGCGCGACGAAGAGTTTCCCGGCGGAGCGGGCGGCCGCGCTGGACGCGGAGGCGTTGGACGCGGCGCTCGAAGCTTTGCGGCACGCGGCGTTCGAGGAGACTTTGGGCGAAGACCGCGAGTTGGGCGTGGCGCGGACGGCCGCGCGGCTTCTGGAGTGGGAGAAGAACTACCCGAAGGAGGGCGTGCGGCAGGAGGAGGCGTGGTCGGACGCGCGCGCGCGTGAGACGGCGTCGGCCGCCGCGGCGTTGAAGGGGACTGAAGCGGAGGCGGCGCTCGCGGCGTGGCGGGTCGAGACGGATGAGAGTGGCGGGGACGAGAACCGGGCCTTCGTCCGTTCGGCATTGAGGCTCCTCGAAGCATGGTCGGCGGCGCACGCGCTGAGGCCGGAGGCGCGCGAGAGGGTGAAGGGCTGGGTAAGTTTCCGCTTCCCGCACCCGCTCAACTACGAGCACCTGGTGCAGCTCGAACGGCCCGAGGCGGACTTGCCGGAGCTGATGCGGGGGCTCGATAAGAACCTGCGCCGCCGCGACGGCTTCAAGCTCACGGACAAGCGTTACACGGGGCGCGAGGTTCTGGAGGAGGTCAACTACTGCCTCTACTGCCACGAGCGCGACAAGGACTCCTGCTCGAAGGGCCTGAAGGAGCGCGACGGGACTTTGAAGAAGAACCCGCTCGGCATCACTCTGCAAGGCTGCCCGCTCGACGAGAAGATTTCGGAGATGCACGTCCTCCAGCGCGACGGCGACCCCATCGGCGCGCTCGCCGTCGTCTGCATCGACAACCCGATGTGCCCGGGCACGGGCCACCGCATCTGCAACGACTGCATGAAGTCGTGCATCTTCCAGAAGCAGGAGCCGGTCAACATCCCGCAGGCCGAGACCGGCGTGCTGACGGACGTGCTCGGGCTGCCCTTCGGCGTCGAAATCTACGGCCTGCTCACGCGCTGGAACCCGCTGAACGCGAAGCGCCCTTACGCGCTCCCCTACAACGGCAAGAACGTCCTCGTCGTCGGCCTCGGCCCCGCCGGGTACACGCTCGCGCACTTCCTCCTCAACGAAGGCTTCGGCGTCGTCGGCATCGACGGGTTGAAGATCGAGCCGCTCGAAGAGGCTTTGACGGGCGGCGGCGGCCGTCGCGTCCCGCGCGCGGTGCGCGAGTACGCGGAGATCACGGCGGAGCTGGACGAGCGCGTGCTGGCGGGCTTCGGCGGCGTGTCGGAGTACGGCATCACCGTGCGCTGGGACAAGAACTTTCTGACGCTCATGCACCTCAGCTTAGCGCGGCGCGACCGCTTCCGCTTCTACGGCGGCGTGCGCTTCGGCGGGACGCTCTCGATTGAGGACGCGTGGGAGTTGGGCTTCGACCACATCGCGGTGGCGACGGGCGCGGGCAAGCCGACGCTGGTCTCGATGAAGAACAACCTCATCCGGGGCGTGCGCAAGGCTTCGGACTTCCTGATGGCCTTGCAGCTCACGGGCGCGGCCAAGCACGACTCGATGGCGAACCTACAGGTGCGCCTGCCCGCGGTCGTCATCGGCGGGGGCCTGACGGCCATCGACACGGCGACGGAGCTGTTCGCCTACTACCCCGTGCAGGTCGAGAAGATGCTGGAGCGCTTCGAGGCGCTGGCCGGGGAGTTCGGCGCAGAGGAGGTCTGGAAGCGCTTCGACGCGGAGGAGCGCGCGGTGCTCGAAGAGTACGTCGCGCACGGGCGCGCGGTGCGCGCGGAGCGTGAGCGCGCGGCCCGCGCGGGCGAGGAGCCGGACTTCATCCCGCTCGTGCGCGCGTGGGGCGGCGTCAGCATCGTCTACCGGAAGCGTCTCATCGACTCGCCGGCCTACAGGCTCAACCACGAGGAGGTCTCGAAGGCGCTCGAAGAGGGCATCCATTTCATCGAGAACATGTCGCCGGCCGAGGCCGTGCCCGACGAGCACGGCGCGGTCTCGGCCGTCCTCTTCGAGCGCGTGACGCGCGACCCGGCGACGGGCAAGTGGCACGTCAACTGTGAGGACACCCTGCGCGTCCCCGCCCGCACGGTCTGCGTCGCGGCGGGCACGAGCCCGAACACCATCTACGAGCGCGAGCGGCCGGGGACGTTCGCGCTCGACGACTGGAAAGAGTTCTTCGCGCCGCATAGGGTCGAGAGGGACGGGGGCGGCGAATTCAAACTCGTCCCCGCGGAGAAGGGCGAGCGCGGCTTCTTCACGTCGTACGAGGACGGGGGGCGCTTCATCTCTTACTACGGCGACAACCACCCTACTTACGCCGGCAACGTCGTCAAGGCGATGGCTTCGGCGAAGGACGGCTTCCCCGAAGTCGTCGCTCTGTTCGAGGAAGAGCTGGCGGCACTCAAAGAAGAGGAGCAGCCCGCGCGCGACGAAGCCTTCGGACGGCTGGTCGAGACGCTGGACGAGAACCTTATCGCGCGCGTCGAGCGCGTCGAGCGTCTGACCGACACCATCGTCGAGGTCGTCGTGCGCGCGCCGATGCAGGCGCGCAAGTTCTACCCGGGGCAGTTCTACCGCTTACAGAACTACGAGACGGACGCGCCGCTCGTCGAAGGGACGCGGCTGACGATGGAGGGGCTGGCGCTGACGGGCGCGTGGGTGGACAAGGGGGTGGGACTCTTAAGCCTCATCGTGCTTGAGATGGGCGCGTCGTCGCGGCAGTGCGCGCTGCTTCGGCCGGGTCAGGAGGTCGTCGTGATGGGGCCGACCGGGACGCCGACCGAGATTCCGAAGGGCGAGACGGTGCTGCTCGCGGGCGGCGGGCTCGGCAACGCCGTGCTCTTCTCCATCGCGAAGGCCCTGAAGGCGGCGGGCAACCGCGTCGTCTACTTCGCGGGCTACAAGGATGGCAAAGACCTCTTCAAGCGCGAGGAGATCGAGGAGGCGACCGACCAGGTCATCTGGTCTACGGACACCGGCCGCGAGGTCGAGCCGCGCCGCCCGCAGGACAGGCACTTCCGCGGCAACATCGTGCAGGCCATGCTCGCCTACGCGGAAGGGAAGTTCGGCGAGCCGGTGTTCGACCTGCGCGACGTAGACCGCATCATCGCCATCGGCTCCGACCGCATGATGGCCGCGGTGAAGGCGGCGCGCCACGGCGTGCTCGCCGAGCATCTGAAGAAAGAGCACGTCGGCGTCGGCTCCATCAACAGCCCGATGCAGTGCATGATGAAGGAGGTCTGCGCGCAGTGCCTCTGCAAACACGTCGATCCCGAGACGGGGGCCGAGAGCTTCGTCTTCTCCTGCTTCAACCAGGATCAGCCGCTCGACCACGTTGACTTCCCGCACCTCAACGCGCGCCTGCGCGCCAACACCGTCCAGGAGAAGCTCGCCAACCTCTGGCTGGATAGACTGCTCCGCGCGGGCGCGTGAGCGAAGACAATTAACCACAGAGGCACAGAGGCACGGCCTGAAGACGATAAGTCAACAAGCCGTGCCTCCGTGCCTCCGCGGTTAAAAATCCCTCCCCTACTCGTCGCGCTGCTTCGATAGGGCGCGCTCGGAGGTGAGGCGGCGGTAGGCTTCGTCGCGGGTGAGGCCGAGGTCGCGGGCGGCGCGCTTGAGGGCGGCGCGCGGATCGAGCCCTTCGGCTTCGAGCGCGGCGACGCGCGCGGCGACGCTCGCCGTCTGTTGAGTTACTTCAACCCCTTCCTCTTCGATCACGTCGCGGTCGATGACGAGCACCATCTCGCCGCGGGCGGAGCCCTCCGCGCCGAACCGCGCGGCGAGTTCCGAGAGGCGGCCGCGGACGATCTCCTCGTGCACCTTCGTCAGCTCGCGCGCGACCGCCGCCTCGCGCTCGCCGAGGACTTCGAGCGCGTCGGCGAGCGCGTGCGCGAGGCGGTGCGGCGTCTCGTAGAAGACGAGCGTGGCGCGCAGCGACTTGACCGCGGCCAGCCGCTCGCGGCGCGCGTGGCCGCGCGCGGGCAGGAAGCCGCCGAAGTAGAACTCGTCGGTCGGGAGGCCCGACGCGGTGAGCGCCGCGACGAAGGCGGTCGGGCCCGGAACCGGCACGACGCTCAAGCCCCGCTCGACGCAGGCGCGCACCAGGCGATACCCGGGGTCGTTGACGCCGGGCGTGCCCGCGTCCGAGACGAGCGCCACCGTCCGGCCCTCCTCGATCAGCCCGGCCAGCTCCACGGCGCGCTCGCGCTCGTTGTGCTCGTGGTAGCTCACGGTGCGCGCGCGTATCTGGAAGTGTTCGAGCAGCGTCCGCGTCCGCCGCGTGTCCTCGCACGCGACCACGTCCGCCTCCGCGAGCACGCGCAGCGCGCGCCGCGTCACGTCCTCCAGATTCCCGATGGGCGTGGCGACGAGGTAGAGCGTCCCCCGTTCGTGCGACATGGGGGTAGGATACAGTAGGCAGTAGGCAGATGGCAGTAGGCAGCCGAAGGCAAGAAGCCTCTTAACAAATCGCCCTGAATGAATCGGGGGCGGCGAGCTTCACGACTCGCCGCCCCCGATTCGTTCGACCACTTCTGTAACCGGCTAACTGCCTACTGCCATCTGCCTACTGCCTACTGCTTTACTCCCAGCGGCGGTTGCGGCCCCAGTCGTCGCTGCCGCGGTAGCCGCGGTCGTCGTTGAAGCGGAGGTTGTAGATGTCGGCGACGGTGCGCAGGTCGCCGCGGAGCTGGTTCCAGTCGTTGGCGGTGCGCGAGTCGAGGCGGGTGCGGCGGCCGAGCGCGCGGCTGAGCTGCGAAGCCTGCTGGAGCAGGCGGCTCGCCTCGTCGCGGCTGCGGTAGAGTTCGTCGCTGTCGCCGGCCACGTTGCGGAAGCGGCCGGCGGCGTTGCGGAAGTCGCGCGCCTCGTCGTTGATGCGGTCTTCGCGGTTCGTGCCGTCGATGCGGCTGTTGTCGAGCAGGCGGTCGATGTCGCGCTGGAGTTCGCGGCTGCGGTCGTCGATGCGGCGCGCGAGGTCGCGCAGTTGGCGGCGCTCCCAGTCGCTCATGCGGCCGTTCCGGCCGTAGCGGTCGTCGCCGCGGCGGTTGCGCCGCCAGTCATCGTCGTCGCGCCGGCGTTCCTGCTCGGCGCGGTCGCGGATGCGATCCCAGATGGACTGTGCGGAAGCGCCGGCGGGCGCGAGGAAGGTCGCGAGCGCGACGGCGGCGAAGGTCAGGACGGTGAAACGTCGGTTAAGCATCTCTCGTGTCTCCTTTATCTCGGGGGCTACTGCCGCCGGGGCGACGGCGGGAGCGTCGTGCTCTGTTCGGCTTCGCCTCTCAAATCCTCTGCCGCGTCCGCCCGGGGAAACCGTGGCCCGCGGCAAGCATTCCGCCGCGCCATTTCGCAACCGCCGTGCCGTTAAAGATGAAACAGGGGAGGCACGCGACGGAGTGCTTGAAAACAGTGCTCTTGCGTCAGAGTGATGAGGCGAGCGTCAGGCGTTACGCGATGCACGAACACGAAAGCCGTCGTCCCAAAACGTGCAGGCCGCGCCGCAAATGGTAAATCAGTAGGCAGTAGGCAGATGGCAGTAGGCAGTTAAGGCAAGAGGGCTCTTGAACTGCCTACTGCCATCTGCCTACTGCCTACTTTCAATCCAGCAGGCGCGCGAGGTGGCGGCGGAGGTGTGCGGGTTGGAGTTCGGTGCGGATGCCGGTCTCCTCGACGACGAACCAGCGGGCCTCCGTGTGTGCGTCGGGGATGAGGAGGAGTTCGGAGCCGGCGCGGGCGTCGCCGAAGTGGCTGACGGCGGCGGAGGCGAGGCCGCCGCCGCGGACGATGCCGTCGCGCGGGGCGCGCGGCCAGCCGGCCTCGACGGTGAGCGCGCGCACGCCGCGGCGCAGGACGAGCCGCGTGCCGACCATCGTCGAGTTGCCGACGCGGAAGCGGTGCGCCTCCGTGCGCGCGAGCGATAGCCCCGCGCCCGCGCGGTTCATCTCGCCCGCGGCCGCCGTGAAGAGTTCGAGCAGCCACTCGACGGCGCGCGTGCGCACGGCGTCGTTGGCGGCCTTGAGGTCGAGGTAGTCGAGCACCTCGTTGCGGCCGCGGCCGCTCGCGCGCTCGCGCGCCTCGTACATCATGCGCTCGTACTCTTCGTCGATGCCGCCCACGCCCCGCCACCTTCGTGAATGAAATTTTTGACCGCGCCGCCGAGTGCGCGCGCTCGGGCGGCGATGTTATCATGCCCGCTCACAAGTCGTTAAAACCCGACGGACGAGCACGTCTCCCCGACCCCGTACGTAAAGGCTCAGAGTCCAAGAAGCAGACCCGGATGAGACTAAAGAAGAGACTTCGCAGAACTGTGGCCGCGCTCCTGCTCGCGCTGCTCGCGCTGACCACCACAGCCGTCCCCGCGCGGCAGCGACGCGGCGGAGCTGAGCGCCCGCCGGCCGCCTCTCAGACAAAGCGCCCGCGCCTCGTGCTCTTCATCGCCGTAGACCAGTTCCGCTACGACTACCTCGAACGCTTCGGCGACCTGTTCGGCCCGGGCGGCCTGCGGAGGATGCTCGGCTCCGGCGCTTCGTGGGCCGAGTGTCACTACGACCACGTGCCGACCGAGACCGCGCCCGGCCACGCGACGATGCTGACGGGCGCGTGGCCTTCGGAGACGGGCATCATCGCCAACCAGTGGTTCGACCGCGCCGAGGGCAAGTCGGTCGAGAACGTGCGCGACGACTCCGTCCGCCTGCTCGGCGGCGCGGGGGGCGAGCAGCCTTCGAGCCCGCGTAACCTCCTGGCCTCGACGCTCGGCGACCAGCTGAAGCTGGCGACCGCGGGTCGCGCGCGCGTCGTCGGCGTCTCCTCGAAGAACCGCGGGGCCATCCTGCCCGCCGGCCGCATGGCCGACGGCGCTTACTGGTACAGCACGCAGACCGGCGCGTTCGTCTCTTCGACTTACTACTTCGACGGGCTGCCCGACTGGGCCGCGCGCTTCAACGCCGCGCGGCCGGCCGACAAGTTCTTCGGCGCGAAGTGGGAGCGCCTGCTGCCCGCGGCCGAGTACGAGCGGCGCGCCGGGCGCGACGACGCGCCGTGGGAGAAGGGGACGGACAAACGCTCTTACGTCTTCCCACACGTCATCGACGGCGGGCTGAAGGAGCCGGGGCCGGCCTTCTACGGCTCGCTCGACTACTCGCCCTACTCGAACGACCTCGTGCTCTCGTTCGCCGAGGCCGCGCTGGTGAACGAACGCCTGGGCGCGGACGAGGACACGGACGTGCTCACCGTCAGCTTCTCGGCCAACGACATCGTCGGCCACCGCTACGGCCCCTACAGCCACGAGGCGATGGACATGACGCTGCGCGTAGACCAGCAGATAGCGCGGCTCCTGGAGGTCGTTGACGCGCGCGTCGGTCTCGCGAACACGGTCGTCGCCTTCACCGCGGATCACGGCGTCGCGCCGTCGCCCGAGGAGGCGGCCGAGAGGGGGCTGCCGGGCGGGCGCGTGAAGCCTTCGGACATCCTGGCGGCCGTGCGCAACCGCATCCGCGCGCGCTGGGGTAAGCCCGGCGACAAGGACACGACGGCCGACTACGTCCAGACCTTCTCGAACTACCAGATATACTTCAACCGCGCGGCGCTCGAACGCGACGGCGTGAGTCAGGAGGAGGCCGAGCGCGTCGCGGGCGAGGCGCTGCTCACGGTGCCCGGCGTCTCGCGCTACTTCACGCGGACGCAACTCCTCTCGGGCTCCGTCTCGCCGGCCGACGCGCTCGCCCGCCGCGTGCTGCACGGCTTCAGCCAGAAGCGCAGCGGCGACGTGGTCGTCGTCCAGGAGGCTTTCAAGTACATCACGAGCGGCACGAGCGGGGCCACGCATGGCACGCCCTACGCGTACGACACGCACGTCCCGCTCGTCATCATGGGCGGCGGCGTCGAGCCCGGGCGCTACCTCGCGCCCGCGTCCCCCGCCGACATCGCCCCCACGCTCGCGCGCATCCTGAACGTCGAGCCGCCGAGCAACGCCACGGGGCGCGTGCTCGCCGAAGCTTTCAAGTGAGGACTTATGAAACGCATTCTTAGCAGCGTCTCCTTCGCGGCCTGCCTTCTGATGACGGCCGCGCTGTCCGACCCCTTCGACTCTTTCGCGCAGCAGGGGAAGCAGAAGCCCGCGGCGTCGAAGTCGAAGACGCCCGCCGCCAAGCCCGCGGCCAGGCCCGGGGACGAGGACGCCCTGAAGGCGGAACTCGACGAGATTCTGAAGCTGGACGCGGCGGCGCGCGTCGAGCGCCTGACGGCCTTCGTCAGGGCGAACCCGGACACGCCGCAGACCTTGCGCGCGCAGGAGCTTCTGGCGAGCGCGCGCGCGGCGCTCGGCGACGAGAAGCTGCGGGCCGGCGACCGCGCCGCGGGCATCGAACTCTTCCGCACGGCCGTCAACGAAGCGCCCGCCGCGATGTCGGACAAGCTCTTCGCCGAAGTCATCTCGCAACTGCCGGGGAACCTCTACCTGCTCGGCGAGCGCGGGGCGGGGCTGGAGCTGGCGCGCGCCATCGAGAAGCGCGCCGAGGGGAACGCGGTGCGCCTGATCGCGCTCGCCTCCTTCTACCTCGGCATCGAGCAGCCCGAAGAGGCCGCGCGGCTGGGGAAGGCCGCCGCCGAGTTGAAGCCCGACATGGCGGCCGCGCACCAGGTGCTCGGCGTCGCGCACCGCTTCCAGCTCAAGCTCGACGACGCGGCCGCGGAGTTCGCGCGCGCCGCCGAGCTCGACCCGCAGAACGCCTCGTCGCGCCACGCGCTGGCCGAGCTGAAGCGTGCGACGGGGAAGGCCGAGGAGGCCGCCGCGCTCTACAGGGAGCTGCTCGCGGCCAACGAGCAGGACGGGGGCGCGCGCGCCGGGCTGGTGCTCGCGCTCTTCGACGCGGGGCGGCGCGCGGAGGCCGAGCGCGAGTTGCAGTCGGCGCTGACGGGCGGGGCGAAGGACTTGCCGCTGCTGGTCGGGGCCTCCTACTGGTACTCGGCGCACGGCGAAGGGGCGAAGGCGCTTGAGCTGGCCGAGAAGGCGCTCGCCTTCGAGCCGCGCTTCCGCTGGGCCTGGGCGCGCGTCGCGCAGGGGCGCGCGCTGCTCGCGCTCAAGCGGCCGCTCGAAGCCGAGCGCGCCTTCCGCACGGCGCGCAGCTTCGGCAGCTTCGCCACGCTCGACTACGAGCAGGCGGCGGCGCTCGCGGCCGCGGGCCTCTACGACGAGGCGGCCGAGGCGCTCGCGCGCTCCTTCGCGCTGCGCGACGGCAAGCTCGTGGCGCGGCTCGCCGGGCGCGTCGAGGCGAGCGCCGACAACTTCAACGAACTGCTCGCGCCCGAGCGGCGCGCGAGCCTCGCGCAGTTCGAGGGCGCTGCGTCGGCCGACGAGGCGCGGAGCCTGAAGGCGCTGCTCGCGCTCAACTACGCGACCGCGCCCGGCGCGAAGGACGAGCGCGCCGCCGCCGAGGCCGCGCGCGAGTTCGCCGCGGGCGACGACCCGATGCGCGCCTACCGCAACGTCTACGCCGCGAACCGCCTCGAATTGATGGGCGCGGCGGCGGGCGAGGCGCTGGCGCGCGCCGAGGCGGCCATCGGCGGCGTCGAGCCCGCGCTCTCCGTCGCGCACGCGCCCGTCGCGCTCTTCGCCGAGACGCCGGAGATGAGGGAGATGCGCAGGCAGGTCGTCGAGCAGGACGTGCCGCTCAACACGCTGGCCGTTGACCGCGACACGCTCTCGAGGGTCTTGCGCGGGAGGATCGAGGGGCTGGCGGGCTGGGCGCTCTACAACCAGGGGCAGACGGCCGAGGCGGTCGTGCGCCTGCGGCGCGCGGTGAGCGTGCTGCCCGAAGCCTCCGCCTGGTGGCGGACGGCCGAGTGGCGTCTGGGCGCGGCGCTCGAAGCGAGCGGGAGCGCGCGCGACGCGCTGGCCGCCTACGTCGCCAGCTACCGCGCGCTGCCCGACCCGAACCGCCTGCCCGTCATCGAGGCGCTCTACAAGAAGCTCAACAACGGCTCGACGAGCGGGCTCGAAAAACTTATCGGGCCGCCGCCCGCCGCCGCGTCGGCCGCGACGCCCTCGCCCGCCGAAGCGGCGGCGACGACCACACAACCCGCGCCCGCAGACGCGGCCGCGCCGACTGCGACCGGCACCGGCACGCCGACGGCGACGCCCACGCCCGAACCGACTCCCGCCGCGACCCCGACGCCCGAGCCGGAGCCGACGCCGAGCCCCGCCGCGCCGCCCGCGTCGGAAGCGACGCCCGACCCTTCGCCTTCGCCTTCACCCGAGCCCGTCAAGGAGGAGACGGCAACGCCCGAACCCACACCGGCCGAGCCCGCGGCGACCCCCACGCCCGAGCCTACGCCCTCGCCGACCCCTTCGCCCGAGCCTTCGACTCCTGCGGCCGAGCCTTCGCCCACGCCGGCCCCCGCTTCCGGCGGCGCGTGCGTGTTGACGGTCGGCGAGTCTTCGCTCAACCTCAAAGCAAACGGCGGCTCGGCCACCGTCGCCGCGACGCTCGAGAACTACGCGGGCCGCACCCCGCCGCGCATCGAGCCCTCGACCGCCAACTGGGCCGACATCATCATCCTCGCCGAGCCCCGCCGGCCCGAGGACGGCAACGGCGGGCGCTTCACCATCACCTCCACCAGCGCCAAGACCGGCGCCTTCGTCGTCACCTTCGCCTCCCCCTGCGGCAAGCGCGAGGTGACGGTCAACGTTCAATAGTGAATAGTGAATAGTAAATGGTGAATGGTTAAGACAGGCTCTTACCATTCACCATTTACTATTCACTATTCACTCCTTATTACAGATGCGCCGCGAGGCGTGCGGCGAGGACGTGCTTGGGCTGGGCTCCGACGATGCGCTCGACGGGCTGGCCGCCTTTGTAGACGAAGAGGGTCGGGATAGACTGGATGCGGAGGGCCCCGGCGGTGCGCGGGTTCTCGTCCACGTTGAGCTTGGCGACGCGGTAGCGACCGGCCGACTCGGCGGCCAGCTCTTCGAGCGCGGGCGCGATCATGCGGCACGGGCCGCACCAGGCGGCCCAGCAGTCGAGCAGCACGGGGCGCGCCGCCGAAGCCTCCAAGACCTCGCGCGCGAACGTCGCGTCCGTTACCGTCACGGTCTTCCCCCCGCCCTCCGTCGTATCACGCCCCGCGTCCCCCCCGGCCTCGCCGCCGCCCTGGAGGCTCGCGCCGCAGCGGCCGCACACCGGCTGCTTGCCGACGACGGTCACGCGCTCGTCCACGCGGTTCTTCGCGCCGCACTTCGCACACGCCACAATCGCCATCGTCCCTTACTCCTTGAAGGTCTGTTTAGAGCAGTTAGCCGATTAGTCTACCTCCCGTTTAGAGGCGGGCTGTGCCCGCCGGCGCTCGCTGCGGTGTATCACGCCCCGGCGGGCGGAGCCCGCCTCTAAACGGTCGTCGGTATGCTCATGCGAATAACGCTCCAGGTGAAAGTTTGACACAACTCCGCGCGCAGTTGGAAGCACCGCGAGGGGGGCGGCGTTCGCGCGCGCGGCGGGTTTCGTTGTAAGATTCTTCCGACCCTTTCTCCCATACAATTCGGACTGATAGAAGGAAGTGTCAGGCACGATGCTACACACTCGCGCGAAGTCGTTCGTTTTAGCGACGGCCCTGTTTCTGTTCTTACTCGGCGTCGTACGAGCGCAGGTCTCCGACCAGCGCTCGCGCGCCGTCCCCGAGGACGCGCCCGAAATCTCTTACACGGTCTCGATGCCGCGGCCGCATACGCACCTCTTCGACGTGGAGGCGCGGGTGCGCTACCGCGCGTCGGCGCCCGCCGCGCTCGACCTGCTCATGCCGGTCTGGACGCCGGGCTCCTACCTCGTGCGCGAGTTCGAGCGGCACGTGCAGGGGTTCGAGGCGCGCGACGGCGGGGGGCGCGCCCTCAACTGGGCGAAGACAAACAAGAACACCTGGCGCGTCGAGGCGGCGGGCGCGCGCGAGGTGCGCGTGCGCTACTCGGTCTACGCCAACGAGCTGGGCGTGCGCACGAGCGAGCTGAACGACCGCCGCGCCTTCTGGAACAACGCCAACCTCCTCATGTACCCGGACGGCCTGCTCGGCGCGCCCTCGACGCTCAAGGTCGAGCCCTTCGGCGGCTGGAAGATAGCGACGGGCCTGCCCGCCGTCCCCGGCGCGCCGAACACCTTCCGCGCCGAGGACTTCGACGTGCTCTACGACTCGCCCTTCCTCGCCGGCAACTTCAAGACGCTCACGTTCGACGTCCGCGGCGTGCCGCACCGCCTCGTCATCGACGGCGAGGGCAACTACGACCCGGAGCGCCTGCGGAGCGACTCGCAGCGCATCATCGAGACCGCGGCCGAGATGATGGGCGGCCTGCCTTACCGCGACTACACCATCCTGCTGCTGCTGGCCGCGGCGCGCGGCGGCGGGCTCGAACACCTCAACTCGACGGCGCTCATCCTCCCGCGCTTCGGCTTCGGGACGGAGGAGGGGCGGCGCGCCTTCGACACGCTCGTCGCGCACGAGGTCTTCCACGTCTGGAACGTCAAGCTCATCCGCCCCGACGCGCTCGGCCCCTTCGACTACACGCGGGAGAACTACACGCGGCTGCTCTGGGTCGCCGAGGGGGTGACGAACTACTACGAGACGCTGCTCGTCCGCCGCGCGGGGCTCATGCCCGACCGGCAGTTCCTCCAGCTCATGGCGCAGGAGATACAGAAGTTGCAGCAGACGCCCGGCCGCCTGAAGCAGAGCCTTGAGGAGGCGAGCTTCGACGCGTGGATCGAGTACTACCGGCCGGACGAGAACACGGTCAACACCAACGTCTCCTACTACGACAAGGGCGCCATCGTCTCGATGCTCCTCGACCTCGAAATCCGCCGCCGCTCGAACGGCGCTCGCTCGCTCGACGACGTGATGCGCTCCCTCTACAACGACTTCTCCAGGCGGAATCGGAACTACACGCCCGAAGACTTCCAGCGCGCGGCCGAGCAGGCGGCGGGCGCGAGCCTCGAAGAGTTCTTCCGCCGCTACGTCCGCGGGCGCGAGGAGCTGGACTACAACGCTTCGCTCGCGTGGGCGGGGCTGCGCCTCGACACGTCGAGCGACCCGGGCGCACGGCCCGCGCCCATCGTCGCCGACCTCGGCGCGGCGCTCGAAGAGAAGGACGGGCGGCTTTCGGTCAAGAACGTGCCCGCGGGCACGGCCGCCTACGAGCAGGGCCTTTCGGCCGCCGACCAGATCGTCGCCGTGGACGGCTACCGCGCCACGCTCGCCTCCTTGAACGAGCGACTCTCCGAAAAACGGCCCGGCGAACGGCTCGCCCTCACCGTCTTCCGCGACGACGAGCTGCGCACGCTCGACATCAAGCTCGGCTCGCGCGCCGCCGCCACCTACCGCATCGTGCCCGACGCCTCCGCCACCGAACAGCAGAAGCGCAACTACCAGGCGTGGCTCGGCGCGCCGTTCCCACAAGGCAGTAGGCAGTAGGCAATAGGCAGTAGGCAGTTCGGACATCCCCGGAGGGGATGCAGACAATAGCCGGGGGTCAGCGAGGGAGCCATAGGCGACCGAGCGCCACCCCCGGTTTACGCGTCAACATGAATCCGATCCCGAAGGGGTCGCACCTGCGTAACACTGTGCGACCCCTTCGGGGTCGGAAAATTTTTATCGCCGTCTACCGGGGGCGGCGCTCACTTCGTTCGCTCTGCCCCCGGCTATTGTCTGCATCCCCTTCGGGGATAAAACTGCCTGCTGCCATCTGCCTACCGCCTACTTCCTGTTAATATTCTCGCGCTCAACAAGTATCGTGGGAGAAGAGCCGTGACGTTGGAGTTCGAGGGCAGGGCGGCGCTGGTGACGGGCGGGGCTTCGGGCATCGGGCGCGCGTGCGCGTGGGAACTGGCGCGGGCGGGCGCAGACCTCGTCGTGGTGGACGCGGCCCCGGAGTCGCAGCTCGCGCAGGTCGAGAATTTGTTGAAGGCCGCGGGCGGGCGCGTGGTATCTTTCCGCGCGGACGTGCGCGAGCACGCGCGCGCCGCCGCGCTCTTTGAGGAGGCGCTCCAGCGTCTGGGCCGGCTCGACATCCTCGTCAACGCCGCGGGCACGACCTCGGACGCGCCGCTGTGGGAGATGTCGGAGGAGCAGTGGCAGGCCGTCCTCGACACGAACCTGAAGGGGGCCTTCAGCTACACGCAGGCGGCCGCGCGCCACTTCCGGCGCGTGCGCGGCGGGAGAATCGTCAACGTCACTTCCATCGAGGCCGGGCGCGGACGGTTCGGGCTGGCGAACTACGCGGCGTCGAAGGCGGGGCTCGTGGCGCTGACGCGTTCGGCCGCGGCCGAGCTGGGCCGCTACGGCGTCTGCGTCAACGCCGTCTCGCCGGGCTTCGTCCGCACGCCCCTGGTCGAGCGCCTGCCGGACGCCGTGCGCGAGCGCGCCGCGCGCGAGACCGTCCTGGGCCGCATGGGCGAGCCCGAGGACGTGGCGCACGCCGTCCTCTTCCTCTGCTCCGAACGCGCGCGCCACATCACCGGCGCCGTCCTCAACGTTGACGGCGGCCAGTCGCTTTAAGAGTTTCAAACTGAGTTCTTAAACGGAAGGAGACGGATGAGGAGACTGTGCGCGGTGTTTCTATTCGTTCTGTCGGTCGGCGCGGGCGTCGGGGCGGCCCCGGTGCGGCAGGTGCACTGGCAGTGGTCTGAGGCCCCGAGCGTGCGCCTCGGCGTGCGCGACAAGAACGACGACCTCAAAGGCTTCGAGGCGAACTTCGTCGTGACGGCCGCCCGCACCGGCAGGCAGTGGCGGAAGACCGTCAAGGTCGAGGGCGACAACTTCGGCTACGTCAACTTCCCCGACGAGTTCGCCGCCTTCGACTGGGCCACGCACGCGACGCGCTTCGACTGGACGTGCGCGGTGGGGGGCAAGGTCGTCGTGAAGGGGAAGTTCGTGATGGCGACGACGGACGAGCTGGATTCGGAGGCGCAGCGCGCGACGAAGCGCGGGCGCAGGTGAGGGGATGCGGGACGTACTCGAAGAGTTCGTGCGGACGGTCGAGGAGGCCGCGGCGCGCCTGCTGTCTCTGACCGAAGGTGAGGCGCGCGCGCCGCTCGCCGAAGGGAAGTGGTCGGCGAAGGAGGTGGTCGGCCACCTGATCGACTCCGCGTCGAACAACCACCAGCGCTTCGTCCGCGCGCAGCTCAAGGAAGACCTCGTCTTCCAGGGGTACGCGCAGGACGACTGGGTGCGCGTGCAGGGTTACCAGGAAGAGCCGTGGCCGCTGCTCGTCAACCTCTGGAAGTTCTACAACCTGCACCTCGCGCACGTCTGCCGTACCGCGCCGGAGCAGGAGCGTCTGCGCCCGCGGCGCGAGCACAACCTGCACGAGATCGGCTGGGCTCCCGTCTCTCGGGAAGAGCCCGCCACGCTCGAACACCTCATGCGCGACTACGTCGGCCACCTCAAGAACCACCTCGGTCAAATCTTCGCCGAGAACCCAGGTCAGAACCACCCGCGGTAGCGGGCGGCCCTCTGTCATACGTCTGCATCGGTTAACAAAGGGCCACCCGCTACCGCGGCTGGTTCTGACCGCTACCAAGGAGCACGCTGCGCATGGCGACAGTCGAGAAGGCAGCCGTCGAAGCCGTCCCGCTGGAAGGACGCGGGCGGCTGCTGCGCGTGCTCGGGGTTTTGTTCGGGCTGGCGGTGACCGTCGGGATCACCGTCGGCATGGGCATCCTGCGGACGCCGGGCGAGGTGGCGCAGCAGCTTCCCAACCGCTGGCTCTTCTTGGGCGCGTGGGCGTTGGGCGGCGTCTACGCGCTGTTTGGGGCCGTGTCGGTGGCGGAGTTGGGGACGATGATCCCGCGCTCCGGCGGCTTCTACGTCTTCGTGCGGCGCGCTCTGGGCGAGTACCCGGGCTTCGTCGTCGGGTGGAGCGACTGGCTCTCGACGTGCGGGACGGTCTCGGCCGTCGCGCTGGTGATGGGAGAGTACGCGGGGATGCTCGTCCCTACGCTCGCGGGGCGGGAGGCGCTGGTCGCGTCGGGCGCGGCGCTCGCCTTCGCGCTCGTTCAGTGGCGCGGCGTGCGCTGGGGCGGCCGCACGCAGGAGTTGACGAGCCTCTTGAAGACGCTCGCCTTCGCCGCTCTCATCGCCGCCTGCTTCGCCTACGGCGGGGGCGGGGCGACCGAGACCCGGCCGGCGCAAGCGCTGTCCGTGCCGGAGGGGCTCGGGCTTCTGACGGCCGCGGTGCTGGCGCTGCAAGGCATCATCTACACTTACGACGGCTGGTACAGCACGGTCTACTTCGGCGAGGAGGTGCGTGACACGGCGCGCAGCGTCCCGCGCGCGATGGTGGGGAGCGTGCTGCTCGTCATCGTCGTCTACCTGCTCTTCAACGCGGCGCTGCTCTACGTGCTGCCGGTCGAACGGCTCGCGGGGCAGAAGCTCGCGGCGGGCGCGGCGGCCGAGGCCGTCTTCGGGCCGCGCGGCGCGACTGTCATCGGCGTCGTGGCGATAGTCTCGCTGCTCGCGTCGGTGAACGGGAACACGCTGACGGCGCCGCGCGTCGTCTACGCGATGAGCCGCGACCGGCTCTTCTGGCGCGGGGCCTCGTACGTGAACAGGGGGGGCACGCCGACGGTCTCGCTCGCGCTCTCGACGGCGACCGCCGTGCTGCTCATCCTCTTCAGCGGGACGTTCGCGAAGCTGCTCGCGGCGCTCGCCTTCTTCTTCGTGACAGACCTCGCGCTCGTCTTCCTCTCGGTCTTCGTGCTGCGGCGGCGCGAGCCCGACACGCCGCGCCCGTACCGCGCCTGGGGTTACCCTTTCACGACGGCCTTCGCGCTCGCGGTCTCCGTCGCCTTCCTGGCCGGCGCCGTCTGGAGCGACACGGAGAACAGCCTCTACGCGCTCGCGCTGCTCGCGCTGAGCCTCCCCGTCTACCTCCTCTTCCGCCGGCTCGGCGGCAAAGGAGAAAACCTGTGAACCGTGAACCGTAAACCGTGACAAGATAAAAACCGCCTTCTTCTTGTCACGCTTTACGGTTCACGGTTCACGCTCTGGAGCTATGCCTGACCTTTACCAGCACATACGTTTCCGCGTGGAGGAGCGGGTGGCGCGCGTGACGTTCGCGCGGCCCCCGCTGAACATCTTCACCATCGCGATGATGCGCGAGGTGGAGGCGGCGCTCACCGAGTGCATGGGGATGCGCGACGTGGTGGCCGTCGTCTTCGACGCCGTCGAGGGCTCGCGCGCCTTCAGCGCGGGCGTCTCGGTCGAGGAGCACCAGCCGGAGACGGTCTACCAGATGCTCGAATCCTTCCACAACGTCTTCCGCACGTTGGAGCAGATGGGGAAGCCCGCGCTGGCGCTCGTTGACGGCGCGGCGCTCGGCGGCGGGTGCGAGCTGGTGGCCGGGTGCGACATCGTCCTCGCGGCCTCTAACGCGAAGTTCGGCCAGCCCGAGATCAAGCTCGGCGTCTTCCCGCCGGTGGCGGCGGTGCTTCTGCCGCGCATCATGGGCGAGCGGCGCGCGCGCGAACTCCTCCTGACGGGCGAAATCTTCGACGCGCAGGAGGCCCTGCGCACGGGGCTCGTCAGCTACGTCGTCGAGCCCGAGCAGTTGGAGCCGAAGCTGCAAGAGATTCTCGCGCGCCTGCGCGAGCTGTCCGCCCCGGCGCTGGAGATGGCGCGCCGCGCGCTGGACGCCGCGCGCGGACGGCCCTTCCTCGAAGCCCTCGAACGCACCGAGGACATCTACCTCAACGAGCTGATGAAGACCGAGGACGCGCGCGAGGGCGTCCGGGCCTTCATGGAGAAGCGCAGGCCCGAGTGGCGTAATAAGTAGGCGAAAGCAAGTAGACAGTAGACAGTAGACAGTAGACAGTAGAAATACATTCGCCGCTCGAACCCTCCGGCTGTCATCATCGACGCCCAACACGCGGAGCGCTACCGGCTACTGACTACTGCCTACTGTCTACTTGCTTTTGACACCGCCGCGCGGGCGTCCCTATCATCGTCCGTTCAGGCAGACTAAAGGGGGCGGGCGAGAGGGAAGAGATGGGCGTTTGCTTTCGGAGAAGGCGGAGTCGCGTGCGCGCGGCGGCGCTGCTGCTGCTGCTGGCCGCGTTGCTCACGGCCCCCGCGTGCAAGAGCATACGGGAGTCGGCGGGGCTCTCCGTCGCGCCGAAGAGCCTGCGCGACGTGCCCGCCGAGCGCCTGGCGTTCCGCTTCGAGACCGACCTGCCCGAAGAGAGGCTGCCGGAACACCTCCGCCGCGACGAGCCCGAGGAGCCGGCCGCCGCCATCCGCACCGCCTTCGAGACGCAGCGCACGGCCGACGCGCTCATCCGCACCGTCGTAGACCCCTCGGGGCAGAGGGCGCTCGTCCTCTACGGCACGAGCGAGACCGACACGGACTTCCGCATCGACCTCTACAGCACGGCGGGCGTCTTCCTCAGCAACGTCCTGCCGCCCGACCTGACGGGCGTCTTCCCCGAAGAGGTGGCCTGGTCGCCCGACGGTTCGCGCATCGTCTTCAGCGGCGTCCGTACGCCCGCGCCCCAGGCCACCCCGACGCCGGTCGAGGCCCCCGTCCCGCCCGACCTCTCGCAGCCGCCCGCGGGGGCCGAGGGCGCGCAGCCGACGCCGACGGCCGCGCCCATCATCCCCCCGACGCAAGTATTCCGCACGGAGCAGGTCTACGTCGGCGACCGCGACGGACGCGACCTGCGCCCGCTCACCGCGCGCGAGGGTCTCATCTACTTTAAGCTGGCGTGGTCGCCCGACGGGCAGGCCGTCGCCGCGCTCGCCTGCCGGGAGGACGAGTGGGAGGCGCAGCGGCGCGAGGGGAACCCGCACGCGGGCCGTCCCCGCCTCATCACGCTCGACGGGCAGGAGCGCCTGCTCGACGACCGCGTGACGCAGGTCGAGCCGGCCTGGTCGCCCGACGGCTCGAAGCTCGCCACGGCCTTCGAGTACGACGTGGCCGTCTACGACGCGGGGGGCGGGCGGCCGACCGGCGCGGGGCTCTCCCTGCGCGAGCCCCTGCGCGCCGCCTCGGTCGAGTACGACGCGCGCGTCTTCAAGAAGGCCGAGCCCGCCGCGCAGCCCGCGCAGCCGCAGCAACCGCAGCAGCAGTCGAGCGAGGCGGTGCTCATCTCGATGAACCCCTTCGTCCGGCTCGAATGGGTCGAGCCCGAGACGATCTACGCGCAGACGGCCTACATGCACATCTACCAGAGCGGGCCGGAGTTCAAGTACCCGCGCTGGCACGTCCTGCGCGTCTCGCCGCAGGCGGCCGTGCTCGGCCGGCTCGAACTCCCGACAGAGACGAGGAGCGAACCCCCTCCATGGACTTCAGCAGCGTCCCCGAAATCTACGAACACATCGACCGCACGCGCGCGCGCCTGACGGCCGCCGTCGAAGGTCTGAGCGAGGAGCAGCAATCTTTCAGCCCCGCGCCCGACCGCTGGTCCGTCGCGGAGCTTGTCGAGCACCTCTCCATCGTCGAGGCGGGCGTCGTCCGCCTGCTCGAAAAACTTCTGGGCAAGGCCGCGGAGGCGGGCGCGGCGGAGGCCGCGGCCCCCGGCCTCTTCGCCGACCCCGTCTCCATCGAGGAGTTCGTCGAGCGCTCGCGCGGCGTCAGGCTCGAAGCGCCCGAGCGCATCCGCCCGACGGGGCTGCGGCTCGCCGACTCGCTCGCGCGCCTGAAGGAGTCGCGCGCCGCGCTCCACGCGCTGCGGCCTCGGGTCGAGCGCGCCGACGGCCGCGCCCTCCGCTTCCCGCACCCCGCCTGGGGCCCCCTCGACCTCTACCAATGGCTCCTCTTCGTCGGCGCGCACGAAGACCGCCACCTCGCCCAGATCGAAGCCCTCAAACAGACGATGAAGTAGGCTCGCTTGCGACGCCTACGGGCGGTCTCTATAATCGCGCGCAGCACACATGCCCTCTTAGCTCAACGGTCAGAGCAGCGGACTCATAATCCGTTGGTTGTAGGTTCGAATCCTACAGAGGGCATTCACATATTCAGACCTTCGGCCGAGGGTGACGGCATCCGCCTCGACTCACAGCGTCGTTCCTCGTGTCTTCATCTTCTAAGGGCGACTTCACCCTCTCCCGAATAGCCGTGTACTTTCCGTGTGAGGTGTGTTTGAATGCGTCGCCATCTCACGCGGAGGAGCGGCCATGAGCGGACACGTCTTCATCTCTCACAGCAGCAGGGATGACGGCTTCGTGAAGGAGCTGCGCGAGGCGCTGGAAGGGCTCGGGCTCGAAGTGTGGGCCGACTCCCGCGAGCTGGCCGGCGGGGCGAAGCTCGCGCCGGAGATCGAGAAGGCGCTCGAGAGTGCGCGGCAGTTCGTCGCCGTCCTCAGCACAAACGCATTCAACTCGCCGTGGGTGCGCAGGGAGATTCAGAAGGCGCTGGAGGTGGAGGCGGAGCGCGGGGGCGAGGGCTACAAGGTGATACCGCTGCTGCTCCCCGGCGTCGAGCCCTCGTCGCTGCCGCTCTTCTTCGGAGAAGAGCCGGTCGGCGTGCGCGTCGAGGTGAGAACCGGCGGCCTGAGCGAGGCGCTGCCCGCGCTGCTCGCCGCGCTCGGCGAGCGGCTGCCCCACGACCCGCGGCCCGCCGCGGCGCGCGCCTCTCAACCGGTCGAAGAACTGATCCTGAAACTGGACGACCTGAAGGTCTTGACCGAGGACGGCAAGCGGCGCGCGCGCGCCGTCGCGCAGTTGGTCTACGACCCCGCCGACGCGGCCGCGCGCGCCGTCGAGAGCCGGCGCTTCAACTTCACCGCGCCCCTCGGCGTCCTTGAGGCGGAAGAGCTGCGCTGGTATTTGGAAGAGTTTTACGTCTGGCCCATCGGCGTCTTTCAGGAGCGCGCCGCGCGTGTCGAGGCGCGGCTGCCCGAATGGGGCAGGGCTTTATACGATGCCGCGCTCGCGCCGCAGGCCGCGCAGGAGACTCTCCGGGCATGGCAGCAGGCGGGCGCCGAAGGGGAACGGCGGTTCTCGGTCTTTGTCGAAAGGGAGTTGCCGGAGGGCGCGTCCCCCGAGGAGCAGGCCGCGGCCGACGAAGCCGCCGCCGAACTGCTCGCGCTGCCGTGGGAGCTTTTGCACGACGGGCGCGGCTTCCTCTTCCACGGCGAGCATGCGGCGCGCGTGCGCCGCCGCCTGCCGAACCGCCACACGCGGAAGGTTACGCCGACGCGCCTGCCCATCCGCATCCTCCTCGTGAGCCCGCGCCCCGAAGACGAGCGCACGCCCTACCTCGACCACCGCATCAGCGCGCGCCCGTTGATCGAGGCGTTGGAGAGTCTGGGCGAGCTGGCGAAGCTCTCCATCCTCACGCCGCCCACGTTCCCCGCGCTGGAAAAGACTTTACGGAAGGCCGCCGACGCGGGCGAGCCGTTCGACGTGGTGCACTTCGACGGCCACGGCGTCTACGACCGGAGGGTGGGCCTGGGCGCGCTCTGCTTTGAAGACCCGAAGGACGCCGAGGAGTTGGGGCGGCGCGCCGTGCAGTTGATTCACGCCGAGAAGTTGGCCGAGGTCATACGCGACCGGGGCATCCCGCTCGTCTTCCTCGAAGCCTGCCAGACGGCGAAAACGGAAGACGACCCGACCGCTTCGGTCGCCGCGAAACTTTTAGAGGAGGGCGTCGCCTCCGTCGTGGCGATGAGCCACACCGTTCTCGTGGAGACGGCGCGCCGCTTCGTCAAAGCCTTCTACGGCGAGCTGGCCGCGGGCCGCCGGGTGGGGACGGCGATGATCGAAGGCCAGCGCGAGCTGCACCGCGACGACTACCGCGGCAAGCTCATGGGCGCGGGAGACCTCCGCCTGCAAGACTGGTTCGTCCCCGTGCTCTATCAGGAGGAGCAGGACGCGCAGCTCTTTACGCGCCTCCCGTCCGAAGACGTGCGACAGCTTCAGGCCGCGCAGCGCCGCCTGAGCCTCGGGCACCTGCCCGAACTGCCGCACGAATTTCAGGGGCGAAGCCGCGAGCTGCTGAAGCTGGAGCGCCTGCTCGCGCGCGAGCCTTACGCGGTCATCCGCGGGCGCGGCGGCGAGGGCAAGACCACGCTCGCCGTCGAACTCGCGCGCTGGCTCGTCCGCACCGCGCGCCACGCCCGCGCCGCCTTCGTCAGCTTCGAGCAGTACACGGACGCGCGCCAGATGCTCATCGGCATCGGCCGCCAACTCCTGCCCGAAGGCGACAAGTGGCACGTCGGCCAGGATGAGGATTTGAAGGCCGCGCTGCAACCCGTCGAGCGCGCGCTGCGCGACCGCCCGACCGTCATCGTCCTCGACAATTTGGAGAGCGTCCTGCCCGACCACACCGGACAACAGCCGCCCGGAGCCGCGCCCCTCCCGGAACTCTTCGGCCTCTGCCGTCGGCTGCTCGACGCGAGCCCCTCGACGCGCATCATCTTCACCACGCGCGAGCCCCTGCCCGCGCCCTTCGACCGGCGCGGCAACGAGATCGCCCTCGGCGCGCTCGCGCGCGAAGACGCCGTCGCGCTCGTCGGCGAGGTGTTGAAGCAGGAAGGGCTCACGCCCAAGGCGGACGACCCCGGCGGCGACCCCAAAGAGATCACAGACCTCGTCGAAGCCGTAGACCGCCACGCGCGCGCCCTTGTCCTGCTCGCCCGCGAGCTTGCGCGCGGCGGCGTCCGCGCGACGACCGACAACCTCCGCCGCCTCATGGCCGACCTCGACCGCAAGCACCCCGGCGACCGCGAGAACTCGCTCTACGCCAGCCTGGAACTCTCTTTGCGCCGCCTCCCGCCCGCGACGCGCGAGCAGCTTAAACCCCTCGCCGTCTTCCACGGCGGCGCGCACCTCGGCGTGCTAATGCAAATGCTCGGCGCGGAGCAGGAGGCCGTGGAGAGCCTCGCACGTCAACTCATCGAGGTGGGGCTGGCCGCGTACATGGGCGACAACCACCTGCGTCTCGACCCGGCCCTGCCTGCGTACCTGCTCAGGGAAGTGAGCGAGGCGGAGCAGGAAGAACTGAGGGCAGTCTGGGCCGAAGGGATGTTTGCGTTGACAAACTTTCTTTACGCGCAGCGGTTCAAGGATGTCGAGTTGTCCTCGCGCCTGACGTTGCTGGAGCTGCCGAACCTGCTGTCGCTGCTCACATGGGCACAGGATAAGGCCGCCCCCGAGGCGGTAATTGATCTGGCAAACAGGTGTGAAACTCTGTTCTCGTTTTTAGGGCTTCGACAGGCGCTCGCGCAGGCGACGAAAGTGCGAGAGCAGGCGGCGGAGAAGTTGGGGGAGTGGAACCACGCGCAGTTTTTGACGGAGAGCGCAGACATCGACCGGCTGCTGGAACGCGGGGAGGTGCGGGCGGCCTACGCCGCCGCCGATGGACTTCTCAAGCGTTGCTTGTCCGAGGGGGAAGGGGCCTATGCGAACGCCGGTTATGACATCGCATATGTGCAGGCGCAGCTCGGGCGGGTGTTGCGAAGTGGAGGGGCTGCTGAAGCCGCACTTGCACAGTTGAGCGAAGCTGGGCGGCGCTTTCAGGCGCTGGCGGATGCGGGCAACACGAGCGCTTCTGGGATGGCCTCGGCGGTGATTAAGGAGAGCGGCGATTGTCTTGTAGCTCTGGGGCGCTTGGACGAAGCGGCGGCGGCTTACGAGGAGGCCATCAAGCGACATGGGGCGCTCGATGACAAAAGGGGGGTGGCCGTCGGCAAAGCCCAGCTTGGCACGACCCGCATGCTACAGCAGCGTTACGACGAAGCGCTGGAAATATACGACGAGGTGCGACGCATCTTTGAAAGCCTGAACGAGCCGACAACCGTCGCCATCGCCCTGCATCAGGTCGGGATGATCTACAAGAGGATGGAGCAATTTGAACAGGCGGAGCGCGCCTACCGGCAATCGTTGGCTATAGAAGTTCAGCAGAAAGACCTCGCGGGCGAGGCCGCCAGTTTGAGCGAATTGGGGGTTCTTTATGGCATGTGGGGGCGATTGGAGGAGGCGGCGAAGTGCTTCCGGCAGGCCGCGGACATTTACGTCAGGCTGAAAGATGAGAACCATGAGGGGGTAGTTCGCAACAATCTGGCCTTCGCCCTCTTCCAGATGCAGCAGTACGACGAGGCGCGCCGCCAACTGCTCCGCGCCATCGAGTGCAAGGGGCCTTATGGGCATGCTGCCACAATTTGGAATGCGTGGAATATCCTCCACGACTTGGAGCAAGTCACCAATAATGCGGAGGCCGCGGCGCAGGCGCGGGCGCGGGCCGTCGAGAGCTATCTGGCCTACCGGCGTGCCGGCGGGCAGAGCATGGACTTCGGCGCGCAACTCTGCGCGGCGGCGGCTCAGGCGATAGAGCAGGGAGAGACGGCCGAGCTAGAACAGCAACTTGCCAGACTCTCGGGAGCGGATGTCGCGCCGTCGGCCAAAGTGCTGTTCGCCAAAGTGCAAGCCGTCCTGCGCGGTGAACGCGACGGCACGCTCGCCGACGACCCGGAGTTGAATTACGCCGATGCCGTGGAGCTGCAACTGATGTTGGAGGCGTTAGGGCCGGGGTGATGCGCGCCGTCTCGCTTCATAAACGACGGCGCGCGTGATAAAAAGCCGGGAAGGCTTTGAAGAGTTACAGGGCGAGAGCGGGGCGGCGCGTGGCGGGCCGTTCGTGTGGCGTGAGCAGGTGTGGAGGGGCGTTGTGAGTAGCAGAGGGGTGGTCGGCGTTGGCATCGTCGGGACGGGGTTCGCGCGGACGACGCAGTTGCCCGCGTGGGCGGCGTGTGAGGAGGCGCGTGTTGTCGCCGTGGCGAGCGGGCGGAGGGAGAACGCGGAGAGGGTCGCGCGGGAGTTTGATATTCCGTTCGTGGCGTCAGATTGGCGGGAGGTGGTCGCTCACGACGAGGTTGATCTGGTGAGCATCGTGACGCCGCCGGTGACGCACGCGGAGATGGCGGTGGGGGCGCTCGAAGCGGGTAAGGCCGTGCTGTGCGAGAAGCCGATGGCGATGAACGCGGAGGAGACCGCGCGGATGTGCGAGGCCGCGCGGGCCGCGGGCGTGCTGGCGCTCATCGACCATGAGTTGAGGTTCCTGCCGGCGCGGCGGCGGATGAGGGAGTCGATTCAGGGGGGCGAGCTGGGGCGCGTGCGCCACGCGAAGTTTCTGTTCCGGGGGGGCTCGCGCGCGTCGGCCGACGCGCCTTGGAGCTGGTGGTCGGACGAGCGCGCGGGCGGGGGCGCTCTCGGGGCCATCGGGTCGCACGCGCTGGACGCCCTGCACTGGCTTCTGGGGACGCGCGTGTCGCACGTGTCGGCGTCGCTCGCGGCGCACGTCTCGGAGCGGCGCGACCCCGCGTCGGGCGGGACGCGGCGCGTGACGGCCGACGACGAGGCGAGCCTCCTCGTCAACTTCGAGGACGGCGGCGCGGCCGAAGGCGCGACGGGCGTCGTCGCTATCTCGCTGGCGGAGCCCGGCGCGCCCGAGCACACGGTCGAGGTCTTCGGCTCAGAAGGCTCGCTGCGGCTCGACGGCGCGGGGCGTCTCTGGCGCGCGCGCGTCGGCGAGAGCGCCTGGGCGGCAATCGAGACGGACGACGCGCCGCTGGCCGAGGGCTTGCGCGACAACGAGTGGGCGCGCGGCTTTACCGTCTTCGCGCGCGAGATCATCGACGCGCTGCACGGAGGGCGCACGGAGATCGAGGGCGCGGCCACCTTCGACGATGGACACCGCACACAGCTCGTCCTCGACGCGGCGCGCGCCGCACACGCCTCCGGCTGCCGCGTAACGGTGGGAGAGTAGGCAGTAGGCAAACGCCAGCAGGCAGTCGCACAGCGTCAGTCCGCCGCGTCGGCGGCGCTTGAATTTAGCCCGGCCTTTCAAGGCCGGGTCGGCGATATGTCGAAGACTGTCGCGTCGCGTCCGTCGTCGCCTGAACCGCCACGCAAGCTCAGGCGACGACGGACGCGACGCACCGGCGTTTGGCCCCGACCTTACCCGGCCTTGAAAGGCCGGGCTAAATTCAGACGCCGCTGACGCGGCGTCTGCCTACTGCCTACTGTTCATGAAGAGAAAGCTCGCCGTTGTCCTCCTCCTGCTGCTCGCCGTGCTGGGCGTGCTGGCGTTCTTTACGGTGGCCCCGGCGGTGGCGGAGTGGCTGCTGAACGGGACGCGCGTGCGCGGGCCGTACAGGGCTTCGGAGCGCGGGCGGGCGCTGCACTCGCGGCTGCTCGTGGCCGACATGCACGCCGACACGCTCCTGTGGGACAGGGACGTGCTCGCGCGCTCGGGGCGCGGCCACGTGGACGTGCCGCGCCTCGTGGAGGGAGGCGTCGCTCTACAGTTCTTCACCGTCGTCACCCACACGCCCTACTTCAGCAACTACGACAGCAACCCGGAGGGGCTCGACGGCGTGACGGCGCTGGCCTTCGCCGAGCGCTGGCCGCTCGGCGCGGTGCGGAGCCTGCGCGAGCGCGCGCTCTACCAGGCGCGCAAGCTCCACGAGGCGGCCGCGCGTTCGGGCGGGCGTCTGGTCGTCATCAAGACGGCCGACGACCTCGCGCGCTTCGTCGGGCGGCGCGAGGGCAGCCCGCGGCCGGTCGCGGGTCTGTTGGGGTTGGAGGGCGCGTACCCGCTCGAAGGTGACGTTGATAACGTGGACGTGCTCTTCGACGCGGGCTTCCGCATGCTGGCCCCGGCGCACTTCTACGACAACGAGTGGGGGGGCTCCGCCCACGGCGTGGAGAAGGGGGGGCTGACCGAGAGGGGGCGCGAGATGGTGCGCCGCGCGGAGGCGCGCGGGATGCTCGTCGATCTGGCGCACGCCTCCGCGCAGACGATCGAAGACGTGGTCGCGGTGGCGACCAGACCCCTGGTCGTCTCGCACACGGGCGTGCGGGGGACGTGCGACAACAACCGGAACCTGAGCGACGAGCAGTTGCGTAAGATAGCCTCGAAGGGCGGCGTCATCGGCATCGGCTACTGGGACGCGGCCACGTGCGGCCGCGACGCGCGCGCGGTGGCCAAGGCGATACGCCACGCGGCGCAGGTCGTCGGCGTCGAGCACGTCGCGCTCGGCTCGGACTTCGACGGCGCGGTCACGGAGCCTTTCGACACGACGGGCGTCGTGCTTATCACCGACGCCCTGCTCGAAGAGGGCTTCACGGAGGAGGAGGTCGGCCTGCTCATGGGCGGGAACGTCTTCCGCCTGCTGGCGGAGACCTTGCCGCGTTGAGAGACGAAAGGACGCCAGGGTTGAGTAAGTGGGGACATCTTTTTAAGGACGGCGAGTTCGCCCCGCGCGAGCGCATCGTGGCGGGCCTGACGCTCGAACAGGTGACGCGCAGGCCGTCGGCGCAGTCGCACACCATCTACGAGGAGCTGTGGCACACGAACCGCTGGCAGTCGATCATCGTCAACCGCGACGAGGCGCTCTACGAGGAGTGGCAGAAAGGGCGCGTCTACCCCGACGCGCCGCCCGCGAGCCAGGAGGAGTGGGAAGCGCTCGTCGCCGAGTTCCTCGCCGGGATAGAGAAGGCGCTGTGGTGGACCGAGTCGCCCGAGCGCCTCAGGCACGAGACCGACCCCGGCCACACGATGGCGGACGCGCTCGTCAGCCTCGCCGCGCACACCGCGCACCACCTCGGCAAGATCGTCGCCCTCCGCCAGTTCATGGACGCCTGGGAGCGTGAACCGTAAACCGTAAACCGTGACAAGAGAAGAACGAGGTTTCTTCTTGTCACGGTTCACGGTTTACGGTTCACGGCTTTTTCTTGTCACCGTTTACGGTTTACGGTTTACGAGCGAACGGAGTGAGCTATGGACGAGATCATCTACGCTTCGGCGTCGGAGTTGGCGCGGGCGATACGCGGCGGCGAGGTCTCTTCGGCGGAGGTCGTCGAGGCGCACCTGGCGCGCATCGAGGAGGTGAACCCGAAGCTCAACGCAGTCGTGCACGTGACGGCCGACGCCGCCCGCGAGCGCGCGCGCGCGGCCGACGAGGCGCGTGCGCGCGGCGAGGCGTGGGGGCCTCTGCACGGCGTGCCCGTCACCATCAAGGACGCGTTCGAGGCCGAAGGGATAGTCTCGGCGGGCGGCACCGTCGGGCGCGCCTCTTACGTGCCCGAAGAGGACGCGGCGGGCGTCGCGCGTCTGAAGGCCGCGGGCGCGGTCGTCCTCGGCAAGACGAACGTCCCCGAAATCTCGCTCGCCTTCGAGAGCGACAACCTCGTCTACGGCCGCACGCACAACCCTTACGACCTGTCGCGCACGCCCGGCGGCAGCAGCGGCGGCGAGGGCGCGGCGATAGCCTCCGGGATGTCGCCGCTCGGGATCGGGAGTGACGCGGGCGGCAGCATCCGCGTGCCCGCGCACTTCTGCGGCGTCGCCGGAATCAAGCCCACGTCGGGGCGCACGCCGCGCACCGGACACTTCCCGCCGATGGGCGGACTGCTCGACTCCATCTGGCAGATCGGCCCGCTCGCGCGCCGCGTCGAAGACCTCGCCCTCGCGCTCCCGCTGCTCTGCGGCACGGACTGGCGCGACCCCACGGTCGCACCCGTCCCGCTCGGCGACCACAGGGAAGTTGACTTGAAGAAGCTGCGCGTCGCCTTCCACACGGACAACGGCATCGTCGCGCCGTCCGATGACGTAGCCGCGGTCGTGCGCGACGCGGCGCGCGTGCTCGCCGACGCAGGGGCCGAGGTGGTCGAGGCGCGGCCGCCCGTGCCTTCGGACGCCTATCAGCTTCTGCTAGGGCTCTACGGCGCGGACTCCGGTGCGGGGCTGCGGATGCTCTTGATGATGTCTGGCACGTCGGAGCCGAGCCCGCTCATGAATCGCCTGCTCGAAGTGCTGGGCACGGTAAGCCTGACGGCGGGCGAGCTGACGATGCTCATCTACCAACTCGACGCGTGGCGGTCGCAGATGTTGTCGTTCATGCGCGACTACGACCTCATCCTGTGCCCGCCCTGCGCGCGCGAGGCGATGCCGCACGGGACGACCTTCGACGAGGAGAACCAGCTCCTCTTCAGTTACACGATGATCTACAACATGACGGGCTGGCCGGGCGCGGTCGTCCGCGCGGGCACCTCCGCGGAAGGTCTGCCGCTCGGCGCGCAGCTCGTCGCGCGGCCCTGGCGCGAGGACGTGGCGTTGGCCTCCGCCGCGGAAGTCGAACGCGCGCTGGGCGGCTGGCGGCGGCCGCCTCTTTAAGAGCGTAAACCGTGAACCGTAAACCGTGACAGGATAAACCCCGTTCTTCTCTTGTCACGGTTTACGGTTCACGGTTCACGGCACTTTCTTATGTCTGACGTTTACGTGGCAGAGTCCGGGATTCACGGCGTGGGCGTCTTCGCGGCGCGCGACTTCGCGGCGGGCGAGACGCTGATGGTGTTGGACGACTCGCGCGTGGTGGACGCGGGGCACCCCCTGCGCCCCGAACTGGGCGAGTACGAGTATCATTGCGACTACCTCGAAGGGGGGAAGGTCGTGCTGCAAGGTTTCCCCGAGCGCCACGTCAATTCGAGCTGCGACCCGAACGCCTACGCGCGCCGCGGCGGCGGCGGGGGCGTCGTCGTCGCGCGGCGCCGAATCAAGGCGGGCGAAGAGATCACCTGCGACTACATCATCGACTGCCACGGCGGGCTGGTCTGGCGCTGCAACTGCCGCAGCCCGCGCTGCCGCCGCGTCGTGCCTTCGAGCTTCTTCGAGCTGCCCGTCGAGACGCAGCTTGAATACCTGCCGCTGCTCAACGAATGGTTCGTCGCCGAGCACGCCGAAGAGGTCGGGGCGCTGCGGAGACTCGCGGAAGGGGGCGCGCGTGCTTCGGAAGGTTAAGACGGCGGGCGCGGCGTCCGCCCTGCTCCTTCTCTTAGCGTCGGGCCTTGCGGCGCAGACGCCGCGCGTGAAGAAAAGCGTAACGCGCGCCGAGCGCGCCGGGTGGCGCGAGGTGCTCCGCTGGCCGGAGTCGTGCGAGGAGGGTTACGAGGCGTCGTACCCGGAAAGCGAGACGCACGGCGGGCTCGAATTCCACCGGCTGGGGCGCGGGCGTTATCTGGTCGAGGTCACGTGCGACGGCGGCGGCATCCAGCCGAGTACGGTCTTCATGCTCTACGACTCACAACACCCGCGCCGCGCCCGCGCGCTCAAGCTCAAGGGCTTTGAAAGCGAGACGGAAGTCCTCGCGCTCACGAGGTTCATTCCGCGCACGCGCGAGCTGCTGCTGATGTCGAAGGCCGACGCGATGGGCACGTGCGGCCTCTTCGTCCGTTACAGCTTCCGCGGCGCAAGCCCCCTGGTCGTCGAGGCGCGGCGGCAGGACGACTGCGGCGGGCCCGACGGCACGCCCGACACAGACCGCTGGCCGCGCGTGAGGTTGAAGGAATGACGAAGGGCCGGAGGGTGCGCGTCGGCGTGGACACGGGCGGGACGTTCACCGACTTCGTCTACCACGCGGGCGGGCGCGCGCGAATCTTCAAAGTGCCTTCGACGCCCGACGACCCCTCGCGCGCCATCGTCGAGGGGCTCAGGCGCGCGGCGCGCGAGGCGGGCGTCAGCTTGCGTGATTTAGAGGTCGTCCACGGGACGACCGTGGGGACGAACGCGCTGCTCGAACGCAAGGGCGCGCGCGCGGCCCTCGTGACGACCGAGGGCTTCGAGGACGTGCTCGTCATCGGCCGTCAGGCGCGCGGGAGTTTGTACGACCTGAACTGGACGCGCCCCGCGCCGCTTGTCGAAGACGCCCTGCGCTTCGGCGTGCGCGAGCGCGTGGCGGCCGACGGCGCGGTCGTCGAGGAGTTGACCGACGAAGAGGTCGCGGCACTCGTTAAAAAGTTGAAGCGCGCGCGTCCCGCGTCGGTGGCGGTCTGCCTGCTCTTCTCGTTCGCGCGCCCCGAGCACGAGCGCCGCATCGAGCGCGGGTTGAAGGAGGCGCTCGGGGGCGTGCCGCTCTCCGTCTCGCACAGAATCCTCCCCGAGTACCGAGAGTTCGAGCGCACCTCGACCGTCACCATCAACGCCTACCTGCAACCCTTGATGGGCTCGTACCTCGGCCGCCTCGGCGCGCACGTGGCGGGGCGGGCCCTGCGCGTGATGCAGTCTTCGGGCGGGAGCATCTCGGCGCGCGCGGCCGCCGCCGAGCCCGTGCGGACGATACTGTCGGGCCCGGCGGGCGGCGTCGTGGGCGCGGCACACGCGGCGCGCGCCGCCGGGTTTGAAGACGCCATCACGTTCGACATGGGCGGCACCTCGACCGACGTGGCGCTGGTCGCGGGCGGGCGCTTGAAGTTGACGAACGAGGCGAGCGTGGCGGGGCTGCCCGTGGCCGTGCCCGTGCTCGACATACACACGGTGGGCGCGGGCGGCGGCTCGATTGCGCGCGTGGACGCGGGCGGGAGCCTCCGCGTCGGGCCGGAGTCGGCGGGGGCCGTGCCGGGGCCGGCGTGCTACGGGCGTTCGGAGCTGCCGACGGTGACGGACGCGAACCTGGTCTTAGGAAGGTTCGGCGGCGCGGACTTGCTGGGCGGCGAGTTCGGGTTGGATGAGAGTCGCGCTGTCCGAGCGCTCGCGGGGCTCGCGCGCGAGATGTCGGCGGCGGGCGGGCGGGAGGTCTCAGTCACGGAGGCGGGGCTCGGGGTCGTGCGCGTGGTCAACGCGGGGATGGAGCGGGCCTTGCGCGCGGTGTCGGTCGAGCGCGGCTTCGACCCGCGCGGCTGCACGCTCGTCACGTTCGGCGGCGCGGGCGGACTGCACGCGGTCGAACTCGCGCGCGCGCTGCGCGTGCCGCGCGTGCTCGTTCCCGTTGCGCCGGGCGCGCTCTCGGCTTTGGGCTGTCTGCGCGCCGACGTGTTGAAGAGTTCGAGCCGCACGCTCATGCTCGAAGTCGGGAGTGACTCGAAGGCTCAGGCGGCAAGCGTCGAGCGCGCTTTCGCCGAGATGGAGCGCGAGGCGCGGGCGGCGCTCAAACGTGAAGGGTTCGACGAAGGGCGGCAGAGGCACGAGCGGACAATCGCGGCGCGCTACGCGGGGCAGTCCTTCGAGCTTGAAGTGCCCTGGGACGGCGGCCGTCGCGTGGTCGAGCGCTTCCACCGTGAGCACGAGGCGCGCTACGGCTACGCGCAGTCGGCCGACTCGGTCGAGGTGGTGAGCGCGCGCCTGCGCTCGGCGGGACTCGTCGAAGAGTTGAAGGACGAGAGGCCGCGCCGCGCGAAGACCTCGGACTTAAACGTCGAGCCGCACGGCACGGCGCGCGTCCACTTCGACGAAGGCGCGCGGGACGTGGCCGTCTACCGGCGCGAGGAACTGGCGGCGGGCGCGCGGCTCAAGTCGCCGTGCGTCGTCACCGAATACTCTTCGACGACGCTCGTGCCCGCGGGCTCTCAAGCGTCCGTTGACGGGCTCGGGAATCTCATCATCGAGTTATGAAGAAGCGCTTCGACCCGACGACGCTGGAAATCTACCGCGCGCTCTACACGTCGGTCGCCGAGGAGATGGGGCTGACGCTCAGGCGCACGGCGCACTCGCCGAACATCAAGGAGCGGCGCGACTACTCTTGCGCCGTCTTCGACTCGGCGGGGCGCGTCATCGCGCAGGGCGACCACATGCCGGTTCATTTGGGCTCGATGCCGATGGCGGTCGCCGCGGCGCTGCGCGAGACGACGCTCGGCCCCGGCGACGTGGTCGTCCTCAACGACCCCTTCGCGGGCGGCACGCACCTGCCCGACGTGACGCTCGTCGCGGGCGTCTTCGACGCGGTAGGCAGTAGGCAGATGGCAGTAGGCAGTAAGAAGAGGACGGCGAAGGGACGGCGTCTTGATAAAGGTGAAGGGGCGGCGGCAAATAACTCAAGCTCTTCAACTGCCTACTGCCATCTGCCTACTGCCTACTCTCCTCTGTTCTTCGTCGCCAACCGCGCGCACCACGCAGACATCGGGGGGGCGACGCCGGGCTCGATGGGGATGGCGACGGACGTGTACGGCGAGGGGCTGAGGATTCCGCCCGTCAAGCTCGTCGTGGGCGGGCGCGTCAACGAGGACGTGATGCGTCTGCTGATGGCGAACGTGCGGGTGGAGCGCGAGCGGCGCGCCGACTTCGAGGCGCAGGTCGGCTCTTTGAAGACGGGCGCGGCGCGCCTGCTGGAGATCGTCGGGCGCGCGGGCAGGGAAGAGGCGGCGGAGTACGCCAAGCACCTGATCGAATACTCGGCGCGCATGATGCGCGCGACCCTGCGCGACGTGCCGGACGGCGTGTACGAGGCCGAGGACGCGCTCGACTCGGACGGAATCGTCGAAGGCGAAGTCGCCTTGCGCGTGCGCGTCGAAGTCAGAGGCGAGCGCGCCGTGGTCGATTTCAAAGGGAGCGCGCCGCAGGTCTCGGGGCCGGTCAACGCGGTCGAGGCCATCACGGTCTCGGCCGTGGCCTACGTCTTCCGCTGCCTGATCGGCGCGGAGGAGGTGCCCGCGAGCGCGGGGCTGATGGAGCCGATTGAAGTCCTGGCCCCGGCGGGCACGGTCGTCAACGCCGCGCACCCCGCGCCGGTCGCGGGCGGGAACGTCGAGACCTCGCAGCGCATCGTGGACGTGCTCTTCAAGGCCCTGTCGAAAGCCCTGCCCGGGCGCGTCCCCGCGGCGAGTCAGGGCTCGATGAACAACCTGACCGTCGGGGGCACAGACCCGCGCACGGGGCGCGAGTTCGCCTACTACGAGACGGTGGCGGGCGGCATGGGCGCGCGCCCCGGGGCGGCCGGCGTCTCGGGCGTCCACACGCACATGACCAACAGCCTGAACACGCCGGCCGAGGCGCTCGAATACGCCTACCCCCTGCGCGTGCGTGCTTATCGTTTGCGCCGCGGCTCCGGCGGCCGCGGCAAGCACCGGGGCGGCGACGGCGTGGTGAGGGAGATAGAGACGCTCGTCCCCGCGCGCATGTCCCTCCTCGCAGACCGCCGCGCGCGCGCGCCCTACGGCCTCGACGGGGGCGGCGACGCGCGCCCCGGCCTCGACTCCCTTGTCCGCGGAAACAGAAAATTGAAGCTCGACGCCAAGGGCTCCCGCGACCTCAAACCCGGAGACCGCGTCCGCATCGAGACGCCCGGCGGCGGCGGACACGGCAAAGAGGAAGGGTAGACGTGGAGACTCGGATACGCGACTAAAACAATCTCAAATTTGGGTAATAATATAGCGGGTTGCAATTGAGTGTGACCGTTTAGAGGCGGGCTCCGCCCGCCGACTCCAGCCGCGGTGCTCGCGACGGCGGGCGGAGCCCGCCTCTAAACGGAAGCTGAATCGGTCATACTCAAATGCAAACAGCTATATTTTAGGGTCATACCGCTTAACCTCATCGGCCGTTGCCAGCGTAATCCGCCCCGGCCGCTTTTCCTCTTCAAGCTTCTCAATCTCTAACCTTACCTTCTTCGTCTCATACATATCCTTCTGGATGTCGGACAGGCCACGAATCCGGCCGATGAAGTTCATAGTGAGACTCCCGTGAGAGACTAGGGTTTACTTTGGCGGCGCTTCACCCCTTCGTGCTTCTTCGCGGCGGGCAGCGTGGCGGGAAGGTCTAGCTTATCGTCAATCAACACGTCAACCCACACGTTGGCAATCCGCGCGTACTCCAACAGCACCGGCAGCGGCGGCTCGCTCGTCCCCACCTCGTAGGCGGACACGCTAGTACGCGAAAGCCTCTCGTCAAGACCTAACCGGCGCAGCATCCCGTCTTGCGATAGTTCAAGCGCGAGCCTGATCTTTAAAAGCTTCTCCGGCAACCGCGCCGGTCGGGGACGGGGCGAGCGCGCCATCAGGAGTTTCCTCCTGACAGCTTGCTCTTAGCCAGAAATGTGGCTACAATGTCCCGGTGCTTGTCCGCCGCCAAAAATCCCTGTGGTTTTCTGGCGACGCCCTTCACCCGGTAGTGAGAGAGTCAAGCATCCGAACGCAGCCAATTTCAAAGACTCAAGCGCGCGGAATATATCACATGAACCTCATCCTAAAGGGCATTTTAGTTAGCGATTAGTGCTGGCACGTCTCCGGCCGGGACTGTGCCGCCGCCCCGGCGATCCACGCCGGGGCTAGGGGCCGCGCACGCCGGGCACGTGCGCGGCCCCGTCTATGTTCGGCGGCCCGCCGCAGCGCAATCAGCCAAACCGGAAGCTGAAGCTGACTGCCGAGCGCTGACAGCTTCTTATCACTCGTCACTTCTTTTTATTCCTTTCTCTCACCTTCCGATTTAGAATGTGCGCCGCTCGTCCGATACCCGGGGCTGAGGGCGTATGACACTCGAAGCGGGGACACGCGTCGGACGTTACGAGATTAAAGAGCTGCTCGGGGCGGGCGGCATGGGCGAGGTTTACCTGGCGCAGGACACGGAGCTGAGGCGGCCGGTCGCCTTGAAGTTCCTGCCCGCCGAGGTGGCCGCCGACCCGCGCCGTCTGGAGCGCTTCGGGCGCGAGGCGCTGGCCGCGTCGGCTTTGAACCACCCGCACATCGTCACCGTCTACGACATCGGGCAGACGGCGGACGGCCGGCGCTTCTTCGCCACCGAGTTCGTGGACGGCTCGACGCTGCGCGCGCACATGAAGGAGCACCGCCTGAAGCTGGGCGAGGCGCTCGACCTCGTCGCGCAGGTCGCCGCCGCGCTCGTCGAGGCGCACGGGCAGGGGATAGTCCACCGCGACATCAAGCCCGAGAACGTGATGGTCAGGCGCGACGGCTACGTGAAGGTGCTGGACTTCGGCCTCGCCAAGCTCACGGGCGGGACGGCCGCGGGCGGCGTGGACACGGAGGCGGCGACGCGCGCGCTCGCCCCGACCGGCGCGGGCACGGTGATGGGCACGGTCTCCTACATGAGCCCCGAGCAGTCGCGCGGCGAGGAGGTGGACGCGCGGACGGATGTCTGGTCGCTGGGCGTCGTCCTCTACGAGATGCTGACCGGGCACGTGCCCTTCCGCGGCAAGTCCACGAGCCACACCATCGTCGCCATCCAGGACGAGGAGCCGCCGCCGCTCTCGCAGTACCTGCCCGAGGTGCCCGACCTCTTGCAGGAGATCGTCTCCGACGCGCTCGCCAAAGACCGCGAGGCGCGGCTGACGACGCGCCAGATGCTCGCCAAGCTCCAGCGCCTCAAGCGGCGCGTGGACGCGGGCGCGCTCCTCGACCACTCCGTCCCGCCCGCCTCGACGAGCCCCGGCCTCGAAGTCACGGGCGGCCGCCCCTCGACCGCCTCGCACGCGGGCACGACCGCGACCGGCGCTCACTCGTCGCAGGCCGGCGCGAACGCGACGCAGGCGACCCGAGCGACACAGCCCAGCTCGCCGGCCGTCGCGGCGGCCCCGCGCGCGCGTCGCCTGTGGCCCTTCGTCGCGCTCGGCGGCCTTGTGCTCGCCGGACTCGTCTTCGTCGCTTACAGGTTCGTCCGGCCGCAGGCGGTCGCGCCGGGCGCGCGCGCGCCGATGAGGGTCAAGGTCTTGACCGACTCGGGGCGCGCGAGCGAGGCGGTCATCTCGCCGGGCGGGCGGCTGGTCGCCTACGTCTTCGCCGAAGGCGCGCGCCGGAGCATACACCTGCGGCAGGTGGTCGAGCCGAGCGACAAGGAGATCGTGCCGGCCGCGCCCGACACGCACTACCACGGCCTGACCTTCTCGCCCGACGGCAACTACCTCTACTACCTCGCGCGCCCGGGCACCTCGCCCGTCACCGTCAACGACCTTTACCGCGTGCCGCTGCTCGGCGGGGCCACCCGCCGCCTCAACCACGACGTGGGCGGCGCCGTCACCCCCGCGCCCGACGGCCGCCGCCTCGCCTTCGTGCGCTACGACGTGAAGACTAACGAGTCGGCCCTCATCGTCTCCGAGGCCGACGGCACGGGCGAGCGGCCGCTCGCACGGCGCAAGCCGCCCCAGTTCTTCCGCGAACTCGCCTGGTCGCCCGACGGCGAATCAATCGCCTACGCCTTCTTCGGGGAAGACCGGGAGGGCTACTACACGCACGTCGGCGAGGCGCGCGTCTCCGACGGGCGGGAGTCGTTCATCTCCGCGGCGCGCTGGCGCTCCATCATGGGGCTGGCGTGGCTGCCCGACCGCAGCGGGCTCCTCATCGCCGCGCGCGACCGCGCGTCTGCGCCCGGCACCCCCGCGCAGATCTGGGAGGTCGCCTACCCCTCGGGCGAGCCGCGCCAGCTCACACACGATTCGAGCCAGTTCGACAGCCTGAGCCTGACGGCCGACGGCAAGACCCTCGTCGCCACGCGGAGCGAGCTGCGCTCGAACGTCTGGGTCGTGACGGGCGGCGACTACGCGGGCGCGCGGCAGGTCACGGCGGGGCGCGAGAACGGGAACAACGGGCTCTCCTGGACGCCGGACGGGCGCATCGTCTACTCGTCGAGCGCGGGCGGCTACCTCGGCATCTGGGTGATGAACGCCGACGGCGGCTCGCCGCGGCAACTGACCTCCGGCACCGACGCCAACAACTTCCCCTCGGTCTCGCCGGACGGGCGCTACGTCGTCTTCGAGACCAACCGCGGGGTGGGGTGGAGCGTCTGGCGCATGAACGCCGACGGCAGCGCGCCGAAGGAGCTGACGCGCAACTCGGGCCAGTTCAGCTTCCCGCAGGTCTCGGCCGACGGCCGCTGGGTCTTCTACGCGTCGCCCGACCCGTCCGGCAAGTATGTCGTGTGGCGCGTCTCAATCGACGGCGGCGCGCCCGAGCAGTTGACGCGGAAGGAGACCGGCCCCGTAGTCCTCTCGCCCGACCGCAGTCTGCTGCTCTACTACTACCGCGAGAGTCCGGACACGCCCGCGAAGATCGAGCTGATGCCGGCCGCGGGCGGCGAGCCCGTGCGCGCGCTCGACTCGCCCGCGGACACGCACGACGCGGGCTGGTCGGCGGACGGCCGCGCGCTCGTCGTCGTGAAGGACGCGGAGAACGTCTCGAACCTCTGGACGCTGCCGCTCGACGGCGGCCGCGGGCGGCCGCTCACCGACTGGAAGTCCGACCGCATTTTCTGGTTCGCCGTCGCGCGCGACGGCCGCCAACTCGCCGTCGCGCGCGGCGACACCTTTCACGACGTGATGCTCATCCAGGACTTCCGTTGAGCCCGGCCGCCCCGCTGAGGAGGCCGGGACATCGGTGGTAGAATTCAGCCATGCGAGTCACCATCGGGCAGATCAACACGACGAACGGGGATTACGAGGGGAACACGGAGCGCATCCTGCGCGCCATCGAGCAGGCGAGGGCGGAGAAGTCGGATTTGATCGTCTTCCCCGAGGCGTGCGTCCAGGGGTACACGTCGCTCGACTGGTTCCTCGACCGCGACATCGTCGAGTCTTCCTTGAAGCCGCTCGAAAGAATCATCCCCGCGACCAAAGGGCTGACGGCGGTCGTCGGAACTGTCCGTCCGACGGGCGCGGTGCACGGCCGCAAGCTCTTCAACTCGGCGGCCGTCATCCGCGACGGCGAGCTTCTGGGCTTCGCGGACAAGACGCTGCTCCCCGAGTACGACGTGTTCGACGACCCGCGCTACTTCCAGTCGGGCGAGCGGCGCAGCCTCTTCGGGGTGGGGAAGGAGCGTCTGGGCGTCGTCGTCTGCGAGGACTTCTGGAACGACAAGACGTTCTGGAAGGAGCGGCTCTACACGCACGACCCGACCGACGAGGTGGTCGAGCTGGGCGCGACCGTCATCGTCTCGCCCAACGCGTCGCCCTTCAACAAGGGGAAGATGGGGCAGCGGTGCGCGATGGTCGCGCACCGCTCGAAGCTCTCGGGGCTTCCGGTCGTCTACGTCAACCTCGTCGGCGGCAACGACGGCGTCCTCTTCGACGGCGCGTCGCTCGTCACCGACTGCCGCGGCGAGACGATTCTGCAAGCGCCGCCCTTCGAGGAGTTCGTCGCCACCATCGACCTCGACTGCGGCACACGCGACGAGCGCTGCCTGCCCGGCGACGACATGGAGACCGTCCGCGAGGCGCTCGTCCTGGGCATCCGCGACTACGCGCGCAAGAACGGGTTCAGGCGCGCCGTGCTCGGACTCTCCGGCGGGATAGACTCGGCCGTCGTCGCGGCGCTCGCGTGCGAGGCCCTCGGCGCGGAGAACGTCCTCGGCGTGATGATGCCCTCGCCCTTCTCCTCGCGCGGGAGCATCGACGACTCGGTCGCGCTGGGGAAGAACTACGGGATGCCCGTCGTCGAGCGCCCCATCACCTCGGCGTTTGAAGTGCTGACGAAAGAGATGGGGTTGACGAAGCCTTCGCGCGGCGGCGAGAGCCTAGCGGCCGAGAACCTGCAATCCCGCCTGCGTGGCAACATCCTGATGACCGTCTCGAACGCCGAGGGGCGGCTGGTGCTGGCGACGGGGAACAAGTCGGAGCTGGCGCTCGGCTACTGCACGCTCTACGGCGACACGAACGGCGGCCTCGCCGTCATCGGCGACGTGCTCAAGACCGAAGTTTATGACCTCGCGCGCCACATCAACCGCGGGGGCGAGTTGATACCCGCGGCCATCATCGACAAGCGCCCCTCGGCCGAGCTCGCGCCCGACCAGTTCGACGACCAGAGCCTGCCGCCCTACGACGTGCTCGACCCCATCCTGCGCCTCTACTTCGAGCGGAAGTATTCGCCCGAGCAGATCGTCGCCGAGGGGCACGACCGGGCGCTCGTCTACGACATCCTCAACCGCGTCGAGTCGCCGGCCAACGAGTTCAAGCGCCGCCAACTCCCGCCGACGCTCATCATCTCGCGCCACGCCATCGGCATCGGCCGCCGCCGCCCCGTCACGCACCGCTACAAGCGCCGCCCGCCCGAGGCTTCCCAACCGGCCGTCACCTCGCGCCCGCCCGACCCCACCGACGAGGGCCGCGCACGCGAGGCGAAAAAGCAGTAGGCGGTAGGCAGATGGCAGTACGCAGTTGTCGCTGCTCGCCGTCGCGCCGGTAGCGGCAGCGATTTCGACACGGAGGCACAGAGGCACAGAGACACAGCCCGTTGCGTTATCGTCAACGGGCTGTGTCTCTGTGCCTCTGTGCCTCCGTGTCAAACTGTTGCCCTATAAAACTCCGCCCGCAAGTTCCCCGCCTCCCGCGCGTTCACACCTCGTAACAGCCGGGCGCGAGACGGCCGTCGGCCCCGGAACGGCCGCACGCGCAGTGCCCCGAGACTTAAGACAGACCAGACTTCTGAGGAGGCGAAAGATGACTCTCAATCCGGGTTCGAGGACTTTGGCGGCGGCGGCGGTCGCGTGCGCGCTCATGCTGGGCGTGCTCATGCTGCCCGCGGGGCCGCGCGTCGCGCGCGCGAAGGGGAACAGGAACAACCACGGGTTGCAGGTGCTCGGGCCGGTCTTCTACAAGAACCTGACGATCTTCCCCGTGGCGGGGGGCGACGCGCCGGGCTCCGACGCCTACATCACGCTCGACGAGGGGATCAAGGCCGGCACGGTCGTCATCACCGAGCGCGGCGGAGGCCAGGCGGCGCAGGCCCCGCTCCGCCACCCGCGCTCGGCGGGCGCGCGCCGGCAGAACGCGTCCTACGGCGGCGGCGCCGCGGCGGTGAACGAGCTGGCGCTCGTCAACCGCTCGGGCAGGAAGCTTCTGCTGCTGGCGGGCGAGGTCATCGTCGGCGGCAAGCAGGATCGGATCGTGCAGGAGGATCGCATCATCCCGCCCGTCAGCGTCCCCGTCGCCCTGAGCGTCTTCTGCGTCGAGCACGGCCGCTGGTCCGCGCGAGAGGCGAGCCACGGCGGCCCGGCCCGCGCGCCCGGCACGCGCGGCCCCGTCGTGGCGGCCCGGCCCGACGACGCGAACTTCTCGAGCCTCGGCGCGGTCGCCCACCCGAAGCTGCGCGCCGCGGCTCAGGACAAGAAGGTGCAGGCGGAAGTCTGGAACGAGGTCAGCGCCAACAACGCCAAGCTCGGCACGGCCAACTCGACCGACACCTATCAGGAGGTCTACAAGAGCGGGCGCGTCGGCGCGCAGATGGAGGACTACGTGCGCGCGCTCGAAGGCGCGGTCCTGCGGCGGGGCGTCGTCGGCGTCGTCGTCGCGCGCAACGGCAGGGTCGTCTGGGCGGACGTGTTCGCCAGCCACCGCCTCTTCGCCTCCTACTGGCCGAAGCTTTTGAAGTCCTACGTGGTGGACGCGCTCGCCGACGACACGAGCCGGGCCCACCTGACGGCCGACCAGGCTCACCACTTCCTGTTCGCCCGGGACGGCACCCTCTCGACGACCACGCAGGCGGGCGTCTACCAGCTCGTCAAGGTCGAGCAGCCGTCCTACGCCGTCTTCGACCTGCGCGACATCTCTCTCGCCACGCCGCTGCGCGTGCACTGGAACAAGATGAGCAGGTAGGGAAGTAAGGAACGAGGAACGCCGAACGGTGAACTGAAAGCAAGTGTCTTCAGTTCACCGCTCGGCGTTCCTACCTCATCGTTTCAGTCGCCCTGTCGAGGAGTTCGCGGCGGTCGGTGATGAAGTGGAGGCGGGCGGGGGCGTCGCCGCCGGTGAGGTGTTCGACGAGCTGTTCGAGCACGTCGAAGCGGTCGCGCTCTGTGATGCCCTGCGCGTCGAGGTGGCCGCCGCGGCGCATGCGGCCGACGAGGTCGGGCAGCGTCAGACGCCCCTCGAAGGTGCGCCCGCCGTGGCGGTGCGAGCGGCTGACGAGGTACTGCACGAGCAGCACGTCGTTGTAGAGCGCGGGCGCGAGGAAGAGGCGCGCCCCGTCGCGCTCCCAGCCCTCTTCCAGCCTCTGCGAGCGGCGCACCTGCCGCGCGCCGTCGAAGGCCGCCGCCCAGTCCGCCTTCGGCTCGCGCCGTTCAAGGTAGGCGCGCGCGGCCTGAAGCATCCAGGCCGCGTCGTCCTCGAAGTCGAGCGCCTGCCCGAGCCGCTCCAGCCACTCGAAGAAGACCTGCCGCGCCGTCTTCTTCTCTTCCGTGACGATGAACTGCTCGTCCTTCGTCGGGAGCCTTTTGACGAGCGCGCGGCGCGCGGCATCCGAAGCCTTGCCTCCCTCGACGCGGTAGACGCTCAAGTTAGCGTGCCAGCGCTTCGGCGCGTCACAGTAAGGGCAGTGCGGGTTCTTCCCGCCCGCCGGCTTGAAGAACGGACGCGCGGGCGCGCGCGAAGTCAACTCCGCCACGGTCGGCGCGTAACGGCGTATCTCGTTATAGGCGGTGCGCGGCGCGAGCCCCAACTGGTTCGTGAAGAGCTTGTAGATGCACGATAGGCACAGGGTCACCTCGTGCCGCGTCACGGAACCCGCCGGGAACTCGCCGAAGTCCAGAACGTCCTTCGCCGCCTTCGCCTTCGTCGTCTTCGCCGCCTTCGCCGCCGCCTTCTTAGCCGCCTTCGGCTTCGCCGTGGCCTTCTTCGGCGCGGCCTTCTTACCCGCCGCCGCGCCCTTCCTCGCCTTCGCCGCGGGCTTCGCCTTCTTAGCGGCGGTCTTCGATTTGCTCTTGGTCGCGGCCATCACTAACCGATGGAGACGAGGGCGGGCGCGTCGTCGGGCTCGGCGTGGCCGAGCGCGGCGTCGAGTTCGGCCTCGACGTTGCCGGCGGCGGCGCGCAGGGACTTGAAGTCGAAGAGCGAAGGGTCGAGCAGGTGCGAGGGCACGGCGTTGGTGAGCGCCGTCAGCATCGAGGCGCGCACGTTGGGAATCTCCTTCTCCAACTCTTCGACCAGCCGCTTGACGCGCGCGCGCTTGAGGTTCGTCTGCGAGCCGCAGAGGTCGCAGGGGATGATGGGGAACTCCTTCTGCGCCGCGTACTCCGCGATGTCCCGCTCGCGGCAGTAGGCGAGCGGGCGGATGACCGTGTTGCGCCCGTCGTCGGAGCGCAGGACGGGCGGCATCGCCTTGAGCTGGCCGACGTAGAGGAGGTTGAGGAGGAACGTCGCCGTGATGTCGTCGGCGTGGTGGCCGAGCGCGATCTTCGTGCAGCCCTCCTCGACCGCCGTGTTGTAGAGGATGCCGCGGCGCAGGCGCGAGCAGACCGAGCAGAAGGTCTTGCCCTCGGGCACGAGCCGCTTGACGACCGAGTAGGTGTCGCGCTCGACGATGCGGAAGGGCACGCCGCGCTCCGCCAGGTAGTTCGGCAGCACGTCCGCCGGGAAGTTCGGCTGCTTCTGGTCGAGGTTGACGGCGAGGAGGTCGAAACGGACGGGGGCGCGCTTGCGCACGTCGAGCAGCAGGTCGAGCATCGTGTAGCTGTCCTTGCCGCCCGAGAGGCAGACCATCACGCGGTCGCCGTCCTCGATCATCCCGAAGTCCTTGATCGCCTCGCCCATCTGGCGCAGCAGCTTCGTCTTAACCTTGCTCTCGACGAACATCCGTTACCCTAACCTCTTCCGCAACCCCTCAAGCTTCCCGACCGCCTCGTCCGCCTCCCGCGCGCCCCAGCCCGTCCGCTCGCGCACGAGCGCGACCGCCTCGGGCCTGCGCCCCGTCTCCAACAGGCGCGCGATCTCACGGCCCAGCGCCACGTCTATGCGGCGCGCCCCCGCCGAGGCGTCGAGCGAGCCCTTCAACTCGGGGAGCGGCCGCGCCTGCGTCAGCATCGGCCTCGCGCGCCGCCTCTTCCTCAACGCCGCCCACGCGCCGGCCAACATCAAGGCGACCAAGACGATTAGAAGAATTCTCAGGCCCGGCACGTTCAAATGTTTTAAGCCATCTACCACCGCGATGCAACCGGCGTGGAGTAGGGAGTAGGTAGTTCATCCCCGAAGGTGATGCAGGTAATAGCCGGGGGTCAGCGAGGGCGCGCCGGCGACCGATGCGCCACCTCCGGTATACGCCGCAAGACGAATCCGACCCCGAAGGGGTCGCACACCGTGACGCAGGTGCGACCCCTTCGGGGTCGGAACGTTTTATCTCCGCTTTCCGGGGGCGGCGCTCACGCGCTTGCCTGTCGGCTCGCTTCGTTCCCTCTGCCCCCGGCTATTATCCGAGTCCCCTTCGGGGACTAACTGCCTACTGCCGTCTGCCTGCTGCCTACTTCCCCAGGTGCTCGCGGAAGAACTCTATCGTCCGCCGCCAGGCGTCGGCGGCCGCCTCGGCGTCGTAGACCTCGGGGCGCGTGTCGTTGAAGAAGGCGTGGTCGGTGCCGGGGTAGATGTGCGTCTCGACCTCCTTGCCGTGCTCGCGCAGCTTCTCTTCGAGCTTGTGGACGACTTCGGGCGTCACGAACGAGTCCTTCTCGGCGAAGAGGCCGAGGACGGGCGCGCGTAAGTTATCGAAGTCCGGCTCGACCTTCGGGTGGATGCCGTAGAAGACGACGCACGCGCCGATCCGCTCGTTCTTCGAGGCGGCGTAGAGCGAGAGCTGGCCGCCCATGCAGAAGCCGACCGTGCCCACGCGGTCGCCTTCGGTCGCCTCGTGGTCGAGGAGGTGTTGGACGGCCCCGCGCAGGTCTCTCTCCGTCTGCGCGATGTTGAGCGCCATCATCATCTTGCCGGCCTCGTCGGGCGAGCGCGCCACGTCGCCGTGGTAGAGGTCGGGCGCGAGCGCGACGAAGCCCGCGGCGGCGAAGCGGTCGGCCACGTCCTTGATGTGCGGGACGAGCCCCCACCACTCCTGTATGACGACGACGCCGGGGCCGCGGCCCCCCTCGGGCACAGACAGGTAGCCCCGCGCCGTCCCGCCGTCGCTCTGAAACTCGATCATCTGGCCGGCCATCTCGTTTGCGTCCCTCCTGAAGGTGAAGGTTCCCGCGCGATTCGGGGAGCCCCGCGGGAATAGGTTACTTTTGATTTAAAGGGTCGGCAGACGTTTTATCGGCGCGCGCGGCGGAAGTCAAGAGGCGTGAACCGTAAACCGTGAACCGTGACCCGTGACAAGTGAAAGACGCCGCTTCTTCCCGTCACGGTTCACGGTTTACGGTTCACGGCTCTTTACTGTATCATCGCCCTCGCTCTCGGAGAGTTTTGAAGGTCTGTTCAAAAGCCCGGCGGTGGAGCCGCCCGTGGCCTCTCCTGACCCGACTCCTTTTCCAGCAACGGCGACGCGCGCGAGGGGCCCCCGAGTCCCGGCGGGACGCGTCCCACACCAACTTCGAGCGAGTTCTCAAACAGGGAGAATGCGAAATGTTTAGACCGGGAAGAAATCCGAAGGACACGCACACCGCAGACGACACCGCCGACCACACGCCGCCGCAGTCCGCGGCCAACGCCGGCGCGGGCTCCTACGGCTCCGCCTCGACCCCACAGCAGACGCCGACCGACGCCTACCAGCAGCAGGTCTACACGCAGACCACCTCGCGCGCCGTCACCGAGAGCGAGTCGCTGGCCCGAGACATCAAGGAGGGCACGCTCACGGGCTTCGTCGGCAACGGCACGACGCTGACGGGCGAGGCCAACTTCAAGGGCATGCTGCGGGTGGACGGCGCGCTCTCCGGGCGCGTCGCCTCCTCCGACGGCACGCTGATCGTCTCGACCAACGGCCGCGTGGACGCCAACGTCGAGGTCGCGGTGGCCCAGATTTACGGCACGGTCAACGGCGACATCACCGCCACCAAGCGCATCGAGATGGGGCGCACCGCCAAGGTCACCGGCAACATCCAGACCCCGACGCTCGCCATCGAGCAGGGCGCCCTCTTCGAGGGGGGCTGCCGCATGGCGCAGATCAAGGAGCAGTCTGAGAAGGCGAGCGGCTCGGCCGCCTCCGCGTCCTCTTCCTCGACGGCGACCTCGGGCACGTCCTCGTCCTCCCCCTCTTCGTCGCCTTCTTCTTCCTCCAAGTCCGGCTCCTCTTCGTCCAAGTCCGACGGCTCCGTCTCGGACGTGACGGAGGCGGCGACCGACGTGGCGAGTTAAGACGTTAACCGCGGAGACGCAGAGACACGGCTCGTCGAGGGTTACTCGACGAGCCGTGTCTCTGCGTCTCCGCGGTTAATTTAGCTTTACGGGGCGGTGAAGCCCGTGAGCGGGTTGCCGTAGAAGGCGTCGGTCTTCCAGGCCGTCTTGTCCCACGCACCGTCCTGCTCGCCGAGGATGGCGACGGGGACGATGAGGCGGTCGGTGCCGAGCTTGTTCGAGGCGGCGAGGCTGGTGTCGAGCTTGCCGCCGGCCGGGACCGTGAACTTGACCGAGCGCGCCAGCTTGTTGTTCCACAGCACCTTCATCTCGTACTCGCCGGGGTTCTTGTCGAGCTGGTAGAGCGCCCCGAACATGCCCGGCGCTTCGCCCGTCCTGTCCCAGGCGCGCACGTTTCCGAAGGTGCAGCGCACCCGCGACCACTTCGCCTTCTGCGGGGCCTCCGTCTCGTTGACGTAGTGCGTCGTGTTGTTATCCACGTCCGACTCGCAGCTCGCCTTCCCGACCTCCGTGCCGTCGTAGAAGATCTTGCCCACCTCCTTGCCCTGGTAGAAGAGGTGCGGCTTGAAGTTGTGCGGCTCGCCGCGCACCCAGAACGAGACGTTGAGGATGGGCCGCTCCCAGCCCTTCAGGTCGTCGGCCGTGTAGTAGACGTAGCCGATGGGCAGGTTCCAGTCGTGGTTGACGAAGTAGACCCACTTGTTGACCGCCTTCGGCCCGTGCTCGTTCGAGTGCACCTTGGCGACCTTCGCCGTGCCCTTGAAGAGGGTCGCGTCGGAGCCCGCCAGCTCGTTGCGGAGCTTGATGGCGAAGTTGACGGGCCCCGTGGCCGTGCTCCCCTTGTCCTCGGGGATGTCGCGCCCGCCGCACTTCGTCCGCCACCAGCGGTCGGGGGCCGTCTCCTCGGTCGCGCAGTCGAACTTCACCCAGGGCGCGGCGCCGCCCGGCTGCGAGACCTCGACGTAGAGCTGGCCGCCGCTCGGGATGGGGCCGTTGACGCGGAAGTCGATGTACGGCACCCAGCTCCAGTTGTCGTAGTTCCCCTTGTGGACGTTGAGGGTGAAGGCCGTCAGTTGGACGGAGTCTTTGGCGACGGTCGGCTGGTCTTGCGCGGCCGCCGCGGGAACGAAAACCGTGAGGGCTAGAAACAACAGGAATGGAATCGAACTGCCCTTGTAACCCTTCATTGCTCGTCCTCTCCTTTCAGGTCTGCTCGCGTCCGGGGGTTGACGGGACAGCCCCCGGGCCGGTGTGTCTTGCGCAGGCGTTTGAATGCTGTTGGCGAATGCTTCGGGGCGGCGGCAGTATCTTTCGGCCGCGCGCCCGTGTCAACGTCCGCGGCGGGTCTCCTTGAGTTTGCCGCGCGCGGGTGTGTAGAATGAATCGAACGTTAGACCGCCTCGGGGCTCCCCCGTCACGGAAATTCTTAAACCTGATGAAGTCACTTCCGGCAATCTCCATCCCAACCCATCCCACTCCACAAAGGACTACAGGTAAAGTATGAGCGCCATCATCGAGAACCCGCCCGCCGACGTGCGGGAGCGAGACGTTGAAGAGGTCGAGACCGTGACCATCCGATTCGCCGGCGACTCCGGCGACGGCATGCAGCTCACGGGCACGCAGTTCACCAACACCTCGGCCATCGTCGGGAACGACATCTCGACCCTGCCCGACTTCCCGGCCGAGATCCGCGCCCCCGCCGGTTCCTTGCCCGGCGTCTCCGGCTTCCAGCTCAACTTCTCCAGCCGCGACATCCGCACGCCCGGCGACCAGCCGAACGTGCTCGTCGCCATGAACCCGGCGGCGCTCAAGGTCAACCTCCCCGACCTCGAAGAGGGCGGCACGCTCCTCATCAACACCGACGAGTTCAACAAGGAGAACCTGAAGAAGGCCGACTACCAGTCGAACCCGCTCGAAGACGGCACGCTGAAAGGCTACCGCCTCCACAAGCTCCCCATCACCACGGTCAACATCCGCGCCTTGCAGGAGGCGGGCGTGCAGCTCTCGCGCAAGGAGATGGACAGGTGCAAGAACTTCTTCGCGCTCGGCATCCTCTACTGGCTCTATGACCGCCCGATGGAGCCGACGCTCGAATGGGTTCAGTCGCGCTTCAAGGGCAAGCCCGAGGTGATGCGCGCCAACGAGATCGCCCTCAAGACCGGCTACAACTTCGCCGACACGACCGAGGTCTTCACCACGCACTACAAGGTGAAGAAGGCCGTCATCGCGCCGGGCAAGTACCGCAAGATCACGGGCAACGAGGCGACCGCCATCGGCTTCGTCACCGCCGCCGAGCTGGCGGGCCGGCCGCTCTTCTACGGCTCCTACCCCATCACGCCTGCCTCCGACATCCTCCACGAGCTGGCGCGCCACAAGAACTTCGGCGTGAAGACCTTCCAGGCCGAGGACGAGATCGCCGCCGTCTGCGCCGCCATCGGCGCGAGCTTCGCGGGCCACGTCGGCCTAACGGGCACCAGCGGCCCCGGCGTCGCGCTCAAGCAGGAGGCGATCGGGTTGGCCGTGATGACGGAACTCCCGCTCGTCATCGTCAACGTCCAGCGCGGCGGCCCCTCGACGGGCCTGCCGACGAAGACCGAGCAGGCCGACCTCTTCCAGGCCGTCTGGGGGCGCAACGGCGAGTGCCCGGCCATCGTCATCGCGCCCGCCACCCCGGCCGAGTGCTTCTCGGTGGCGATCGAGGCCGTGCGCCTCGCCTACCGCTACATGACGCCGGTCTTCTACCTCTCCGACGGCTACCTCGCCAACGGCGCGGAGCCCTGGCTCGTCCCCGAGATAGACGACCTGCCGAAGATCGAGGTCGAGTTCGCAACAGACCCCGCGGACTTCATGCCCTACGCCCGCGACGAGGAGACGCTCGCCCGTCCGTACGCGCTGCCCGGCACGCCGGGCCTCGAACACCGCATCGGCGGCATCGAGAAGCAGCACCTGACGGGCAACGTCAACTACGACCCCGAGAACCACCACTTCATGGTCCTGATGCGCCAGGCCAAGGTTGACCGCGCCGCGCAGGACATCCCCCCCGTCGAGGTCTACGGCGACCCCTCGGGCAAGGTGCTCGTCCTCGGGTGGGGCTCGACCTACGGCTCGATCACGTCGGCCGTCGAGAAGCTTCGGGCGGAAGGGAAGTCGGTCTCGTCGGCGCACCTGCGCCACCTCAACCCCTTCCCCGCGAACCTCGGCGACGTGCTCCGCAGCTTCGACCGCGTCATCATCCCCGAGATGAACCTCGGCCAGCTCTGCACCATGATCCGCGCGAAGTACCTCGTGGACGCCGTCCCCTTCTCCAAGGTCAAGGGGCGCCCCTTCCAGATTCGCGAGATCGTCAAGAAGGTCGAGGAGTACCTGTAACGCTTGAGGCAAAGATGAAGACCGGCGCCGCCACGCCCGAACAGACTCCCGTCCGCGAGCTTTACGCGGAGGGGCTGAGGTACTTTATGGGCGAAGGCGGACTCAACAACGCGCTCGCGCGTCTCTGCGAAGACCTTGAGCGGCACGGCATCGACTACATGGTCGTCGGCGCGGTCGCCCTGTTGGCGCACGGCTACCCGCGCTTCACCGAGGACATAGACCTCGTGATGACGCGCGAGGGGCTCGAAGCCTTCCACCGCGAGCTGGTCGGGCTCGGCTACCTGCCCGCGTTCGAGGGCGCGTGCAAGCGCCTGCGCGTGACGCAGGGCGGCGTGCCCGTCGAAGTCATCCTCGCGGGCGAGTACCCCGGCGACGGCCGTCCGAAGCCGGTCGTCTTCCCCGAGCCCGCCAAGGCTTCAATCGAGCTGGACGGCGTGCGCGTCGTCACGCTCGAAAAGCTAATCGAGCTGAAACTGGCCTCGGGGATGACGGCGGCCGACCGCCTCAAAGACCTGGCCGACGTGCAGGAGCTAATCAAGGCGCGCGGCCTCGGCCCCGAGTTCGCCGAAAGGCTCGACCCTTACGTGCGCGAACAGTACCTGCGTCTGCTTGAGGGCGTCGAGCGGAGTCGCCGCCGGGACGTTGAAGAGTAACCGGCCCGAATAACATTCACGGCAATCATTCGAGAGGAACCGAACATGAGCACGAACAAGAACGGAAACAGCGGCGAGGTTTTGAAGGACGGCCCGAACGAGACGGGCGCGAAGGGCATCGGCGGGAACGTCTCGGGCGGGGGGCCTTCGCCCGAGAGCGAGCCGGGGTCGGTGACGGCGGGCAAGCCCGCGCCCCCGCCGGGCAAGCTGACCAAGGCCGACTTCTCCTCCGACCAGGAGGTGCGCTGGTGCCCGGGCTGCGGCGACTACGCGATCCTCAACAGCGTCCAGAAGGTGATGCCCGACCTCGGCATCCCGCGCGAGAAGATCGTCTTCGTCTCCGGGATCGGCTGCTCCAGCCGCTTCCCCTACTACATGAACACCTACGGCTTCCACTCGATCCACGGGCGCGCGCCGGCGGTGGCGACCGGCATCAAGGCTTCCAACCCGGAGCTCTCGGTGTGGGTCGTGACGGGCGACGGCGACGGCCTCTCCATCGGCGGCAACCACTTCATGCACGCCATCCGCCGCAACCTCGACCTCAACATCGTCCTCTTCAACAACCGCATCTACGGGCTGACGAAGGGGCAGTACAGCCCCACCTCCGAGTTCGGCAAGAAGACGAAGTCCACGCCGATGGGCGTCATCGACTACCCCGTCACGCCGCTCTCGCTGGCGATCGCGTCCGAGGCGACCTTCGTCGCGCGCGCCATCGACATCGACGTGAAGCACCTCTCCTCGATGGTCGAGTCGGCCGCCCGGCACAAGGGCGTCAGCTTCGTCGAGGTCTACCAGAACTGCAACATCTTCAACGACGGCGCGTTCGACTCCTTCGCCGAGCGGAGCGTGCGCCCCGAGCGCGTGCTTTATCTTGAGCACGGCAAGCCGATGGTCTTCGGCAAGAACCGCGACCGCGGCGTCCGCATGAACGGCACGCGCCCCGAGGTCATCCGGTTGGGCTCGGAGACGGGCCTGAACGAGAACGACTGCCTCGTCCACGACGTGCACATCGAAGACCCCTCGGTCGCCTTCATGCTCGCGCGCATGGAGCAGCCCGAGTTCCCGCAGCCGGTCGGCATCTTCCGCGACGTGCGGCGCGAGACCTACGAAGACCTCCTCGCCCACCAGATCGAGCAGGCGGTCGCGCGCGGGGGCCGCGGCGACCTCCGCAAGCTCATCCACAGCGGCGACATGTGGGTGGTAGAATAGGCGCACCCGATCACCACTTCAGAAAGGAGTGGGAAGGCCGCCAACTTCCCTTGCTGAGCATGAGTCAACGGCAACCGGAAGATAACGAGAATCTGCTTAGATTCATCGCCTCTACGGTCGAGATGATTCGCGACCGTCTAGAATCGACTGCGACGAAGGAAGACGTAGCGCGCGTTGTGACTAAGGAAGAATTCGGGCCTGTGCGCGAGCAGGTCGAATTCCTCGGCGGTCAAGTCGAAGACCTGCGCGACCGGATGGCAACGAAGAGCGACCTCACGAGGCTTGAAGATAGACTCATGGTCGAAACCACAGCCATCCGCGGTGATATTGAACAAGTCCACCTGCGGATAGATGGAATCGACCGTGCTTTAGCGTTGCGGCTCGACCACGTGGAGTCCGAGATGAGCCGCATGCGCAGCGTCCTTTACCTTTTGGTGAAGGACAGGCCCGACATGCTGCGCCTGCTCGGGCAGCCGCAGCCGCCGGCGGGCGGCTGAGTCGGTAAAGAGTTTAAGGCCGCGCGCCCCTCCGAGGCCCCGGGGGCGCGCGGGGCGTGGCTCTCCCACCCACCCACTGAAAGGAAGAGCGTCATGACCAGGAAGTCGTACGCCCGCCCCGCGGCGGCGCTTGTCTTCGTGTTCCTCCTCTCGGCCGCGGCCGCGGCGCAGACCCCGGCGCCCGCGCAGCAGCCCTTCGGCCTCCGGCAGGGGCAGTCGGTCTACATCGTCGCCTTCACCCGCGCGCTCATCACCGTCGGCACCGACGCCGAGGGCAACGGCGGCTACCAGAAGGACTACTTCGACTTCCAGCTCGACGTGGAGAAGAAGGTGCGCAACGAGATCGAGAAGTGGAAGTACTTCCGCGTCGCCGACAAGCCGAGCGACGCCGACTTCGTCTTCCTCGTCAGCTACCACTACAGCACGATGGAGGGGCTCGCCATCTCCTTCGACGCCTACGACAGGCACTTCAAGGAGAAGTTCGACCTCGACGCCCTGCGCGACGCCGCCTACGGCCGCGCCATCTCCGGCCCGCTCAAACTCGCCACCCTCAGCCGCCTCTCCAGCCGCCTCGTCAAGGACTTCCGCCAGAAGCTCCCGGCCGCAGTAAAGAAGTAGGCAGTAGGCAGAAGGCAGTAGGCGGTTGAAGGCTCCGGTTCCGAGAACTCGGATTTAATCCCTCGACATGCCTAGCGCGGGGCGACTGCCTACTGCCTTCTGCCTACTGCCTACTTCTTTTTCCGTGTCTGCTTTTGACAAAGCGCGCACGGGGTTTTAGTTTGAAGGTATAGTCCTCAAACTTTCATGAAGGAGACAAGCATCGGCAGTCACATGGCAAAATCCGGTCATAAGGGAATCAGCCGCATCGACAGCGAGCAGAAGAAGATGCACGGCTGGTACGTCCGAGTGAGGTTCAACAACGAGACGCGGTCGAAGTTCGTCACCGACCGCCAGCACGGGGGCAAGGAGGCCGCGCTCAAGGCGGCCGTCGAAGTCCGCGACGAGCTGGAGCGCGGGCTGGGCAAGCCGCGCACCGACTGGGTCGTGGTCGGCAGCAACCCGCGCAACCGCGTCGGCGTCGCCGGCGTGCGCCGCGCGGTCAAGAAGTACAAGGGCAAGGACGGGCGCGTCTACGAGAACGAGGTCTACGAGGTCTCGTGGAACGCCGGCCGCGAGAAGAAGGGGCGCACGAGCGTCTCGATCCGCAAGTACGGCGAGGCGCGCGCCTTCCGCATGGCCTGCGCCATCCGCCGCGAGAAGGAGCGGCAGATGTACGGCGAGCCGGTCGCCGCCAAGTGGGCGGGCGCGCTCTCGAAAGTCTGCGCCGCCTGACAAACCTTTGCCGCGCGCGAGCGCGCCGAGGCAAAGCACAGCGCACTCTTCCCAAGCGCCCCGCCGGACTGAGACCGCGCGGGGCGCTTCTTTTCCGAACAACGCGCGCCCGAGGGGATGTATCATGCCCTGGTTCAAAGCGTCGGACTCGAAGCCCGCCGAGGGCGAGCGGGTCTTGATTCACGACGGCGAAAACGACAGGATGGTGGCGGGGCTCTACGCCGGCGGCCGCTGGTACGTGGAAGGCCCGGGGGACGGGACCCTGACCGAGGCCGCGGCCGTCACCCACTGGGCCCCCCTGCTGGAGGCGGAGGAGTACGACCCCGCGGACGACTGAGCAGAGATGAAGCAGAAGAGCGGCGACTGCTACATAGACGTCTGGCGCGACGCGGACTTCCGCGGCGAGTCGAAACGCCTCTACGGCCCGGCCGAATACCGCTCGCTCGAATTCACCGAAGGCAACTGGTGCGACGACATCGGCAGCCTCCGCGTCGGCCCCAACGCCTTCGTCATGGCCTACCACCGCCGCGACTTCCAGGACGAGCTGATCACCTTCGGCCCCAACGAAGAGGTCGCCGACCTCGGCCGGTTCAAATTCGACGACGACATCGAGTCGATGAAGGTCATCGACTCGCTCAAAATCTTCAACCACCTCGAATACAACTCCGCCCTCGCCCCCGAAGCCCCCGAGCCCGCGGGGGCGGAGCCGGCGGGCGGCGGCAAGCCTCAACCCAACCCCCACAAGGGCAAACGTTGGAAGGGCCGGAGGCGCTAGGGAGCGCGTCCCGCGGGAGAGGGGTTTTTAGCAAGATCGGAGGTTGACGTGAAAAACTTTCAAGACCGGGGCGGCCGCGGCGTCGTGCTCTGCTTCGCGGCGTCAATATTCCTTTCGGCGGCGTGGCCGTGCCCGTCCCTCGCGCAGCGCGGCGGCCCAGGGGCGACGGCCGTCGGGCGGCGCACGGACACCCTGAACCGGCAGGGCGAGCAGTACGAGCGCGACCGGCTCAGCCGGGAGAGTAAGGGTAAGGGCGCGGCGGACGAGCCGGGCGAACGGAGGCCCTCCCGGGAGACGGCGGGGCAGGTCAGGCGCGACTTCGAGGGCTTGCAGGCCGCCTACAACCGGATCGTGCTCGCCATGGCCCCCGAAGGCAGCCGCGACCTCGATTCGATCCTGGACGCGGTAGGCGAAGTGAAGAAGTGCGCCGCAGGGCTCAGGGCCCACCTCGCGCTCCCCAGGGCGGAAGACGATGAGCGCAAGACGCGGGACGACGCGGCCGAGCCGCAGATGGAAGAAGCGCTGCTGATGCTCCGCAAGCACATCTACAGCTTCGTCACCAACCCCCTCTTCGAGTCCGCGCCCGTCCTCAACGTGGAGCAGGCGGGGAAGGCCGGACGCGACCTCGACATGATTCTCGAACTGAGCGAGGGCATCAGGCGCAACGGCAGGCCGAAGGGGCAGCACCGTTAAAGAGAGATGAGAAAGAACTACCGCGAAGGGGCCATCGGGGCGCTGATGGACGAGTACGAGCGCGCCGTGTGGGAGCTGCGCCGCCTGGCCGGGCAGATAGAGGAGGCGGACGCGGTGCGCGTCGTTGACCCGGCGACCGAGGACGAAGACTGCCGCTCGGTGCAGGCCATCATGTCGCACGTGGTGAACGCCGGGTACGGCTACGCAGACCTCCTGCGGAGGGCGTTCTCCATCCCCTCGGCCCGGCCGCCGAAGGCGCTGCTCACGCCCGCGGAGTATTTAGAGCAGCTCGACGCCGTGCTCGCCTACACCGCCGAGACCCTCGAAGGCCGCTGGCGGATGACGGACGAGGAGATTACGGGCACGGTCATCAAGGCGGGCTGGGGGCCCACCTACGACGCCGAGCAGCTCCTCGAACACGCCGTCGTCCACGTGCTGCGCCACCGGCGGCAGATCGAGAAGTTCATCCACCGGGGCCTCATCCCCACACCCCGGGGCATCGGCCGGCCGTAACGTGGCCGCCGGCCGCCCGAGGACACCGCGATGGAACCCGCACCCGAAATGTCTGCGGAAGCGCTGGCGGAACTGCTCGAACTGTTCGAGCGCGAAGGCATACCGGTCTGGCTCGACGGCGGCTGGGGCGTGGACGCGCTGCTCCGTACGCAGACGCGGGCGCACAAGGACGTTGACATCGTCCTGCCCGTGAAGGACGTGCCGAGGCTCCGGGAGATTCTGGCGGCCAGGGGGTTCGAGGTGCTCGGGGGCAAGCCGCCGGACTCGTTCGTGCTCGCCGACGGCGCGGGGCTGGAAGTCGATGTCCACGCCGTCACCTTCGTCGAGAGCGGCGACGGAGTCTACCGGATGCAGAACGGTGAGGACTGGGTCTACACGGCGGCCGACCTCGGCGGCGAGGGGGTGGTGGGCGGCCGGCGCGTCAGGTGCCTGACGCCGGAGGCGCAGGTCGTCTGTCACGCGTACGGCTACGCGCCCAAGGAGAAGGATTACCGGGACATGGAACTCCTCGCGGAGCGCTTCCGGCTGGAGTTGCCGCCCCAACTGCGCAGAGGCGATGCTTAACATACGCAGGGCCAGGCAGGAGGACAGCGAGGCCATCTGGCGCGCACACGGGAGCGCCATCAGGGGGACGTGCGCGAGCCATTACCCGCCGGAGGTGATCGAAGTGTGGGCGGGGCGTCTGCGGCCGGAGAAGTACGCGGAGGCCATCGACCGTTACGACTTCTTCGTCGCCGAAGAGGACGGCCGCGTCGTCGGCTTCGGCGAGCTGGGGCAGGAGACGGGGGAGGTTCAGGGGCTCTACGTGAGCGCCGACGCGAAGGGGCGCGGGGTCGGCCGCAGACTCCTGGGCACGCTGGAGGAGAGGGCGCGGGCCCACGGTCTGAAGTCGCTGAGCCTCACGTCGTCGCTCAACGCCGTCCCGTTTTATGAGCGCGCGGGCTTCAGGGCCGTCGGTGAGTTAACGGAGACCATCGCCCCCGGCGTCGAGCGCGCGAGCGTCAGGATGTTCAAGGAGCTGGCAGGTTAACGATGGACGTTATCTGGGATGAGTTGTTGTCGGGGCTGCCGGACTCTCGGCGTATGATTCAGGTGTTGATACGCCTGCTGGCGGCGACGGTGCTCGGCGCCGTGATAGGCTTTCAGCGCGAGCGGGCGGGGAAGCCGGCGGGGCTGCGGACGCACATGCTGGTCACGCTGGGGACGGCCGTCTTCGTGCTCGCGTGCTCGGGCGTCGGGATGGGGCAGGACGCCCTGTCGCGCGTCATACAGGGCATCGTCACGGGGATAGGCTTCATCGGCGCCGGCTCGATCCTCAAGCTCGACCGCGAGCGCGACATACAGGGTCTGACGACCGCCGCGGGCGTCTGGATGACGGCGGCTATCGGCGTGGCGGTCGGCTTAGGGAGCCTCGGCGTCGCGCTCCTCAGCACGGTCTTCGCGCTCGCCATCCTCTCCTTCGCGCAACGCTTCGAGCCGCGCGACGACCGCGAGCGCCCCGCGCGCGTCGAGGGTGCGGACGATTGATATGGGTTCCCAGCCCGCCGCTTTACGAATATAATCTGCGCCGCCCGAACCCCCCTCGCCGAAAACACACGGCCGCCGCCCGGGGGCGCAAAGGAGAACCCGCATGTTGAGACGGAAGACCCTCGTTCTGTGTCTCACCCTGCTCTGCTGTCTGTGCGCGGACGCCGCCGCGCGCCCGCGGCAATCGACCGAGCCGTCGCTCCTGAAGCGCACGATCAACGTCACGCTCAAGCGCTACCTGCGCCACTGGAAGAACCCCGCGGCGGCCGAGCCCGTCTACGACACCTGGAGCTGGGTGCCGCTCGTCAGCTTCGCCGTCAACGGCCCCGTGCCCGGCGGGAGCCAGGTCTACGTCGAGTTCGACACGCCCGACGGCAAGCCCTGGCTGCGCCACAACATGCGCACGCCGACGCTGGAGCCGGACTTCTGGGAGATGCTCGAAATCGAAGACCTCAACTACGACGCGCTGGAGAAGAAGGCCATCACGACGCCCGCCGGACTCTTCCCCTTCCGCATCAAGATCAGGAACGCGCTGGCGGGCACGGACACGACGCTCTTCAGCGGCAAGTATAAGGTGGCGACCTACGTGCCCGACCAGAAGATTCCCGAGCACAAGGGCAAGCGCGAGTTCTACGTGGACGAGGACTGGCGGCTGCCGATGGCGTGGCTCTGGCTCGACCCGACCAAGAACGAGGACGCGCCCGTCCTCAAGACCCAAATCTGGTTCCGCAACACGGACGACTCCGACAAGGTCGAAGCCTTCCTCTTCCACAACGGCAAGCAGATCGCTTCGAGCCTCGCCGGGAGCGACCCCGAGACGACGCTTACGAACGGCGTGGACGAGCAGCCCTACCGCTGGCTCCTCCACACCTTCTACTTCTACAAGGCGCGCGGCACGACCGCCGAGACCGACCCGAAGCGCTACCCGGAAGCGCACTTCCTCGACAAGAACCCCGGCGAGTACGAGATTAAAGTTTTGCGCAAGGGCGACCTCGCGCGCACGCTTAAGTTCACGGTCGGCGCGGACGGGAAGATGGTGGACAACGGCGTCGTCAAGCAGAACAGGATCGGCGGCATACGGATGCTCGTCCCCGTCAAGGTCGTCGGCGCGGGCGACGGCCAGTGGGACGCGAACGCCTGGAAGGACGGCGCGTTCTACGGCAACCCGCTGGCGGGATTCACGGCCGCCCCTTAAACAAGAACATGAGTTTTAAAAGCCTCGCACGGGTCTGCGCGGCGCTGCTGCTGCTGCCGCTCGCCGCGCACGCGCGCGCCGACGACAAGGTCTCGAAGGAGAGGATCGAGTCGGGCGGGCGCAGGCGGACTTACTACCTCTTCGCGCCTTCGTCTTTGAAGCCGGGGGCCCCGCTCGTCGTGCTCTTCCACGGCTCGGACCGCAACGGCCTCTCGCTGGTCGAGCGCTGGAAGGCCCTCGCCGCGCGCGAGGGTTTCGTCATCGCCGGGCCGGACTCGCGCGACTCGAAGGGCTGGCGCACGCCCGACGACGGGCCGGAGTTCATACACGACCTCGTCGAAGCGCTCAAGGCGAAGTACCCGCTCGACGCGCGGCGCGTCTACCTCTTCGGCCACTCGGCGGGCGCGGTCTTCGCGCTGCACCTCGCCATGAAGGAGTCGGAGTACTTCGCCGCCGCGGCCGTCCACGCGGGCGCGTGGCGCGAGGAGGGCGAGTTCAAGTCCCTCGAACAGGCGAAGCGCAAGACCCCCGTGGCGATCTTCGTCGGAGACCGCGACCAGTTCTTCCCCCTCGGCGCGGTGCGCGCCACCGAGGCCGCGCTCAAAGGGCGCGGCCACCAGGTCGAGGTGACGGTCATGAAGGGGCACGACCACTGGTATTACGACCGCGCGCCCGACATCAACGCCGCCGCCTGGGACTTCCTCAAAACAAGGTCGCTCGACGCCGACCCGAAGTACAGGCCCGAGGTCACCGACACGACCGCGCGCGACCTCAACGCGGCGCTCGCGGAGATAAACGCGCTGCGCGCGAAGGCGTCCGAGGCCCTGCGCCGCTTCGACGCGGGCGACGAGGAGCTGCGCGCGAAGAGGGCCGCGGGCGACGCGCAGGGCGCGGCCGTCCTCCTCCGCGCGCAGTTGGAGACGGCCTCAGGCATAGCGAGCGCCTTCCGCGACGCGGCGGCGGCAGCCGAGCGCGCGGGCGCGTCGAAGCTTCCCGACAACCTCCGCCAGTTCCTCACGCTCCTCGCGCGCGCCGACGCCAGGCGCGCCGAAGGCTACGACGTGCTGAAGGGGCGCGTGGAGCTGCAACTCGCGGGCGAGACGCAGGCGAAGGTCAACGAGGCCGTCCGCAGGTTCGAGAAACTCCTCGACGAGGCGGACGAGCTGGAGCGTCAGGCCAACCTCGCCCGTTCCGCACAGGGCCCTTAATTAGCGTCGGCCGTCCGCGTTTCCGCATTTAAGTCGCACCGCTCGTAACGTAAACTTTCCCGCCGCCGAGCCCGTAACACAATCGCATCAGGTCAGAAACGCCCGCGGTAGCGGGCGGCCCTTGATTATTCGGCACGTCCGTCTCACGAAGGGCCGCCCGCCACCGCGGGCGTTTCTGACCGCCATCGTTGTCACACCCGTAGGAGAAACGAAACATGCACGTTTGGAGACGCTCCCTCAACCTCGCGCTGTCGGCCGCGATGCTGTTCTCGACCGCGTCGGCGCTCGCGCCGCGCGCACGCGCGCAGGAGGCGGCGAAGGCGCAGGCCGCATCCGCGGCCCCGTCAGACCTCGACGCGAAGCTCGCCGCCATCGAGAAGGCGGTCGAGGAGAGGCGGCAGGCGCTCGGCATCCCCGGCCTCTCGCTCGTCATCGTCAAGGACGACCGTGTCGTCTACATGAAGGGGCTCGGGCACAAGGATTTCGAGAAGAAGGTGCCGGTGACGCCCGACACGCTCTTCGCCATCGGCTCCTCGTCGAAGGCTTTCACGGCGATGCTCGTTGCGATGGCCGCCGACGAGGGGAAGCTCTCGCTCGACGACTCGCCGAAGAAGTTCATCCCTTATTTCAAGCTGCAAGACCCGGAGGCCGACGCGAAGATCACGGTGCGCGACCTGCTCTCGCACAGCTCGGGCCTCAACCGCACGGACCTCGCGTGGGTCTCGGGCGTGCTCAACCGCGAGGAGGTCATCCGCGTCGCCGCGCAGGCCAAGCCGACCGCGAAGCTGCGCGAGAAGTTCCAGTACCAGAACGTCATGTACGCCGCCGCGGGCGAGATCGTCGGCCGCGTCGAGAACTCCACCTGGGAGAGGCTCATCGCGGAGCGCATCTTCAAGCCGCTCGGCATGAAGTCGTCCGACACCTCCGTCGCCGAGATGCAGAAGGCGAGCGACTACTCCTACGGCTACGTCTACGAGGAGGCGACGAAGGAGACGCGGCGCGTGCCCACGCGCGACCTGCCCGCCATCGCGCCGGCCGGGGCCATCAACTCCAGCGCGCGCGACATGGCGCAGTGGCTGCGCCTGATGCTCGGCGGCGGGGTCTTCGAGGGCAAGCGGCTCGTCTCGGAGAAGAGCTTCGCGGAACTGGTTAAGCCTCAGATGAAGATCGCCGGGCCGGTCAGCTACGGGCTGGGCTGGTTCCTGCGCGAGTGGAAGGGGCACAAGGTCGCCGAGCACGGCGGCAACATCGACGGCTTCAACGCGCAGGTGGCGCTGATGCCCGACCAGCGGCTCGGCTTCGCGTTGCTGACGAACGTCTCGGCCTCGCCGCTCCCCGCCTCGGCGATGAACATGGTCTGGTCGAACCTCGTCGGCGACCCCGGGGCGTCCGCGCAGACTCCCGCCGCGGTGGCGTCGGCAGACCCGGCCGCGAAGATCGAGAACGAGGTCGGCGACTACCGCTTCGAGGAGGCCGGCTTCACGGTCTCGGTCGCGGTCAAGGACGGGAAGCTCACGATGGCCGTGCCGAACCAGCCGACCTACACGCTCGTGCCCGCGGGCGGGCGGCGCTACAAGTTCGCGGAGATCGAGGGCTTCTACGCCAACTTCCGCCCGGCGAAGGAGAACCCGCAGGAGACGGAGATTTACCTCGAACAGCCGCACGGCAACTACACCCTGAAGAAGGTGAAGAAGGCCGACGCGACGACCGCGGGTGCGTCGGGCGCGTCGGCCGAGTACGCGGGGCCGCTCAAGGAGGTCGTCGGCTCCTACGAGCCCGAGAAGGACGGCGGGCCGGACGTGGAGGTCTCCGTGCAGGACGGCCGAGTTGTCCTCGTCGTGCCGGGGCAGCCCGCCTACCCGCTCGTCGAGCGCTCGAAGGACGTGCTCGGCGCGACCAACCTGCCCGAGAGCTACCAGATCGTCGTCCGCCGCGACGCGGCCGGCCGCGTCGCCGGCATCACCCTGAAGCAGCCCGGCAACGAGAGCGCCTTCAACCGCGCCGCGGAGTTCAAGGCGGCGATGACCGTGGACGAGCTGATGCGGAAGGTGGCCGAGGCCATGGGGGGCGAGGCGGCGCTACGCAGGCACAGGACGCTGCGCATCGTGGCCGACGCGGACCTCCTCCACCAGGGCGTGAGCGGCGAGGCCGTCATCTACGCGCGCGCGCCGAACTCGTTCGCGCAGGAGGTGACGCTCACGGCGCTGGGGAAGAGGATCGGCTCCTTCCACGAGTTCTTCGACGGCGCGGAGGGCGGGGTGGAGGGCAGCTTCATGCCCTTCGACCCGAAGACGGGCAAGGAGCTGGAGGAGACGCGCATCGGCGCGGACTTCTACGCGCCGCTCAACTGGAAGACGCTCTTCCAAAAGGCCGAGATCAAGAAGATGTCGAAGGTGGAGGGCGAGGACGCCTACGTCGTCGTCTTCACGCCCGAGAAGGCGAGCCCCGTCACGCAGTACATCTCGGCGAAGACGTTCCTCCCGCTCCGGCAGGACTCGATTGCGACGAGCGACACCATCTCGATGCCGGTGACCGAGGTCTACTCGGACTACCGCAGCGTGGACGGGGTGATGATCGCGTTCCGGCGGGTGCAGAACTCCTTGGCGATGGGCGACACGGTGCTGAAGCTCCGCGAGGTCAAGTTCGACGTGCCCGTCCCCGAAGAGGCTTTCCGGCGGAGGGCGGGCGGGAAGTGAGGCGGCGCGGCCTGTCTCGAACTCGTCACGCGAGCGCAACGTGTTTGCAACCAAAGGGGGCCCGCCCGCGGGTACTATGTATTCACCTAACGGGCGTTCCTTCTGAGAACGAGTGAAACTTTGGGGCAGGCCACGCGAGTGGCCATCGGGGTCGGGCTTGGGGGAGTCCGACCCCATCTCTTTTAAGACGAAAGCTAAGACGGCGGAACGGCGCGGCCTCGTCAACGGTTGACGAGGCCGCGCCGTTCGCGCGTCAGGTGCGTGTTGTGGTTAGCGCCGGCCCACGTCGGACGCGGCCGTAATACGTCTTCCTTTCTACAGGCGGCAGCGCTCGCCAGATTCAGGGAGTGCCTGACTGCTGCCCGCCCCCGACAGACTCGTCGTTCTCGACAGACACATCGTCCGCGATAGAGGCATCGTCTTGGGCGAATTGTTCGTTCCCGTCGCCCTGATCGCCCTCGCCGGTTACTCCTCCTTCTCCGGCCTGCTCGCCTGCCATGCTGTTTGCGCTGTCTATAGTCTCTCCGCCTCCGGACTGTTGCTGCCCGCCGCCTTCACCTCCGGGCTGCTGTTCCCCGACGCCTCCGGGTTGCTCTCCTTCGGGCTGGCTGGCCGGTTTGTAAGTGAACAGGCTCTTCTGACCGCCGCTCGTCAAAGTCAAGACGTGCGGCTCACTCGTCCACGCCTTATCGACCTGCGCGGTGAAGACGTTCGGGTCGTTCTGATCCTGTTCGGGCTTGACCCCGGCGGCCCCGGCCAGCTCTAAGGTCGCCCCTCGCGATACGCGGGCACCTGTTATCGTCAGAGTCACCTTGCCTTTGTCGTCGGGCTCGCCCGCCGTGACCTCGACTATCTCGGGCCCGGTTCGCCAGTCGGCGCGCTGCGCGTCGGCGTTGACGAAAGTTATGGCGTGGTCTTTGGCGCGCCAGTCGGCCAGCGTGATGTCCAGCTTCACCTCAATCTCTTTGGCGAATTGCAGCGGGCTGTCGATGTCGTCGGCTATGACGCTGATGTTGTCCTTGGGTTGCTTCACGCCGTCGATCCAGACGAAGCCGTCCTTCGAGAGGTGCTTGCCCTTGATGTTCAGGACGACGCTCCCCTCGCGGACGCTCACCTGTTCGACGATCGGCCCCGCGCCGCGGACGAGCTTGCCGCCGAGGTAGCCGGCCGAACTCAGCCCCATCAGGACTAACATCTCCTGCGGGATGTCGGGCAGCGCCGTCGCGGTGTCGTAAGTCCTGACGGTGATGACGAGGAACATTCCCACGGCGAGCGCAGTCCAGACGACCTGCTGCACGCGGTCGAGGGCCAGCACCCCGCCGTGCACGACGAGGTCGGAGAGAGACGGGTGCACCTCGCCCGCCCCTTTGGCCCCCTGCCCCGCGGTGGCCGCGCTCGACGCGACCAGTGTGCCCAGGCTGATGAGGAAGGTGTAGACGGTGTTGCCGAGGCTCGGGAAGCCCCAGTCGTTTTTGACGAACCCGTGCCCGAAGTAGAGGAAGAGGTAGGCCCAGATGATGGCGAGAAGCCAGACGAGGAACTGTGCGCGCGAGAGGCTGTAGGTCATGTTCTCCTGTTCCAGGAGGAGCACCTCCGCGAAGTTGTAGCGCTTCTGCCCGGCCAGCGCCGGGGCGCGGCGGCGGAAGCGCAATTTGTAAAGCACGTAGACGAGGGCGATAAGGCCGAGGAGGAAGAGCGACGACCGCCAGTACATCTTACTCTCCTGCACGACCCAGAGCGTGGGCTGCCTCCACGGCAGAGGGGTTTTGCCGACGGACAAGTGAACCGGATACGCGCCCTCCGGCTTCGCCTCAAGATTCTCCGGCACTCGCACCACCAGATAGTTATTCTGCCTGCTCACGACTTCGGCCGGCGTGTCGCCGATCTTTACGGTGATGTCATCTCTTATCTCCGGGGGGATGTTGTCGCCGAACTGGACGACGGCCTCGCCGCCCGCCACCACCCCGCGGCTCGCCACCGTCTTCTCGTCGGACTTCAGGCCGGTGATGACGGGCGCCACCTTCATGAAGGTGTTGAGCGTGGCGGACGTGCCATCCGCCGAAGCCAGGGTCACGGCCACGCCCTGCTTCCCCGCGGGCACGTTCTGCGCCACCTTAACCTCGACCTTCTCGACGTCGGCCGAAACGGAGACGAGGGGCGCGTCCGTGTTCGCGATCTTCACGGAGGAGACCGCGACCTTCTGGCTGAAGCTTATCGTCACGACGCTCTCCGGCTGGGCGACTTCGGGTACGACGCCGGTGATCGTCGGCGGGGTGGGGGTCGGCTTGGGAGTGCCGGTCGTGTCGGGGGTGGTCGGCGTGGGCGGGGGTTGTTCCGCCCGGACGCTCTGCGACCCGCCGAAGAGGCAGGTCAGTAGCACGGCCGCCGACAAGACCTTCGAGATGATTCTTCGCCGACTCGGTTTACGGGGCGTGCGCGAGACTTCCGCGGGGGCTCCGGCCGCGTTGTCGGACGTGGGGCGCGTCCCTTTAGCGGCCACGGTGACTGCTTTAACAGTCTCTCCGACTCGTGTCATACGGGATCTCCTTCGGTGTTGGTGAAGCGGCTGACCCCTTGGGCTTGACTTGCCGGCCAACAATCTCTCATCTCCACCTTCGGAGTCAAGATGTGTTATGAGGCACGGCGTGATTATGAAAGAAGACGCGTGCGGGGTCGCGTCCGTGAGGCCGAACTCAGACCATTGACACGGAGGCGCGGAGATGCAGAGACACAGCCCGAAGACTTACCGTCTTCGGGCTGTGTCTCTGCATCTCCGCGCCTCCGTGTCACGCTCCCCTTGGCTACGCGCGACCGCCGTTGCGAAAACCGAGTCCTAGCTCGTCGCCCCCTTGGAGCAGTTCGAGTTGACCCACTTCTCGCAGTCGCGCTGGCTCGCCGGGCCGTAGACCTGCCTGTAGATGGCTGGGTAAAGGTCGCCGTACGGGATCACCTTGCAGCCCTCGTACTTCTTCGCCTCCTCCAGCGTCGTCGAGATGACGACGTAGCCTCGCTCCCTCTGTTCGTCGGGCTTGCCGGCCATGAGGTTCCTCCTTCCGTTACTTGGGTGTCGGTCAGGTTTCCCCTTGGTTCGTCAAAATCTACTTCCGCCCTTTGCGCGCGGCCTTCGGCGCGGACTTCTGCCGCGCCTTGAACTCGGCCTCGCCGTCGGACTCGCCCTGTTTGACGCCGGTCGGGATGGCGGCGGGGACCGAAGGGCTGTTGTCGCGCTTGGTCTCGCCGCGCGTGCCGACGCTCTGGAAGGAGTCGTCGGCGAAGAACTTGCTGACGGCCTTGCGGCGGCCGCGCAGCGCGGGCGTCTGCTGTTGCGCCTCGTCCACCTTGGAGGATTGGCTGCGCTCGTCGCCCATCTGCTGGCCGCGCCGCCTCTCGGCTATGCCGGCCTTCGCCTGCGTCTTCCTGCTCGTCGCCATCCTTTTCTAGTCCCCCCTAGTTTTGAGTGAAAGCCTTTCAGCGCTCCCGCGCGCGGACGGGCTCGGGCTCCGCCTGCTTCGGCTGCTGTGCGTTCGCGTGCGACTCTTCCGCCTGCGGGTTGGCGGGCGGCGGGGGCTGCGCCACGAGCTTTTCGAGCGTCTGGTCGAGCGCCTCGCCGATGCGCGAGGCGTAGACGATCTCAAGCTCCTTGCGCACGTCCTCGGGGATGTCCTCGGTGTCGGGCTCGTTGCGCGCGGGCAGCACCACCCGGCGCAGCCCCGCGCGGTGCGCCGCCAAAACCTTCTCCTTGATGCCGCCGACGGGGAAGACCAGGCCGGAGAGCGTGATCTCGCCCGTCATCGCCGTGTCGTTGCGCACGCGCCGCCCCGTCATCAGGGAGGCGAAGGCCGAGGTGATGGCGACGCCCGCCGACGGGCCGTCCTTCGGGATGGCCCCGGCGGGGACGTGGACGTGCACGCCGTAGTTCTTGAACATCTGCGGCTCGATGCCGAACTCCGAGGCGTGCGACCAGAGGTAGGAGCGCGCCGCGCGCGCCGACTCCTGCATCACCTCGCCGAGCTGTCCCGTCAGTTGCAGCCCCGAACTTCCCGGAAGCAGGGTCGCCTCGATGAAGAGGAGCTGCCCGCCGGTCTCCGTCCAGGCCATGCCGGTCGCGACGCCGGTCGGCAGCTCCTTGCGCGCCTCTTCGGGGTAGAAGCGCGGCGCGCCGAGCAGCTCCTTCAGGTCGTCGGCGTCTACGACTATTCTCTCCGACTGGCCCTCGGCGATGCGGAGCGCGGCCTTGCGCGCGACGCGGCCGACGGTGCGCTCGAGCTGGCGCACGCCCGCCTCGCGCGTGTAGCGCGCGCTGATGAGCGCGAGCGCCGCGTCGGTGATTTCGAGCTGGCCCTCGGTGAGCCCGTTCTCGCGCGTCTGGCGCGGGACGAGGTACTGCCGCGCGATGTGCAGCTTCTCCTGGTCGCTGTAGCCGGCGAGCCCGACGATCTCCATGCGGTCGCGCAGCGGCCCCGGGATCGGGGCGAGCTGGTTGGCCGTCGCGATGAAGAAGACCTTCGACAGGTCGAACGGCAGGTCAAGGTAGTGGTCGCGGAACGTGTGGTTCTGCTGCGGGTCTAGAATCTCGAGCAGCGCGGAGGCCGGGTCGCCCCGAAAATCGTTCCCGAGCTTGTCTATCTCGTCGAGCATCATCACGGGGTTGTTGACGCCCGCGCGCCGCAAAGCCTGGATGATGCGCCCCGGCATCGCGCCGATGTACGTGCGGCGGTGTCCGCGCAGCTCGGCCTCGTCGCGCACGCCGCCTAAGGAGAGACGCTCGAACTGGCGGCCGAGGGCGCGCGCGATGGACATGCCGAGAGAAGTCTTGCCGACGCCCGGCGGGCCGACGAAGCAGAGGATCGGGCTTTTGGAGTCGCGGCGGAGTTTGACGACGGCGAGGAATTCGAGGATGCGCTCCTTGATGTCCTCAAGCCCGTAGTGGTCTTCGTCGAGGACGCGGCGCGCCTCCGTCAAATCGAGCATGTCCTCGGAGGACTTGTTCCACGGCAGCTCGATGATGAACTCGAGCCACGTGCGGATGACGTGGTAGTCGGGCGCGGCCTGCGGGAGCCTCTCCAGGCGGCGCAGCTCGCGGTCGGCCTCCTTGCGCACCTCCTCGGGGAGGTCGGCCGCCCCGAGTCGCTCGCGCAGCATCTCGGCCTCGGCGCGCTCGCCGCCCTCCTCGTCCTCGCCCAGCTCCTTCTGGATGGCCTTCATCTGCTGGCGCAGGAAGTAGTCGCGCTGCGCCTTCGTCATCTCGCCCTGCGCCTCGGCCGCGATCTTCGTGCGCAGCTCCATGATGTCGATCTCGTGCGCGAGCCGGCCGTAGGCGATCTGGAGGAGGTCGTCCACGAAGTCGGCTTCGAGCATGTCCTGCTCCTGCTGGACGCCGAGGTTGAGGATGGAGCCGAGGAAGTAGGAGAGCTGCACGGGGTCGTTGGCCGAGAGCACGGCCTGTCGCACCTCGGGCGGGATTTCGGGGAGCATCGCGAGCGCGCGCTGGACGAGCGCCTGCACGTTGCGCGTCAGGGCCTCGACGGCGTCGGGGTCGCGCACCGTGGGCGCGGGGATGATGCGGACGCGGGCGCGGAGGTGCGGGTCTGTCTGCGTCCATTTGACGACGCGGACGCGCTCGGTGCCGTGGACGATGAGTTGCAGGCCCTCGGGCGTGCGCATCATGCGCTTGACCATGACGAGCGTGCCCGCCTCGTAGAGGTCGGCGGGCGGCGTGGCCTCGGCCTCGACCGCGGCGCGCTCCTCGCGCACGGTGACGCAGGCGAGCAGCTTCTCCTCGGTGGCGAGCGCGGCCTCGACCGCGGCGACCGAGCGCGGGCGGCCCGCGGCCAGGGGGATGACGGTGCCGGGGAACATCGTCGTCTGCTGAAGCGGCAGCACGGCGATCTCGAAGACCTCGGAAGCCTTCCCCTCAGACTCCGCGCCGCCGGGCGCGGCGTAGGCGCCGCCCGTGCCCGCCTCCTTCGACTCGTTGAGCGCCTCCTGCGGCGTGGTCTCCGGCCCGCCTGAGTTCGGCTGCGGCTGCGGCGTCTTGGCCGTCGGCGTCTGCTCCTGTTCGCCTCTCGCGGTCTTGTCAGCCATAAGGGATGATTGTCCTCTTCAAATATGAAAGGGAGAGTTCGGGCTTCTCACTTTTCAGTCGCACTCGGCGGGGCTGCGGATGTGCAGGATGAGGAGGCCGTCGCGGTAGCGGCGCTCGACCGCCGCGCCCTCGACGGGGCAGGGGAAGCGGATGGTCTTCTCGAAGCGGCTGTAGGTTATCTCAAGCTGGTGGTACGAGACCGTCTCGGTCAGCGTCTCGTCGCGCCGCACGCCCGCGACGCGCAGCGTGTCGCCCGAGATTTCGACCTCCAGCTCGTCGGGCACGACGCCCGCCAGCTCCAACTTCACGACCCACCCCGCCCCCGTCTTGTACACGTCGGCCGCCGGGTACCAGAAGTTCTCCGAACAACGCAGGCCGCGGCTGCTAGCCTTCGGCATCATCCGCAGGTATCGCTCGATTGATCGCGCCATTGATTAGTAAATGGTAAATGGTAAATGGTAAATGGTGGTTTAGTGCTCGCCGTCGTGCGTGTGCCTCGTGCGCCTCACAGGGCGCGAGCACTATTCACTATTTACCATTTACCATTCACGAAAAGATTCTGTTCCAGAACGACGAGCCGCTCGAAATCTCTTCGAGGGCCTCGCCGAGTTCGCGGTCGGCCTCGGTTTCGAGGGCGATGTCGGCCATCGAGATGATGCCGCGCAGGTTGCCCTCCCTATCGACGACGGGGAGGCGGCGCACCTGCTTGTCGCCCATCTTGCGGATGGCCTCGATGACGCGGTCGTTGGGGCGGACGGTGTGCAACTCCGTGGACATGACGCTCTCGGCCGTCACCTGCCGCGCGTCCTGACCTTCGGCCAGGGCGCGGACGACGATGTCGCGGTCGGTGATGAGCCCGACGAGGCGGCCGTTGGCCTGCGTCCGCGCGGGCACGCGCTGGACTTCCGTGACCGAGTCGGAGGGGGTCTCGCCCGGCTCGACGACGGGGATGACGCCCGTGTCCTCGTCGCGCATCATGCGCGCGACCTCTTCGAGCGTGGTCGCGCGCGCGGCGACCGTCACGTCGCGCGTCATGATGTCGCGGCAGCGCAGGTGCGAGCGCGTCGCGCCGCGCCGCCGCCCGCGCCCGTACTCTTCGCGCGGGGGAGGAGGCGGGGGTGGAGGGAGGGGACGCCCGTACTCACGGCCCTCGCGGCCGGAGTCGCGGGGCCGGTCGTAGTAGTCGTCGCGGTAGAAGTCGCCGCGCCCGTAGGCCCTGTCGTCGTAGTCGCCGCGCACGCCCAGGGGGCGCCCGCCGCGCGGCACGTCGCGCTCGTCGTACTCGTACCTCGGCCCCGGCGGCCCGCCCGCGCCCGGCCCGCGGCGCGGCCGCGGCTCGCCCTCGTAAAAGTCGTCGTCCCAGTCTCCGCGGTGTCTCGACATCGAAAGCCTCCCAAGCCTCCCCGACGGCGACGAACCCCGGAACCGCACACGTCTGCGCCGGCCGGGGTCACGTCGAATCTGCGTCGAGGGGAACTTGAGGCCGATTATACTCGCTTCGGTTGAGATTGCCAGCAAGGGAACAGGAGCGTGAACCGTAAACCGTAAACCGTGACAAGGGAAAGCAAGTCGCCTTTCTCTCGTCACGGTTTACGGTTTACGGTTCACGCTCCTGTTACTGCCTTGTCTCGACCTCCGCGACTAACTGCACCTGGGCGCGGATGTCGAGGGAGCCGGGTTCGACGGGCGTGGGCGCGGCCGACTGGCGCGTCATGGCGAAGTTGCCGGCCTCGCGTTCGTGGAGGGGGACGGGCGGGCGGAAGGCTCCGGCCTCTTGGACTTCGACGACGCGGACGAAGCTGCCGCCGAGCGTCGTGGCGACGGCGCGCGCCTTCGACAACGCCTCGCGCGTGGCCTCGGAGAGCGCGCGCTGGCGGGCCTGCGCGTCGTCGCGCAGCGTGAAGGCGAGGCCGTCCACGGTGTTCGCGCCCGCGCGCGAGGCGGCGTCGATGACGGCCCCGACGCGGTTCAGTTCGCCCGTCGTCACCGTGACTGAGTTGCGCGCGATGTAGCTCGTGATCGTGGGCGGCGCGCCCTCCTTGTACGCGTACTGCGGCTGGAGGCTGTAGCCGCTCGTCTTCACCTCCGCGCCCGCGCCCGCGGCCGCGCGGACGGCGCGCACCACCGCTTCCGTCTTCGCGGCGTTCTCGGCCTGCGCCTCCGAGGCGCTCGCGTTCTGCGTGACGACGGCGAGCGTGAGGACGGCCGTGTCGGGCTGCGCCTGCACGGACGACTCGCCGGTGACGACGACGCGCACGAGCGAGCGCGCGCCCGTCCCGGCGACGGCCTGACCGCCCGCGTTCTGCGCGGCGTTGTTTTGCGAGCCGGCGCGCGCGCGCATCGTGCGCGCCTGGAACGGGACGCCCTCCATGTGGATCGACATCACGTCGTCGCGGACGTGCCCCGTCGCCTCGACCGCGGCTCCCTCGCGGAACCAGGGCTGGCGGCGGAACTGGTTCGCGTTCGTCAGGAGGTACTTGCCGTATTCGGCGACGACGACCCACCCGCCCGCCTCAACCGTCGGCGTGAGCCTCCCCACGACCGTCAACTCCCTCGTCTCCTGCGCCCACGCGCCCCGCGCCGCGAACAGAATCAACAGCGCGACGGACGCCGCGCGCACCACCGACAAACTCCTACGCATGATTGCTGTGCCCCTTTCTGCCTTTCAGAAATTATTCTAGTTGAAAACGGGAGAGGCTTCTACACGTAGAGGAACGCCCGGGGCGTGGAGACTTGCGGGGCGTTTTGTTACGATGCCGTGAAGTTATGATGCCGCCGGGAAGAAGATTCGAGAACCCCAAGATACCGCCGCGCGAGGGCAAGCTCGTCACGGTCGGGCGCGTCGAGGACGTGCCCGAGGGGCGCGGCGCGACGGTCGAGCTGCACGGGGGCAAGGAGCTGGCGCTCTACCACATCGAGGGCCGCTTCCACGCCATCGAGAACTTCTGCCCGCACAAGGGGGCCCCGCTCGCCGACGGCAATCTCACGGGCCACGCGGTCGAATGCGACTGGCACGGCTGGCGCTTCGACGTGCGCACGGGCTCCTGCCTCAACCGCCCCTCCGAACCCGTCGAGACCTACGAGGTCGTCGTCGAAGACGGGTGGATAAAGATAAGGATTTAGTGAATGGTAAATAGTAAATCGTGAATAGTAGAACCTCCTTCTTACCATTCACGATTTACGAAAAAGGCTCTTAATGCCCCACCGCTTGCGGTGGGGATGGATGAGCCAGCTTGAGGGCAGGCTCGATGCCTGCCCGCGAGCTAACTGACGTTGCTAGAATGCGCGGATGGCCTGGAGACGCA